>Ga0206677_10004815_pt1 | contig 10858 bp, 13 predicted proteins | sample M130m12015metaG_FD_155475 | JGI IMG/M metagenome (GOLD analysis project Ga0206677, IMG submission 155475) | Ammonia-oxidizing marine archaeal communities from Monterey Bay, California, United States - M1 30m 12015 | ecosystem: Environmental > Aquatic > Marine > Intertidal zone | place: USA... | reverse complement strand
GAAACACGCCGATTGGTCGGATAGCTAAGCGAAATATTTCATGGGCTGGTAATGGGGCGCGTTTTTGGCTACATCTGCGTCAGTTCCGGCGAAACCCATGAGAGATGTGACGAGAGATAAATGACCGACCGTGCCCCGCTCCCCTGCCCTGAAATGGCTGATGTTCGAGAAACCATCGATGCGCTCGACCGCCAATTGGTTGAGCTATTGACCCAGCGCCAAAAAATGATTGAAGCCGCAGGCAAAGTAAAACCCGCGCGCGACACCGTGCGCGATGAAGCGCGCATCGAAGAAGTGATTAACTTGGTTTTAAAAGAAGCCGCCAAAACCGGGCTCGCAGCAGAGATTGCGGAACCGGTTTGGCGGCAACTGATTGAAAGCTCTATCGAGCATGAATATCGGGTGTTTGATAAGCGTTAGAATTGCTTTTCAGGCACATCCACAGTCAAGCCGTCGAGCGCATCGCTGATTTTCAGCTGGCAAGACAGGCGGCTGTTGTCTTTTACTTCAAACGCAAAATCCAACATGTCGGATTCCATTTCGGCGCGTTCGCCGGTTTTGGCCAACCATTCGTCGCGGACATAAACATGGCAAGTCGCGCAAGCGCACGCGCCGCCGCAATCTGCATCGATACCGACGACTGAATTTTTGATCGCCACTTCCATGACGGTCATACCATTGTCGCCTTCATGAGAAACTTCTGTGCCGTCGCTTCCGACGAAAGTAATTTTAGCCATTATGTCCTCCAAATAAGTTTTCTGAATATAAGCAATTTACGCTTGAGAGCAAGCACTCGCCGCTCCATATTGTCACAATAATAAACCCCTCCTTTCCGCGTCTGTTTTTGAAGAAGGCTCGTCTAATGGCTCGCCACATAAGCATTAAAGTTGAAACCTGGCCGTTGAAGCGCCGCTTTTCGATTGCTCGCGGCAGCAAGATGGATGCCGAGGTGATTTGCGTCGAAATAGAAGAAGACGGCGTGCGCGGTCGTGGCGAGGCCGTGCCTTATGCGCGCTTTGGCGAAACCATAGAAACCGCCAGTGCGGCCATTGAGGCGCTCATGCCCTCGCTGCAAGCGGGCATGAGCCGAGACGATTTGAGCCAAGCCCTGCTGCCCGGTGCGGCGCGCAATGCTTTGGACTGCGCGCTCTGGGATTTACAGGCCAAGCAAAGCGGGCAGTCGGCTTTTGCGCTGGCCGGTCTCGAAACCCTGAAACCCCTGACCACAGCCTTTACCCTTGGCTTAGACGATGCCGACCGCATGGCGATTATGGCGGTCAAAGCGCAAAACTATCCCTTGCTGAAAGTGAAACTCGGCGGCGCCGATGGCGTTATGGCCGACCTCACGCGATTGGCCGCTGTGGCGGAAGCCCGCCCCGATGCGCAATTGGTGGTCGATGCCAATGAGGGCTGGCAGCTGAGCGAGCTGGCCCGCTATGCCGAGCTCTTGGGCCGTTATGGCGTGTTGTTTTTCGAGCAACCCGTGCCGCAGGCGCAAGAACACGGACTGAGCCAAATAGACTTGCCGTTTTGCGCCGATGAAAGCGTCCACGATCGCCACGACATAGAGGCGATGAGCGAGGCCTATACGTGGGTGAATATCAAACTCGATAAAACTGGCGGGCTGACCGAGGCTTTGGCTTGCGTCGACATGGCGCGGGCGCGGCACAAAAAAATTATGGTCGGCTGCATGGTGGCCACTTCTTTGTCTATGGCGCCGGCTTTTATTGTGGCGCAACACGCGGACCTCGTCGACCTAGATGGGCCGCTATGGTTGGCGCAAGACCGCGAACCGGGGTTGGTGTTTGAAGGCGCTAGCCTGCACCCGCCCAGCGCCGATATTTGGGGCTAACCCATATCCTTTTCTAAATAAACCTTGCATGACGGCATGCTCTTAGTTAATAATGATTATTAGTTGCAATTAAAGAACAGGATAGAAAGAGATAAAATGACCCGAATGCATGGCCCGACTCGCGTGACGCTTAAAAATCTGCAAGCCTCACGTCGCCACCCCAGCAAAGTGGTGCCTCTGGTGTTTCCGGCTTCCTCAGACGAGCCCGTGAAACCCAATCGAGAGACCAATTGTGTTATAAGGTTTCAAACCTATCGCACGCAAAAACAAAGGATTTAATCATGGCCTTTATGTCCCATATGTCCCGACGCTTTTTCCTAATCGCCCCTGGCTTGGTCTTCCTGCTTGGTTTTGCCCTAGCCGTCACCTCTCCAGCATCGGCGGCGGAACACTGCCCCGTCCCTTACTCAGAGTTTGAAGAGAATATTCCCCATATCGATATGCTGGCCTGCCCGGAGCATTCGCCGAATGAAGACACCGGATTTTGCCGATTGGTTATGGAGGGCGAAAAAGTCTTTGTTTATAGTTTCCATTACACCGACGAGGAGCCGTGTTTGGTGGCGATTGAAAAAGCAAAAAAAGCCACTTATTTGATGCAGGAATAGGCTAGGTTTCCGCATGAGCATCGATTGGCACAGCCCTAAATATATCGACCTGCCAGACCTCCGCATGGCGGTTTTTGAAGCCGGCACCCCGCACGAAGACCGCCCCAGTGTGGTGCTTTGCCATGGCTGGCCAGAGGTTGCCTATAGTTGGCGCAAAGTGTTGCCGCAGCTGGTAGAGGCGGGCTGGCATGTGATTATTCCCGAACAGCGCGGCTATGGTTTCACCGGAAAAGCGCTCAGCGATGCAGGCGACGAAAGCGGCGTGCCGCTTTATGACATGCAGCATTTGACGGGCGATATGGCGCATCTGCTCGATGCCTATGGGCTGGAGAAAGCTGTTTTTGTCGGTCATGATTGGGGCGGCATCATGATGTGGCAATTGCCATTTTTCCAAGCCGAGCGCATTGCTGGCCTGATTGGCGTCAACACGCCCTTCATCCCGCGCCTATCGCAAGACCCGATTGAGCTGATGCGCACGGCCTTGGGCGATGATTTTTACATCGTGATGTTTCAAAACTACGGCCAAGCCGAAGCCGTACTAGACGCCGACCCCGCCCTGCCCTTGCGCTGCCTCTATCGCCAAAGCGGCGGCACCGCGCAAGCTGTGCAAGATGCGCCAGAAGGCTCGGCCGAGATTTGGGATAAGATTCAATTGCTGAAGATGATCCAGCAAGACGAGGCGACTTGGCCGGGGGTTCCGCTTCTTAACGACGATGATTTTGCCTATTACGTCGACGCCTATCAACGCTCGGGCTTTCGCGGCGGCATAAATTGGTATCGAAATTTCACCCGCAATTGGCAAGCCACCGAGGGCATCGAGCAAAACGTGCCGCACCCCAGCCTGATGATTTGCGCCGCCGATGACCGCGTCTTGCCGCCCTCTATGGCCGATGGCATGCCCGCCTATGTCGACGATTTGGAAACCCATATTATCGACAATTGCGGCCATTGGACACAAAACGAGCAGCCCGAAGCCTTGAGCGCTTTGATGCTCGATTGGCTGGCGCGCCGCTTCGCTTAAGCCTCGTGAGATATTTTTTGTCAAAACCTTGAGCCAGAGCACGGCTAGCCTTATAGTCGCGCCAACTCAACCCAGACTTGCAGCGAGATAATGAATAAACCTGAAAAAGATATAGGGCAGGCTTCGGCCACCCAAATAGCCGCCATCAAGGGCGACGCGCCTTTGCGCATTCTGCTGCCGAGCTATCGCTCCGACCCGCATACGGGCGGCCAAGGCATTTACATGCGCTTGATTGCCAAAGCGCTGGTCGATTTAGGCCATCATGTGGATGTCATCTCGGGGCCGCCTTACCCCGAACTCGACCCGCGCGTGGGGCTGATTAAATTGCCCTCGCTAGATATGTATGCGCGGCCCAATCCGATTTTATGTCTCAACCGCGAGATTATGTCGAATAAGACCGATTTCTTCGAATGGTGGAGCCATAATTGGGGCGGCTTCCCCGAGCCTTATACGTTTGGCGTTCGCATGGCCGAGTATATGCGCGATAAAATCGACCATTATGACATTATGCACGACAACCAAACGCTGTGTTACGGCATGTTGGATGTGCGCGACATGGGGCTGCCCGTGGTCGGCACCATTCACCACCCGATTACCATGGATAAGCGGATTGATATTTCGCACGCCAAATGGCCGCATTTGAAATTTTTGAAATGGCGCTGGTATAGTTTTTTGAATATGCAAATCAAAGTGGCGCGCCAGCTCGACCCGCTGATCGTCGTGTCGGATAGCACCAAGCGCGATGTCGAAAAAGATTTCGGCGTCGACCCCAAGAAAATGGTGCGTATTCACCATGGTATCGACCATGAATTATTCACCCCGCAGCCGCATATTACGCGCAAGACCAATCGCCTGATGGTGACGGCTAGCGCCGATGTGCCGCTGAAAGGCCTGATTTATCTCATCGAAGCCTACGCCAGTTTGCTCGCTACGCATCCCGATTTGGAATTGCTGGTGGTCGGGCGTCTGCGCGAAGGCCAGACGATGCAACTGCTGAATAAACTGGGCATTCGCGACCGCGTGAAATTTGTCTCTGGCCTGACCAGCGAAGACATTCGCGACCTTTACGCCGAGGCCACCATTGCGGTGTCGCCATCGGTTTACGAGGGCTTTGGCTTTCCCGCTGGCGAGGCTTTGTCTTGCGGCGTGCCAACCATTGCCACCACTGGCGGTTCGCTGCCCGAGGTTGTGGGGGATGCAGGACTTGTGGTGGCACATTCCAATCCGCCCGCCTTGGCCGAAGCGATTGAGACTTTGCTGAAAGACCCCGCACGGCGCGAAGCCATGTCGAAAAAGGCACGCCAACACATTCTCGATAATTTCAAATGGGAACGTTGCGCCCGCGATGTCGTGGCGCTTTATCGCCAGACTTTGGCGAAACATCACAAGGTGTCTTTGTAGCTTATGCAGACCATTAATCTCAATTTCCTCGGCCTAGAAGACGACCACCGCGTGTTGGATTTGGGCTGCGGGCATGGCCGTCACACGCATGCCGCCTATTTTCACAAACGCTGCCAAGCGGTCGGTATCGACCTTGGTTTTGACGATATTTTAATTACCCGTAACGGTTTTGACGCGCACCCCGATTTGGAACCACAGACCGGGCGGATACGTAGCTATGAACTGATGGTCGGCGATGCGCTGCACTTGCCGTTCGCCGATGGGCATTTTGACCGACTGATTTGCTCGGAAGTTCTCGAGCATATCCCTGACTATCAAGGGGCTTTGGCCGAGATCTGGCGGGTGATGAAACCGGGCGGGCGTATTGGTATTTCTGTGCCGCATCGCTGGCCGGAACAAATCTGCTGGCTGTTTTCGCAAGAATATCACAATACACCGGGCGGCCATGTGCGGATTTTCAAGGCCAAAGATTTGCGTGCGGATTTCGAGGCTTTGGGCTTCACCTTCCAGCGCAAACATTTGAAGCACGGGCTGCACAGCCCCTATTGGTGGCTGCGCTGCGCCATTGGCGTCAACAAAGACCGCAATCTTTTCGTGCGCGCTTATAAAAAACTGCTCGAGATTGAGATTTTGAAAAACCCATTGCCTTTGCGCGCCCTCTCGGCTTTGGCCGACCCCGTGATGGGCAAAAGCGTGGTGCTATATTTTGAAAAGCCGCTGGACGCCAGCGCGAAAGACGCCGCATGAGCGGCGCCTCAAAATCTCCCTTTGGTGATTTTTTCAACGGCGCGCGCGACAGCATGTTGGCTTTGCAAAACCCCGACGGCTCTATTCCGTGGTTTCAAAACGGCGTCATCGACCCGTGGAATCATTTGGAAGCCGTCATGGGGTTAACCCTCCTTGGCGAGCGCGAAGCGGGCGAACATGGCATTGCTTTTTTGCGCGATAGCCAAGCCCCCGATGGCAGTTGGTGGGGACAATTGGGCAGTGCCGTGCCGATTGATGAAGCCTTGCACCAATTCACCATGCAGGGCGTGGAAAACGGCCACCGCATTCGCGACACGAATTTCATCGCCTATATTGCCACCGCCATTTGGCATCATTATTCGCTCCACGCCGATCTCGATTACGCCCATGCCAATTGGCCAATGGTCAAAGCGGCCATAGATTTCGTATTGGCTTTGCAATCCGAACATGGCGACATCCGCTGGACGGCGCGCGACCCTGGCACGCCCGAAGAAGACGCTTTGGTCACGGGCAATAGCTCCATTCATAAAAGCCTTATATGCGCCGAAAAATTGGCCGCCGCCCTTGGCAAAGACGCCAGTTCTTGGCACCGCGCGCGGCTGAGTTTGAGCGAGGCGCTGGCGCATAAGCCCGAGCGTTTCGACCGCACATGGGAGCCCAAAACCCGCTATTCGATGGATTGGTATTATCCGGTTTTAAGCGGCGCGCTATCGGCCGAAAAAGCCGCCGCCAGATTGGCCAGCCGTTGGGATGATTTTGTCGTCGAGGGATTTGGCTGTCGTTGTGTGGAAGATGAGCCGTGGGTGACGGTGGCGGAAAGCGCCGAATTAATCCTCACCTTAGTGGCGCATGGCGAACAGGCCAAAGCGCAAACCCAGCTCGGTTGGCTCGACCAATTTAGAGATGAAAACGGCGCCTATTGGATGGGCATGCAGATAGAGCAGAAAGAATTTTGGCCCATCGAGCGCCCCGCATGGACGGCAGGCGCGGTTATTCTGGCTCATGATGGCGTCACCCAAACCACGCCAGCGCATGGCGTTTTAACGCAAAGCTAAAGGCGCCCTAAAGTCGGCGCAAAATCCGCAAAGATTTGACCGCTTTTTCTTCCGCGAATAATCCCGAATGCAGCGCTAATTTATAAATCTCATGCGGCGGGCGTCCGCCATCGGCGACATTTGGAAACACATCATGGATGGCCAAAAGCCCGCCCCGCATCACCCGCGTCCCCCAATTTCGATAATCCGCCAGCGCCGCAGGCATAGAATGCCCACCATCGATAAACACAAAAGCCGGCGCTGCCAACGGCAATTGCTGCACCACTTGCGAGGGGCTAAGCGCGGCGATGACGGTATCTTCTAGGCCGGCGCGGCGGATATTGGCGCGAAATTGCAGCAAAGACGACATGCCGCCTTCGCCGTCATCCAAATCAGCGTCGAAATAATCCTCGCCTGGTTGGTTTTCTTCGGAGCCTCGGTGGTGGTCGATGGCCAGCAAAACGCCACCTGCGGTTTGGCATGCGGTGGCGAGAATAATCGTCGACTTGCCGCAATAGGAGCCAATTTCAACACAGAGGCCCTGGGGCGACATTTCGCTTGCCGCCGCAAATAGGGCTTCGCCCTCTTGCTCGTCCAAAAACCCTTTTACGCTATCTAACGGAATTGGCAGTTTCATTACCGACCAATCTTGCGTTTCAAAGCATTGGAACCGAAATCTTTTATGCGCATGTCTGACGCATCCAAATTGGCAGGCCCGTCTTCTAGTTTAATGTGGTCGACATTATAACGCCCCGAAGCCAAATCATGCATCACGTCAAATTCAAACACACAGGCCGGTGCCTCATAATAGTTTTTGATGAAAACATGCTGCACGCGCGTCAACGCGCCGCTCTCGCCATAGAGATCGGCCATCAAGAAAATCCAACTATCTTCATCGGCATAGAAACGCCGCTTGATATAAGTCGGGTTGAAACCAGGTTTGACCGTGGCCTCCAGCACATTGACCCGATGCGCCTCATAGCGCAGCAAATCTGGGTTGGGATGATTGGGCGTCATCAACTCGTCTGCCGTAGTGGTGCTGGCCGAGGCTTTATAATTATTATACGGCACTAAGATTTCGCGTTTGCCAATCAGCTTCCAATCATAGCGGTCGGGCGCGCCGCTGAAGACAAACATATTGTCATTATTGCGCAAGCCATCGGACGTGCTGAGCGGGCCATCATAGGTGGTGGCGGCTGGCGTCGAGCGCATAATTTTGCGCAAATCAGGGCGAAAGAACGACCCATTGCGCGGCTTTTTAACTTGATTGATCGTATTGGTCATAGAAAAGCCCGAGCCGTTAAAGCGCGGTGGCGATGTCCAAACGCCCATCCAGACGAATTGATCATTGTCGTATTTTTTAGGCGCACCTTGCGGGTCGGCATAAAAATTATACCGCCAATCTTTGCGAATAATGCGCGTGCGATTGCCATTGGGATAGACATTGGCGCCGCTGGTTACCGCTTGGTAGCGATAGCCGTGCCAATGGAAATTATGGTTCCAGTAATATTCGACGGGCGTTTTGGGCAAAGGAAATGGCACCCCAACGCGCGCCCCCTCGACGCCATTGCCATCATCGGTCAGCTTGGCGCGCGAGACGTTTTTGCGGGTCTCGTCATAGACAAAATCTGGCAAGGCACACGAGCGGCGCGATGGATAGACGTTCATCTTATAGGTCTCGGGATGGCGCTCAAACAGCGCCAATTGCCCCGCACTCAAGCGGTCTTTATAGCGGCTCTTATTGGCATTGGTGATCGTGAACAAAGGCTTGTCCCCCGCATAGGGGTCGATATGGTCGCCGCCTGCCACATATCCGGCCACCGGCTTGGTCAAGCCGCCCGTATAGGCAGGCACGGCGCCCGAGGCTTTCGGGTCGGCACCATTTCGGGTCAACTCTGTGCCGAGCTTGCTGGCATCCAGCGCCAAACCGGGCGCGACAGACGCAAGACTTAACGTTATAGCTATCATCGATATTTTCATCATGGCTGGGTCTCCTGCTTTTTATTTCGGCTCTTTCAAAACCGTTTTATGAACTGCGTTTTTGGCGTGTCGCTTCTAATTCTGCAATCACTTTTTTATGTTCGTTTTCATCGAAACTAAATCGCATAAACAAAAGCGCGCCGACAATATAGGCCACGAAAGGCATGCCCGCATAAAGCCCCTTAAAGGTCCATATCACGGTCGTGGATTGCTCGGCATTTGGCACGAAGCCCGACAGGCTGAGCGCAAAGCCTGTGACCATTAACATGACGCCATAGGCGGATTTCGAAACGAAATACCAAGCGGCGAAATAAGCGCCTTCCTTGCGCTCGCCGGTGCGATACTCGTCGAAATCGATAATGTCGGATTTAATCGATGGGTTGACCGTGCCGCCGCATGAGCCTGCCGCCCCGGCCAAAGCTGCCAGCGCAACCAATTGCACTTCATCGCCGGGGGCCAGCGTAATCATGCCGCCGAAAGCACCAGCCGAAACAAACATCGAGCTGAGCCAGAGTTTTTTCTTGCCCAAACGGCGCGCCAAGGGCATCCAAAGCGGCGTCAAAGAGAACGAGAAAACCATATAGGCAAGAATAAAGAAGGGCGCCAAGTGCGGGGCGTTCATCACGTAATGCGCCACATAGAGCGTTAAAATCGTAATCGTCGCGCCGCCTAGGTTTTCGATGAAAATGACAATCAGCAGCAGCCGCGCATGGCTGTTTTTCCAAATATCGCGCGCCGCTTCCCATGGTTTTTCGGGCGCCTTATCCATAAATTCAGGGCGTTCTTTCAAAAACCAAGCACAGGCCAATAAGCACATACCGCAAAAAGCCGCCGCATAAAAAGACTGCGTCGACGATAAAGCGCGCACCGCCGCCTCGCTTTCGGCTTCTGCCGAGATCAGCAAGCTCATGGTCGCCAAGGCCGAAATATAGCCCGCAATCCAGCCCGCATGACGCGCGCCAAAAATTTTCGTGCGCTCGTGATAATCGTCTGTTAGCTCGGCGCCCAAAGACATATGCGGCACAACAAACATGGTTTGCGCCGAGAAGAAGCCGATGATGGCCACGCCCATCCAAAGGCTCAATTGGCCCTCGGTGAGCCAGGTGGGCGGCGCCGAGAGCATCCAGAAAAACGCGCCCGTCGGCAAAATAGAGCCGAACAACCAAGGCCGACGGCGGCCGATACGGGTTTTGGTTTTATCGGAAAGATAGCCGACCAGCGGGTCGGAAATAGCATCCCAAAAGCGCGACAGGCCGTAAATCGCGCCCATTAAAGCCGGCGCGATGAGCAAAACATCGGTGGCAAATTTCATCGTGTACAGCGTGACCAAGCAAAACATATAGCCAGCGCCCACGGGCGGTAAAGCGTATAAAAACACTTCTAGCCAACTGACGCGGCGCATGCTGGAGGGCGCGGAATTCGCTTCTGTTACACTCATAAATTTGTCTCCCTGACGCAAAGAGCATCATTTATTGCGAGGCTTTGCAAGGATAAATGCGCGCTAAATACATTCGACACAAACCCTCAAGCCGCCTAAGGTATCGGCAAATTATTGGGGAGTTTACCACTATGTCCGATGCGTCTAAATCTTTTGCGCCGACCCATAACAGCAAAGCCTTGCACCAAGGCTTGATTGTGCTGGGGCTTATTCTATTCGGCGCTTATCTATTATATGACCGCGGCTTACTGAGTGTTTTATTGGCCGGCGATAAAAGTCGGCTGTCTTGGCTCATCCTCCTCATATGGGCGCTGATGAGCGCGCGGTGGATTTATTTATTGCAATGGGTGCAAAGCCAAAGAGACGCCATGGAAGCGTTCCAAAGCGAGCCTGAAGACGAGCAAGAAGCCAAAATGGCGCGCTGGCTTAACCATGGCTGGTTTGCCGCCGATAGCGTTTTGAAAATCGGCCTTCTCGGCACAATCATCGGGTTTATTCTCATGCTGGCGCCGATTTCGAGCCTGGTCAGTTTCGACCCCGCCAGTTTGCAAAAAGCTTTGGGCGGCATGTCAGGCGGCATGGCGGTGGCGCTCTACACCACACTGACCGGACTGGCCGTCAACATTGTGCTGCGTTTTCAGTTTCAGTTTCTCGCCGACACGATGCAATCGCTGCTGCTCGAAGCCCGCCAAACGGATGTCGCCGCATGATTGGCTCCAAACTTTCTGCCCCGCTCGAAGATCAAAATGCCTTCACGGATATTTTGTTCAATGCGCTTTT
>Ga0206677_10004814_pt1 | contig 10859 bp, 12 predicted proteins | sample M130m12015metaG_FD_155475 | JGI IMG/M metagenome (GOLD analysis project Ga0206677, IMG submission 155475) | Ammonia-oxidizing marine archaeal communities from Monterey Bay, California, United States - M1 30m 12015 | ecosystem: Environmental > Aquatic > Marine > Intertidal zone | place: USA... | reverse complement strand
GAAGCGTATCAGGGCAAAAAACAAGATATAAAATTTTCAACTACAGATAAATGTAATACTTGTAAAGGTAATGGCTCGAAACCTGGTCATTCTCCTGATAGATGCACTTACTGTGGAGGAAATGGAAAAATCAGGTCTAATCAAGGTTTTTTTACGGTACAACAAACGTGTCCACAATGTAATGGTAATGGTGAGGAAATTACAAATCCTTGTAATGATTGTAATGGACAAGGAAAGAAGCAAACATCTAAAAAAATATCAGTTACAATTCCTAAAGGCGTTGATGATGGAACTAGAATTAGATTAACAGGTAAAGGAGAGGCCGGAAGCAGAGGTGGAGCAACAGGCGATCTGTATTTGTTTATTAATGTTTACTCTCATGACTTATTCAAGAGATCTGATGAAAATTTATTTTTTGAATTTCCAATTTCTCTTGCAGATGCTGCATTGGGAACCACTATTGAAATTCCAACTATTGATGGAGGCAAAGCTAAAATAAAAATTCCTGATGGAACTCAAAATGGTAAACAATTCAGATTAAAGGGTAAAGGTATGCCTTACATGAGAAGAGGTGATTTTGGTGACTTATATGTTCAAGTAAAGACAGAGGTACCTATATACCTAAATAAAAAACAAAAAGAATTACTAGAACAATTTAGAGAAATTGAAAACGATAAATCAAATCCGAGTATTAAAAAATTTTTTCAAAAAGCAAAAGATTTCTGGAAAAATTAAAAGACTAATCTTCTAAAAAAGGTTAATATTTAGCTAAATGAGAAAAATTAATTTAGCGATTTCAGGTTGTATGGGAAGAATGGGCCAGCAACTAATAAAGTCTTCTAAAAAAAATAAAAATTTTAAACTAGTAACACTTACAGAAAATTGGTTAGTAAACAAAAAATTTAATGGAGTTAAGCCAGAATTAAATTCTGATAAAGCATTTAAAAATATAGATATAATTATTGATTTTACCGTTCCTGATTGCACCCTAGAAATACTTAAAATAGCATCTAAATTAAAAAAAAAGGTCGTAATTGGAACAACAGGCTTCAATAAAAACCAAGAAAATCAAATTAAAAAGTTTTCAAAAAAAATACCTATTTTAAAAGCTGGAAATATGAGTTTGGGTGTAAATTTGTTAATGTATTTAACTGAAATTGCTTCTAAATCTTTGAATGATGAATATTTAAGTAAAATATTTGAAGTTCACCATAAACACAAAAAAGACTATCCATCGGGCACAGCCTTAATGCTTGGAAAAGGAATTGCTGATGGTAAAAGTAAAAACTTATATAGTCTAATAGGTAACAAATTTTTAAATAAAAAATCTTTTCCATATGGGAAAAAAATTAATTTTAATTCAATAAGAAAAGGTGAGATTATTGGAGAACATGAAGTAAAATTCTCAAGTGGTAAAGAAATAATTACACTAAACCATGAAGCTTTTGATAGAGCGCTTTATTCAGATGGAGCTTTGACAGCTGCCAAATGGTTGATGAAAAAAAGACCAGGATTATATTCTATGAGAGATTTGCTCAATTTTTCATAATGAATGAAGGATCAAAAGCAAAAATAATAATAAAGATTCTAAATAAGATTTATCCTAAAACACCAATTCCTCTTAAGAGTAAAAATACTTTTACACTGCTAATTTCTGTACTTCTTTCAGCACAATGTACTGATGTAAACGTTAACAATGTAACAAAAGATATATATCCAAAATATTATAAACCAGAACATTTTGTTAAATTAGGAAGAAAAAAAATTGAAAAATTAATAAAAAAAATTGGCATTTTTAGAGTTAAAGCTAAAAGTATTTATTTAATGTCAAAACAAGTTTTAGAAAAACATAAGGGAAAAGTGCCTAAAACCTTCGAAGAATTAGAAGAATTGCCTGGTGTAGGTCATAAAACAGCTAGCGTAGTGATGTCCCAGGGTTTTGGGTATCCAGCCTTTGCAGTTGATACTCATATTCATAGACTTGCACAAAGATGGGGATTAACAAATGGTAAAAATGTAGCTCAAACTGAAAAAGATTTAAAACGTATATTTCCTAAAAAAAAATGGTCTAAACTTCATTTACAAATAATTTTTTATGGAAGAGAATACTGCAAAGCAAGAGATTGTCATGGTTTAACGTGTAAAATATGTACTACTTGCTACCCAAGTAGAAAAAAACCTGTTATTACCCAAAAAGCTTAATATGAAAATTTTAGGAATAGGAAATGCAATAGTAGATGTCATTTGTAAAGTAGATGATAGTTTTATTAATAAGAATAATCTCACAAAAAGTACAATGAAATTATTTTTTGATGAAAAAGAATTTAAAAATCTATTAACTAATCTCAAAATTGAAAAAACTGTTTCTGGAGGTTCTGTAGCAAATTCCATAGTAGGATTATCACAACTTGGGGATAAAGTAGGTTTTATTGGAAAAGTTTCTGATGACAACTTTGGTAGCAAATACGAGGATGGTTTGAAAAAAGAAAATGTAGAGTATTTTTACTCAAAAAAGAAAGAAGAGTTGCCGACAGGTACTTGTTTGATATTAGTCACTCCAGATTCTGAGAGAACAATGTGTACATTTCTAGGGACAGCAGGAAAAATTAATGAAAATGATGTTAGCTCTGAAGCTATTAAAAGAAGCGAAATTATATTTTTAGAAGGTTACTTGTGGGATGAGGGAGAGCCCAAAAAAGCATTTGATAAAGCAATCAATAATGCAAATAAAGTAGCTATGTCGCTTTCTGATCTTTTTTGTGTAGATAGACATAAGCCTCATTTTTTAAACTTAGTAAAAAACAAACTCGATATAACTTTTGCCAATGAACAAGAAATTACATCATTAATTGAAGCAAAGAATTTTAACGAAGTTATAGATTTTTCAAAACAACTTAATAAATTAGTAGTTGTAACTCGAGGTGAAAAAGGAGCTGTTGCAATTTATGGTAAAGAAATTTTTGAAAGTGATGTTAAAAAAAATTTAAAAATTGTTGATCTTACAGGTGCCGGTGATTTATTTGCCGCGGGTTTTCTTCACGGATACATCAATAGATTATCCAAAAAAGAATGCTTAGAAAAAGGTACCGAAATGTCATCAAAAGTAATACAACAAATTGGTGCGAGACTTTAGGTTTAACTTTTTTTTCTTTTAAAACTTCCCTTACCCCTTTTGGGCTTAACTATTTTTGGCTTATACTTATTGTTAAAAAATTCTTTAACCATTAGATTTTTCTTATTTGATTTGGTAGCCATCTTTTTTACTAACAATAAAATCATTATCACTAAAAGTATTTAAAATTTTTTTTCTTAATCGATAAATATGTGTTTCAACCGTATGAGTTTCTATATCAGATTGATAGCTCCATACCATTTTTTGCAACTCTTCAATACTAACTGGTTTGTTTGAATTAGATAAATAAGTAATCGTATTAATTTCTTTTTCGGTTAATTTAAGTTTCGTTTCTTGTGTTAACATCTCTCTTGAATTTAGATCTATTGTATATGTTTTAACTTTTACTTTGGATTGACTATTAAATTGAAGTTTTAAAAACTCAATATTTATTTTTTCTACCAATTTAAAAATTTTTGTTGGTTTGTTTTCTAAAACAAATTGATTACTAAATTCTGAATATTTTTTATTGGATACAATTAAATAATTATTGAGATTTTTTACTTCATTCCTTAAAGAACTCTCACTATCAATGAAACTGATCTTAAACTTGAGATCCAAACTAAGTTCTTCAAGAATATGATATAATGGAATAAACTTGTATATTATTAAATTCTGCGTACTCATAAAAATAGAATATGACAATTTTAATTAAAAATAAACACACACTTCAAGTGGATCAATTTAAATTCAGATGCTGTATTGGAAAAAGAGGATTAACAAAAAATAAAAAAGAAGGAGATAAAAGAACACCAAAAGGTACTTTTGGAATTGAAAATCTTTATTATAGGAAAGATCGTTTAGAAAAACCATTAACTTCTCTCAAATGTATTGAAATTAAAAAAGATATGGGTTGGTGTGATGATATTTATTTACCAAAAAAATATAACAAACTCATTAAAATAGAAAAAAATATCAAACATGAAAAGCTAAAGAGAAAAGATCATAAGTATGATTTACTAATTCCAATAAAATACAACTTCAAAAGACCTATTTCTGATTTAGGAAGCTGTATATTTATTCACTTAACCAAAGATTATAAGCCTACGGCTGGATGTATTGCTTTAAAGAAAAAAGATTTTTTAATTATACTTAAATTAATTAAAAAAAACTCTAAAATAAAAATTTTTTAAAACCTCTTACCAAAAATACTTGATCCGATTCTTACATACGTTGAAAAATGTTTCGTAGCTATAAGAAAATCTGATGACATCCCCATACTTAATTCATTTAGATCTAAAGTCTTATTCAATTTATTCATCTCATCAAAATAGTCTTCCGGATCGATATTTGCTGGAGGAATACACATCAGTCCGATTAAATCTAAACCAATCTCCTTACAGTATAATGCTAGTTGGCCAATATCAGTTTTGTTGACACCTGATTTTTGATTTTCATCACCAATATTAACTTGTAAAAATATTTTAATTTTTTTATTTATCTTATTTTGTTCATCTGCAATTTTTTTGGCAAGCTTTTGGCTATCTACTGAATGGATATAATCAAATATTTGAACAGCAATTTTAACCTTATTTGTTTGTAATTTACCGATCATATGTAATTTTATATTTAAATTTATCTTTTTAATTTCTGTCCATTTTTCAAATGCTTCCTGGACTTTGTTTTCACCATAATCTACATGACCATGGTCTATAAGTGGCAAAATTTTATCAATTTTAAAAGTTTTAGACACTGCAACAATTTTAGGATTATTATTGATATTTAATTTATTAAGATAAGTACTAATATTACTCTCAATATCTAATAAATTTTTTACAGTATTATGCATACAAATATGATTAGTAAATATTACTTTATAAATAAATTTGATACAAATAATATCAATAATCAGGACAAACAAACTGCCATTATCTATAGAAATTATTCTTTAAATATAAAAAATGAAGATCTTATTTTAAAAATTAAAAATCATTGTAAAAAAAGAAGAATAAAATTTTATTTATCTAATAATATAAAACTAGCACTGAAATTTAATTTAGATGGAGCTTATATTCCCTCTTTTAATAAAAACACTAATCACTTAGCTTACTCTTATAAAAAAAATTTTGATTTAGTTGGATCTGCGCATAATCAAAAAGAAATAAGAATAAAAGAAAGACAAGGTGTAAATAAAATTTTTATTTCTTCTTTATTTAAAAAAAACAAAAATTTTCTAGAAATTAATAAATTTAAGTTACTCTCTAAAATGACCAGATTAGATGTTGTGGCTTTAGGTGGAATTTCTAAAAAAAATTTAAAAAAACTTAGCCTTCTATATGACCCAGATTTTGCAGGTATATCTTATTTTGAATAAAAAAAAGGCCCCTTAAAAAGGGGCCCTTTTAGTAATTTAAATCTAATTTAAATTAGAATGCAAATGAAAGACCTAAGTTCCATAATGATTCTTCGTTACCTGAAGTAGTTGCATTTTCAGCTTCTGTTTGGCTAGCTGAAATTGTCATACCACCAGTAGTGTACGCAACTGAAATTGCTGAGAACTCCTGATCAAAAGATGCTCCAGTTGTTTCATGCGTTTCACTTCCGTAAGAAATTGAAAGATCATCACTTACTGAGTAAGATATTTGGTAAGAACTTTGTTCTTGCGCAGTAATACCAGATCCAGAACCGTAGTCATTAATTGACATACCAGCTGAAACAGGTCCAAAAGCAAATGAAGCTTTCATAACTGTTACATCTCCACCTTCTGCAGCATCAGTTCCTCCAGTTGAACCAAAACCATAACTGATTGAAGCACCTTCAATACCAGTATAAGTTAAAGCATAACTAACATCAGAGTCTCTACCAGCTCTAGCACCAGTGTATGATACTTTAGCATCTAATCCATCAACAAAAGTTGGTAATGCCCATAGTAATGTTTTTTCATCACCAATTGCACTTGTTGGCGCAGTGTAAGTGAAAGTGTTATTCCAAATATCACCTGCAGCCGTAGTGTCGATAGTGTCTACCGCAGCAGAAGCACCTTCACCAGCAAATGTGATTGTTCCCATTGCATCTGAACCTACAGATAGAGAATGACTATCAAATGGAGCAGTTGATGCAGTTACACCATCACCTTGGTCAATAATAAAAGATAAAGATACATTCATACCGTTATCCATTTCACCACCACCTGTGAAAGTTAACTGGTTACCCATTGACATTTTTCTACCGTCTTGATCATTCACATTAGAAAAGTTTTTCATGTTGAATGAAGCACTTCCAGCAACTGACATTTCGCCAGCGTATACTGAAGTAGCAACTAAAGAACTTGCTAATGCAGTAAGTCCTATTTTTTTAAAGTTGTTCATATTAATTACTCCTTATTGTTAATTGTTATTATTAATAATAAACGAGGTATATTTACCATTAAGATCAAAAATTTATCAAATTAATCCCTATTTTATTGAAAAAATTAAAATGTGTTGTATTTTTGTATCACTTTTTCTAAATATTTAGATTAAATTACTAATTTCAACGAATTTATGATGTATAAGCAAAAAAATATGAGCTCAAAAAAATACTTAATTAAAATCTTAAAAATCTTAGGTTTTGTAACTTTATTTGGTTTTTTACAATATGGATGTAATGGAAAACTTCCTGGTGGTGATGCAAGAAAATTTCCTGCTGATCCAGAATTAAGGGTTAAAAAAAATCTTGAAGAGGGTCGTGGATTTAAATTGAACGATGCATTCAAATCTGGATCTAAAGGTGGTGTTTTTGAATTTGCAAGCTCTAACGAACTATGGAGAGCTTCTCTAGATGTAATTGATTTTATGCCACTTGCTTCAGTTAACTATAGCGGAGGCATTATCATTACAGATTGGTACACGAATGAAAACAGTCAAAATGAAAGTATTAAAATTACTATTCGTTTTCTTACCAACGAAATTCGATCAGATGCTCTAAACATTAAGATTTTTACAAGAAAGTGTAAAGAAAGTTTAATTAACTGTAAATATATCGAATCTAATAAATTATTAATTGCTGAACTTAAAAAAGAGATTTTAAAAAAAGCAACTAAGTATCAATTGGAAGACAAAGAAAATAAGAACCAGAAGAACAAGAAGAACAAGAAGAAATAGATATATTTTAAATCATAGAGATCATAATAAATAATTTGTTTGTGGAAAGATATAATTTTAAAGAGATAGAAACAAAATGGCAAAAGATTTGGGATAAAGAAAAAAAATTCTCCACCAAAGTAGATAAAAATAAAAAGAAATTTTATTGTCTCGAAATGTTTCCCTATCCATCTGGAAAAATTCATATGGGTCATGTGAGAAATTATACTATTGGCGATGTATTAGCTAGATACAAAACTTTGCAAGATTTTAATGTGCTTCACCCTATGGGATGGGACTCTTTTGGTATGCCAGCCGAAAATGCTGCTAGACAAAATAAATTAGATCCCAAGACATGGACTGAGAAAAATATTTCCATTATGAAAAATCAGTTAAAAAAACTAGGTTTATCCATTGATTGGGATAAAGAAATATCTACTTGTTCACCTGATTATTACAAACATCAACAAGAATTTTTTTTAGAACTTTATGATAAAGGATTGGTCTACAGAAAAGAAAGCTACGTAAACTGGGATCCAGTTGATAAAACAGTCCTAGCAAATGAACAGGTCATAGATGGCAAAGGATGGCGTTCAGGTGCAATAGTTGAGCGAAAAAAACTTAATCAGTGGTTTTTTAAAATTACTAATTTTGCCAAGGAACTTTTAGAAAGTTTAGACAACCTAAATAATTGGCCAAATAAAGTAAAAATCATGCAAAAAAATTGGATTGGAAAATCATATGGTTGTGAAATTAAATTTCAAATTAAATCTGATAGAGAAATTAATGAAATAAAATGTTACACTACAAGACCAGATACTTTATTTGGTATGTCTTTTCTGGCACTATCTACTGATCACCCTATTGCAAAATTTTATCTAAATGATCCAGAATTTATTAAATTTAAGACAGAATGCTCTAAAACTGGTACAACAGAAGAGTCAATTGCAGCAGCTGAAAAACTTGGATTTAAGACGGATTTATTAGCTATTAATCCTTTAGATGAAAATATTAAAGTTCCTGTTTATTTTGCTAACTTTGTTTTAATGGATTATGGCCTAGGTGCTGTGTTTGGTTGTCCCGCGCATGACCAAAGAGATCTAGATTTTGCCAAAAAGTATAAATTAAATATTACACCAGTTGTTAGACCTGAAAAAGATAAAGACTTTTTAATTAATGAAAAAGCTTTTACAGAATCTGGCTATTTATTTAATTCAAAATTTTTAAACGATTTAAAAGTACCAGACGAATCTATAAATAAAGCAATAGACTACTTAGAAAAGAATAATATTGGTCAAAAAAAAATAAATTATAGATTAAAAGATTGGGGAATATCTCGTCAAAGGTATTGGGGATGCCCTATTCCAATTGCCTATGACGAAAACAACAATCCAGTAAAAATCCCAAAAAATATGCTTCCTGTACAACTACCAAAAATTAATCAACTTAGTTCTGTTGGAAATCCTCTAGATGAAATGTCAGCATGGAAAAATATTACAATTGATGGAAAAAAATACACCCGAGAAACTGATACTCTTGACACATTTGTTGATTCTTCATGGTATTTTTTAAGATTTTGCTCACCCCATAATCAAAACTACGGATTTAATATTGATGAAGTGAAATATTGGATGCCGGTAGATCAATATATTGGTGGGGTTGAGCATGCTATTCTACATCTTTTATATTCTAGGTTTTTTATGCAAGCTTTGACGTATCAAAATAATACATTTGATATTAAGGAACCGTTTAACGGTTTATTTACGCAAGGTATGGTTTGCCATGAAACTTATAAAGATAAAGATGATAATTGGATAAGCCCTGATGAATTAATATCTAAAGATGGAAAAAAATTTTTAAAAGATACTGAAGACCCTATCAAAGTAGGTCCTTCAGAATCAATGTCAAAATCAAAAAAAAACACAATTGATCCTGAGAAAATTATAAAAGACTATGGTGCTGACTCTGTTAGATTGTTTATATTGTCTGACAGTCCTCCCGAGAAGGATATTCAATGGTCAGATGAAGGAATAAAATCATCTTATAAATTTATTCAAAAATTATGGGTTTTAAATCAAAAAATTATTGAAGAAATAGAAGCTGACCATCCACCTACTTCAAATAATAATTTAGAGAAAATAACTAACAAATTTCTTAAAGAAGTTACTCAGAACATAGAAAGTTTTGCATACAATAAAATTATTGCTAATTTTCATGAAATTTATTCGTCTGTAAATAAAGAGATGTTAAATAAAATTGAAAAAGGAAAATTAGTTGATAATTACAAAAAAATATTAATAGCTATCAGTCCTGTGATACCTCATTTTTCAAATGAGTGTATGGTAATGTTAAACGTTAATGAACAAATATTGTGGCCCAAAATAGATGAAAAAATTTTATTAGAGGAAAATATTAAATTTATAATTCAGTTTAATGGCAAAACAAGAAAGATTATAATTTCAGAAAAAGGTACTGGTGAGGATTTGTTGTTACAAAAAATTAAAGAAGATAGTAAATTAAATAAGTTTTTAGATAATAAAAATATTCAAAAAAAGATATTTATCCCGAACAAACTAATTAATATAATAACTAACTAGAATGATAAAAATAAAAATTATACTCATATCTTTAATGTTTTTACTAGCAAATTGTGGCTTTAGCCCAATATATGTGAAGAATACAAATAATAATTTTTCTATTGAGAATGTAATTTATAATGGAGATAAAGAACTTAATAATTTTTTAAAAACTAATTTGAACCAGTACAAAAATGAAGAAGCAAATAAAAAAGTTGATATTGAAGCTATAAGTGAATACGAAAAAATTATTTTAACTAAAAATAATGCAGGTAATGTAACAAATTACAAACTAATAGCAAAAGTAACTTTTTTAATAAAATCAACTGATAGAAAAATTTATATTATTGAAGAAAGAGTTATCAACACCATGGATGATAAATTCGAAGAAGCAAAAAAAGAAAAGGCTGTTAAACAAAGCTTTGCTACATCAATATCCAGCAAGCTTGCATCAGAACTAATTATTAATTAATGATTTTAAAAAATTATGAAATTAATAAGATAAATCAAAATATTAATCATTTTATATTATTTTATGGAAAAAATGAGGGCTTAAAAAATGAAGCTCTTGATACTTTAATAAAAAATAAAAATAATATTTCAAATTATGATGAAAAAGAAATACTAGATAATGAAAATAATTTTATTGAAAGTATTTTATCTAAATCCCTTTTTGAACTAGAAAAAATTGTTGTTATTAAAAGAGCTACAGATAAAATTTTAAATATACTCCAAACTTTGCAGTTAAAAAAATTAGAAGAAGTTACAATTATAATAAACTCTGAAAATTTAGATAAAAAATCAAAATTAAGAAGTTTTTTTGAAAGAGATAAAAAATTAATTTGTGTTCCTTTTTATCCTGATAATGATCAAACATTAACAAAATTAACATATAATTTTTTAAGAAAAAAAAATATTTCAATTTCACCTTCGAATGTAAACTTGATTGTAAATAAATGCAACGGAGATAGAGAAGCACTGTTCAATGAACTACAAAAAATTGAGTATTTTGTTAAAAATGGAAAAAAAATTAATAATCAGAACATATCA
>Ga0206677_10004813_pt1 | contig 10860 bp, 8 predicted proteins | sample M130m12015metaG_FD_155475 | JGI IMG/M metagenome (GOLD analysis project Ga0206677, IMG submission 155475) | Ammonia-oxidizing marine archaeal communities from Monterey Bay, California, United States - M1 30m 12015 | ecosystem: Environmental > Aquatic > Marine > Intertidal zone | place: USA... | reverse complement strand
GTAGTGGCTCTGCTAGCCAAGCATCTCTTGACCAAGTGCGCAGCACCCAACAAGAATTATCTGCCAGCCTAAACAGTTTGATCGCGGCACAAAACGTGGCTGAGGTGAGCCTTGGACGTAAAATCGTAGCGGCACCTTTCGATGGTGCAGTTTTATCCAAAAATTTGGACATTGGCTCAGTTGTAAACGGCGGTCAGGCGATTGCTGAAATTTTCACCGAAGACCGCATGGAGATTGATGTACCAGTTCGCGAGGCTGATGCTGCCCTCATCCCCGGATTGTTCGAAGGGGCATCGCCCAGTGCCACGGTTTCTGTTCGCTTTGCAGGTCAAGCTTTTGAGTGGGACGCCGAAGTAACGCGTGTTGCCCCAACATTGGATCAACGTACACGTACGCTGACCGTAACTGTGGAACTGATTGATATCTCTGGTGCACGTGCGACAGGGAGCAGTATTTTAGCATCGGGTGCCCCGCCAGCATTGATCAACTCCTTTGCCAACGTGGTGATCGAAGGACCGCAGCCAAGCGCGACTTACGCCGTGCCATCTACCGCATTGCGTGGTGGTTCAGAGTTGTGGTTGCTGACTCCCTCTGAGGGCGACGGCGGTACGTTGAAAATTGTCCCCGCCACCTTGGTTCACGTTGATAACGAAACATCATACGTGACGTCAGCGTCGATCCCAGAGGGTGCGCGCTTGATCACCACAGGGCTTTCAACCCCGCAAGAGGGTATGAAATTACGCGATGTTGCCGCAGAACGCACCACTTCGGCAAATTCTGCTGACACGTCGGATGACAAGCTATGAATGGTACAATCAAATGGATGGCCGAACATCCGGTTGCGGCCAACCTCACAATGGTTTTTGTCGTTGTGGTTGGCATGTTGACGGCGTTCCAGATGCCGCAAAAGACCTTTCCAGAGTTTACGTTGGATACCGTCAGCGTTTCAGTCAGCTACCCGGGTTCATCGCCGCTTGAAATTCAAGACAGCATTGTTCGTCCGATTGAGGATCAGCTTTCTGGTATTGACGGGATCGACAGCATTACGGCGTCCATAAGCGAAGGGCGTGGCGGTGTAACCGTGTCGTTCCTGCGCGGCGAAGATATCAAGGAAAAGCTGGACGAGATCAAAACAGAAATCGACCGGATCACGGTCTTGCCGGAAGAGGCGAATGAACCGGTTGTCATTCAGGCAAGCAACAGCTCGCGCGTGCTCGAGATTGCAATCCACGGCGATGCATCGGAGCAGGTTCTGAAGGAGGAGGCAGAGCGTCTCAAGGACGAGTTGGTCGCCCTTGGCAGCATCTCATTCGTTGAAGTCGGCAACATCCGTGCATACGAAATCTCAATCGAGGTGGATCGCGACAATCTACGCGCCTACGGAATTTCAATGGCCGAGGTCGCGAATGTAATCGGGCAAAACTCGCTCGAGTTGCCGAGTGGTTCGATCAACACTGATACAGTGGCAATCCCAATCCGCACGACAGGGCGCAACTATACCCAGAGTGATTTTGAAAACATCATTGTGCGCACTGATGAAAAAGGTGGCCGCGTTTATTTGCGTGATATCGCAAAAGTCGTCGATGGTTTTGAAGATGCAGATTTAGCCGCCAACTTTAACGGTGACCGTTCCGTTTCAGTAAACGTTTTCCGCGTTGGCGATGAACAGGTGTTGGCCATCGTCGAAGATGCCCGCGCCTACTTGGCGGCGACTTACCGTCCTTCGCTAGAGGACGGGATCAACGCGACAGTTTGGCAGGATGATTCCAAAGACCTGCAGGATCGTATCGATCTTTTGGTGAATAACGCCGCAATCGGTCTGGCGTTGGTTGTTCTGTGCCTTGCCTTGTTTCTTGATATCCGCCTCGCCTTTTGGTCTGCGATGGGGATCGGCGTTTCGTTTGCAGGGGCGTTTATCATCATGGGCAGCCTAGGGATGTCGATCAATATGATTTCTCTCTTTGGCTTCATCCTTGCGATTGGGATCGTGGTCGATAACGCGATCGTTGTCAGTGAAAACATCTATAAGAATGGCGAAGTTGGGCTTTCCCCAATGCAGGCTGCTGTTAAAGGCACGCAACGCATTGCGATTCCAGTTATCTTTTCTGCGCTGACAACCATCGTTGCCTTTTGGCCGTTGACCCAGCTGCCCGGCACCTTGGGCAAGTTCCTGACGGATATTCCAGTTGTGGTGATCGTGGTCCTAAGCCTGTCATTGCTGCAAGCCTTGTTGATTTTGCCGCGCAACCTGTCACGCCTTGATGTGTCGGAAAATCACAAACCCAACTTGGTGTTTCGCTTTTTGAATTTGATCCGTAGGGCTGTTGATGCCGTGTTGCAATGGTTCATCCGCGTGCCGCTTGATGCCGTATTGCGTTTCACGACAAAGGGCTTTGCGATCCTGATTCCTATCGCGTTCTCCGTTGCGATGATGATCATGACGGTTGGTTTGTTGTCTTTTGGTTACGTCAAATTCAATTTTTTTCCATCCATTGATGGTGATTTTGTAACTGCCAGCATTGAGATGAACGACGGCACAACTTTCAAAATGACCCAAGAAGTTGCGGAGCATGTGCGCGTTTCCGCCATTCGGGCTGGGGTAGATATCCAAGCCGAACTGCCGAACGATGCACCTGAGGTTATCGTGGGTGTAAATGTGGTTGTCGGTCAGGGCGTATCTGCTGGTGGTCCAGAAGGCGGATCTGCTGCGGGTGGTGCGACGTTGGCCAATATCGTGGTTCAACTGACGGACCCAACCAAACGTGATTGGGACGCCAAAAAATTCGAAGCGGCATGGCGTAAAAAGATTGGCGATGTTGCTTCGGTCAACAAACTAAATGTGTCTGCCGAATTGATAGGGGCGGGTGACCCTATTTCGATCGAATTGTCACTGCCCGAAGGACAAGACATCACACCTGTTGTGACTGAATTACGTGCAGGTCTGCGCGATATTCCGGGTGTTTTTGCAATCCAAGATGATAATTCTGCAGGGCGTATTGAATATCGTTTGGCTTTGCGTGAAGAGGCGCGACTTTACGGCGTTACACTGTCTGATCTTGCCACCCAAACCCGCGCGGGTTTCTTTGGCATTGAAGCGACCACCGTACAACGTGGAGCGGACAACGTTGCTGTAATGGTGCGTTACCCAGCATATCAACGTGATAGCCTGTCAGACCTTCTTTCGACGTGGATCGCGACGCCCTCTGGTGATCAAATCCCGTTGAGTGTTGTGGCCTACATCGAAGAAGGGTTGTCACCGACCCAAATTCTTCGTCGCAACGGGCGACAAGTGACCACGGTGATATCTGACTTGGATATCAACGTATCGACCAGTTCAGAAGCGAACGAGGTGATCAAAACTGGGCTGATCAAACCTCTACAAGAGAAGTACAGTGACTTGTTGATCAACCTTGGTGGTGAGCAGCGTCAACAAGGAGATGCACAGGCCGCACTTGGTCAGGCGCTTGGTGTCGCTTTGTTTATTATTTACGCTCTGTTGGCGCTGGTTTTCCGTTCTTACGTGCAGCCGATTGTTGTCATGATTGCAATCCCGCTGGGTTTGATTGGTGCTGTATCAGGTCATTACATCATGGGTATTCCACTGACGATTTTGTCGATCTTTGGTATCATTGGTTTGGCGGGTGTTGTTATCAACAACTCGCTTGTGATGGTGGACGTTTATAACGAACACATCGCTGACGGAATGGATGTGCGCGATGCTGTTGTTGAGGGAACCAAACAACGTTTTCGCCCCATTCTTTTGACCTCTTTGACGACCTTTTTAGGTGTCTATCCTTTGATCATGGAAACCTCCTTACAGGCTCAGTTCTTGATCCCCTTGGCGGTTTCTATTGGGTACGGGGTGTTGTTTGGCACAGTCATCATTGTTCTGACCGTGCCTGCCGTCTTTATGGCGCAATATTACATTAGCGCCGGTTTGGTGGGGATTGTGGCTGCATTTTCAGCCGATACCAAAACAGCGGATTCGTGAGAACTGGCAGAATAACCAGCAACGAAATGTTTCCCTTAAGATGACCCCAAGAGCTTTTGCTTAAGCATTGTGTAGGTCGTCTTAAGGATCATTTTCATTGTGTATTCACTCTGTAGCAAAGCGACCAGATCGTCTTGGTTTAGATGTAAAAGTTACCGAATGGTTTTGCCCATTGCGCGCCCCAAAGCTTTGGCATGATCCATGCAAATACGGATGGCTTCGCTAATAGAAGGTGTCCTCGAATGACATTCCCAAAGACTAGTTCAGGATCGTAGGCGACTGAGGGTAAGGTACCTGCGCTCACATCATATTCGCCTGTGAGGTCAAGCCCGAAACGCTGCACGTCGTCAGAGGTCAAGAAATCCAACATCAACTTCTCTGGTGACACATCGGTATCGGTGTGAATCACGCAACACCGATCCGAAGTTTGCCATCAACAGTTGGGAAAACCCATCCGTATTCCGAAAAAATAGATGAGCCTGCAAACAGGATGGCATGTTCGGTCTTTTTCGTTCCAATTGGATACTCATATTCAATGCCAATGCCTGAGCAATCTGGTTTTTCTTTAAGGTCCAGATCATCCAACATTGCATTTGTGACATCAGAGCCATCGATAATATACTTTGATTTAATCTGTGGCGTTTCCGTGTGACGCGACCAGATCGTAGATAAATAACCACCATCTTCCGTTTTTGTCGTCGATAAGCATTTTGTTACAAGCATGAGCTGGTGTTGCTTGTGATCCGGTTTCCAGGAAGTACATTGTTAAAAATCTGTGATGTTTAGAACGACTAGTTTGTTATCTTTGACCCGAAAATGGGCTTTTTTGTTGTCGGAATACACATTGAGTTGATGAATGACCTGATGGAATTCAGACTGAATACCAAGCCGTTCAACATCATCCAACCAGAAACCACCGCTGGTGCGCATAGGTTTGCCGATCTCTGCGTCTTGGTGGACAATGATGGTCGAGACGTGATCGGGCAGAGTAGCGGGAAGTGAAAGACCCGCGGGACCTCCGCCAAAAATGAGAACTTCGCATTCAAGAGTTTGTGCTGTTACTTTGCATCCGCTGCATTTGGAAAAATAAAATCAATATCGCCGGCATGCCATTTCGCATATTTGGGCATAATGGTTGTAAATTCGTCTGAAATTAAAAAACGCTCAAGCCACGCCTGAAGGTTTGGCCAGGCTTGTGCATCAAACCATGCTTTATCGATGAAGGCGAATTGGCGTACAAATGGTAAAATAGCTTGGTCTGCAATCGTCGCATGGCCAAACAACCACTGGCCGATCTGTTGGTCCAGTCGCGACAGAAAATCACCTGCTATCGCGCGTTGCTCGTCTGTATTTTGCTCTGGGTACCGCGCCGCGTATTTGGTGCGATCAAGGGCTTGTTTGAAGGAACCGTCTGTTTCGGAAATTAGGTCCCAGCCAGCGTTCGGCATATCCAGCAATTGATCTGGATCATTTTGCGCGAGCGCCCATTTCATGACATCAAGACTTTCGTCGATCACGCTGTCTTGGGTGACAAGACAAGGAACCGTGCCCGATGGGGACACAGCCAGAAATTCAGAGGCTTTATCACGCAACAGAATCTCGCGTAGGATGACAGGTGTTTGTGACGACAATATCGCAAGCCGCGCCCGCATGGCATAGGGGCAACGGCGAAACGAATATAAAATTGGCGTCGTCAAAACGTTAGTCTCGTGTGCCTGAGAAACGAACTTCCCAATCGGCTACGGATTCATCCGTAATCTTGGCGAACAGCACTTCAGGAACTGTGAATGTGTGACCCGGTGGCAAGGCATGCAACGCTGCATTCACATCCACTGGCCATTCTGGTGAAGTGCCCATGTTTTTGTGCATGCTTGCAGCCGCATCAGGGATGAACGGTGCAGACAATGTTGCGTAAAACGGAATCAGGTTCAGGGCCAAACGAATTTGAACCGCCGCCTTTTCCGGATCTGTCTTGAATGATGACCATGGTGCTGTCTCTTGGAGGTATTCGTTGCCTGCAGCCCAGATGGCACGCAATTCAGCGGCGGCTTTACGTACTTCGATGGCTTCCATGTGGTTTTGATATCGCCCCAAGCGTTCCTGTAAATCAGCGACCAAAGCGATTTCTTCTGGACCGTTTTCACCACCCTCTGGCAATGCTTCAGAGAATTTTGAACGACAGAATTTGGTGACGCGCGATACGAAATTGCCCAAGACATCGGCCAAATCTTTGTTGGTGTCTTGTTGGAAGCTGGACCACGTGAATTCCGCATCCGAGCTTTCTGGTGCGTGGCTCAGTAGCCACCAGCGCCAATAGTCTGCAGGCAGCAATTCAAGCGCTTGGTCCATAAATATACCGCGCCCTTGGCTGGTTGAGAACTGGCCGCCGTCATAGTTCAGATAGTTGAATGATTTCAGGTGATCCACCAGTTTCCATGGTTCGCCCGAACCAAGGATCGTCGCAGGGAAGCCAATGGTGTGGAACGGCACGTTATCCTTGCCCATGAACTGGGTGTAGGTCACATCTTCGGCCCCTTTGTCCGTGCGCCACCAGCGTTGCCAATCGGCCTCAGGCAGATCGTGTGCTTCGGCCCATTCACCAGCGCAGGCGATATATTCGATAGGGGCGTCGAACCAGACGTAAAAAACTTTGCCTTCCATACCTGGCCATTCTTGGTCACCGTTCTTGACCGAGATGCCCCAATCCAAATCGCGGGTAATGCCGCGATCACGTAAACCATCGCCATCATGCAGCCATTTGCGGGCGATGGATGTCGTTAAAACGGGCCAGTCGGTTTTGGTGTTGATCCAAGCGTCTAGATCATCGCGCAAGGTTGATTGGCGTAGAAACAGATGCTTGGTCTCGCGAACTTCCAGGTCAGTTGATCCAGAAATTGCGCTGCGTGGTTTTAGCAAGTCGGTTGGGTCCAACTGCTTGGTGCAGTTCTCGCATTGGTCGCCGCGCGCTTTGTCATAGGCGCAGTTCGGGCATGTGCCCTCAATATAGCGATCAGGTAGGAAACGGCCATCAGCATGGGAATAAACCTGTTCTTCGCTGACTTCGCGGATCAACCCGTTTTCTTGCAATTTGCCTGCGAAATGCTGGGTCAATGCATGGTTCTGAGGGGAAGAAGAACGGCCAAAGTGATCAAATGATAGGCGAAAGCCCTCAGCGATACGTGCTTGGGCTTCGTGCATCTCAGCGCAAAACTCGTCAACCGGCTTGCCAGCTTTTTTCGCGGCTAACTCCGCAGGGGTGCCGTGTTCATCTGTAGCACAAAGAAACAAAACTTCGCGCCCACGACCACGTTGATAACGTGCAAACAAATCTGCTGGCAGTTGGCTGCCGATCAGATTTCCAAGGTGTTTGATCCCGTTGATATAGGGAATGGCTGAGGTGATCAGGTGACGTGTCATGTTGGCGCCTTTGGTCATGTTTTGAGCAGCCTTATCAGGGGATGTGGGCTGGGGGAAGTGGCTGCGTGTTACGGATCAGTTCTGTTGGCGTTTTCTGCGGTTCAAACGTCCGATCACAAAAGATGTTCTAGGTGTATAGACATAATCGGTTTTCTCATTTGATACAGGACGGGCCAACATGCGCGTCAGCCCAAATATGATCAACAATGCATGGCCACCAGCGATCAAGATGAACAAGGCTGAGGGGCCGTAGGCTGTGATTAGAATAGAGGCGAAATAGGGTGCGGCAATCGCCCCGAGGGCGTAATAGAACATCAAGGCGGCCGATAGTTCGACCCGTTCGCTGTCTTTGGCAAAGTCGTGTGCGTGTGCGGTTGCAACGGAAAAGATTGGAAATGAGGTTAGGCCAAACAAGAATGCCGTCAGCATAATGCTGGTGGTGCCCATCCCAGAGGCCATGACAGTCACCCCGCAACTAAGCATTGCAGCAACTGACAGCCAGATAAGGATCCAACGCCTGTCATATTTGTCGGCTAGCCAACCCACGGGATATTGCGCCAAGGCACCGCCCAAGACAAATGCGGCTAAGAACCATGCGATTTGCCCAACGCTTAAGCCAACCTCTTGACCATATAGCGGGCCAACCATCCGAAATGATGCTGCCGATAATGCTGCGACGACCACACCAGCGGCGGCCAAAGGTGATCGTTCAAACGCCAATCGTGGACGCAAACGGGGTGCATTGGGGGTTTCAGGTTGGGATACTTTGGTCAGCGTCAAAGGCAGCAAAGCTGCACAGCACAAGATCGCCAAAATATTGTAAGATACATAGCTTGCGGGTGCCAAAACGCCGATCATCATTTGGGCCATCAAAGATCCGCTCATATCCACAATGCGGTACGTGCCCATAGCGCGACCACGTGTTTGATTGGTCACTTTGGCTTGCAGCCATGCCTCGATCACCGTGTAGCACCCTGCAACACACAGGCCTGACGCAATGCGCATAGCTGCCCATGCGTAGGCGTCGATGATCAACATATGAGCAAGCAATCCTATCGCGCCGGTGGCTGTGAATGCGGCAAACGCGCGCGAATGTCCTACGCTGCCCATTAAACGCGGTGCCCACCAGCACCCGATAAAGAAGCCGACGAAATGTGATGACCCTAATAGGCCGATTTGTTGGGTTGTGAATTCAAGTTGAATACCAGACAGCGCATCGAGCGGCCCAACACCACCGGAACTGAGCTGCAAAAGCAATACAGACAAAAATAAAGCGGCAAAGGAAATCAACAGACGCATAATGGGTCTATCCTGCATGAGGTTAGGGAAAGCCTCGCAGATATAAGCAACGGAGAATAGTCACATTTTACCCTAGATGATTTTCGGTTTTTGCTTGCGGTGGTTTTGGCGCGCGCTAACCTGAGTAAAACGCGTTTCAAAGGATGTCACGATGAAGATGAACCGTCTTGGGCGAACAGATATTGAAGTTTCCGAATTGTGCTTAGGGTCAATGACCTGGGGTACGCAAAACACCACCCAAGAAGGTCATGATCAAATTGATCGTGCGCTAGAGGCTGGGATCAATTTTATTGATACCGCTGAAATGTATCCGGTGAACCCGCTGAGTGCTCAAACCCAAGGGCGTACTGAAGAGGTTATTGGGGATTGGTTGGAGCGTGATGGGCGGCGCAAAGACGTTATTCTTGCGACGAAGCACTCTGGGGTTGGCGTAAAGTATGTTCGTGAAGGCGCGCCGATTTCTGCAGGGTCGATATCGCAAGCTATTGAGGGCTCTTTGGCCCGTCTGAAGACGGATTACATCGATCTGTATCAATTGCACTGGCCCAATCGCGGCAGCTATATGTTCCGCCAAAATTGGCGGTATGACCCATCAAAACAAAACCGTGCTGAAACGCTGGCTCATATGGATGAGACGCTTGAGGCGTTACAAGTAGAGGTGAAACGCGGCACGATCCGTGCCTTTGGCCTAAGCAACGAAAGCGCATGGGGTACGACCCAATGGGCCAACGCGGTTGAACGTACGGGTGGGCCACGTGTTGCGACAATTCAGAACGAATACTCGCTGATGTGCCGGATGTATGACACCGATCTTGCAGAGGTCAGCGTGAACGAAGATGTTGGTTTGCTGGCGTTTTCTCCGCTAGCTGTGGGGCTTTTGACGGGTAAATATCAGAACGGTCAAATCCCTGATGGGTCACGTATGGCGCATAATGGCGATTTGGGTGGGCGCAAAACGGAACGCGCCTTTGCAGCTGTTGATGCCTATTTGGAAATCGCCAAGAAGCACGGGATTGATCCAGTTCACATGGCGCTTGCGTGGTGCATGACCCGCCCATTCATGGCCAGTGTCATCTTTGGCGCAACTACGATGGATCAGTTGGATCAGGCGTTGGGCTATGTCGATGTGACGCTAAGCAACGAAATTTTGGCGGAGATTGACGCGACGCACCGTCAACATCCAATGCCTTACTAAATACGTGTACGCGATCGGGTAGGGGTCGCGGGCGTTGACTTCAATTTTACGCATGGGAGATATGCGATGCCTTTGGAAATGAACAATGAAGTTTTCATCACTTGCGCTGTCACTGGATCAGGCGGAACCCAAGATCGTAGCCCGTATGTGCCGCGTTCACCCAAGGAAATCGCCGACAGTGCGATTGCCGCAGGCAAGGCGGGGGCGGCGGTTGTTCATTGCCACGTGCGCGATCCTGAAACGGGGGCACCATCACGAGATCTTAAGTATTATCGTGAGGTTACGGACCGTATCCGCGATGCCGATGTTGATGTTGTCCTGAACCTGACGGCGGGTATGGGCGGCGATATAATCTTTGGTTCTGCTGAAGCACCATTGCCGCTGAACCCCAACGGCACCGATATGGTCGGCGCGACAGAACGTGTGGCGCATATTGCAGAATGCTTGCCAGAGATCTGTACGCTGGATTGCGGCACAATGAATTTTGCCGAAGCTGATTACGTCATGACAAACACGCCCGGTATGCTGACTGCGATGGGGCGCATGATGACCGCATTGGACGTAAAACCCGAGATCGAGGCCTTTGACACAGGGCACTTATGGTATGCAAAACAACTGGTTAAGGACGGCGTTCTTGAGTCGCCTGCTTTGGTCCAGCTGTGCATGGGGGTACCATGGGGCGCACCGGATGATTTGAATACCTTTATGGCGATGGTCAACAATGTGCCTGACGATTGGACGTTTTCAGCCTTTGGTTTGGGACGCAATCAGATGGCCTATGTTGCGGCATCTGTATTGGCAGGGGGCAACGTGCGCGTTGGCCTGGAAGACAATCTGTGGCTGGGCAAAGGTGAGCTGGCGCAGAACTGGCAGCTGGTTGAACGGGCTGGAACTATCATTGAAAACTTGGGCGCACGGTTGATAGGTGCTCAAGAAGTTCGCGATAAACTGGGGCTGA
>Ga0206677_10004811_pt1 | contig 10862 bp, 18 predicted proteins | sample M130m12015metaG_FD_155475 | JGI IMG/M metagenome (GOLD analysis project Ga0206677, IMG submission 155475) | Ammonia-oxidizing marine archaeal communities from Monterey Bay, California, United States - M1 30m 12015 | ecosystem: Environmental > Aquatic > Marine > Intertidal zone | place: USA... | reverse complement strand
AATTCAACAAATAAAAAAAAGAGCGCTCATGGCGCTCTCTCTCTAAAATATGTGATCTGGATCTAATGCTTTTGATGATCCTGATACATGCCATTTACATGGTGTTGATTGATCTCAAAAATATGTTGGGTGCCCTCCCAATAAGTTTGATCATTACCGGCAGCGCATCTAGCATTAAGGCAAAAAACCATTGCTAGGCCATCGACTATTCCCTGCAAACTTAAATCCTCATCTGGATGATCTCCGATATATTTTTCAATTACCGGCTGCAGATAATCGACCAGATCATCACTGGCTTTTTTAATCCCGCATTTCTCCTCTGCCGTTGTCGGGCGCCCTACCGAGCTAGGCGCGCGCTCCTCCTCGATCATATTGGCGACAGTGAGCGCATTATCTAAGAGCTCTCTTACTTGGTTTTCCGTTGTCATGGTCTGGTCTCCGTTAGGTTAGGATTAAAATAAAAGTAATGTAAGCGATCGGAAACATTGCAAACACGCAGAGAGCCCCGATCAGATCCCCCAGCCATGAGCCGAGGGATTGAGATTTTAGGATCTGCCAGATCATGCCGCAGCTGCCTCGCATAGATCCCAGCAATTGCGATTAATCTTTATCGCTTGAGATACCGAGGCGATCGCTCTCGCTTTACGCTGCGCTCCTCGAGGATTGTTTGCAGTAATGCTTTCGACAATGGCGCCGGATCTCATAACACCCTCTTGGATCCTATTGAAAACATCCCAGAGCGAATACGTTTCACCTCGACCGATTAAACGCTCTCCGTTGCGTTTCCGCTCCAGCAAGCTTTTCACAGTCTTATTTGTCCAATAGGTTCCAGCTGGCAGCTCTTCGCCGGCCGGCATCTCGATCGATGCAGTTCGCAAGCTTTTCCATCTCAGCTCCGCAGCCTTTTCCGCTAGGTGATAGGCATGATCCGCAGAGATCTCTGTTTGCTGCATCATGGCGATATTCTCGGATGATCGATCCAGATTAGCCAAAGCATTAGAGATCAGATCCTCAAAATTATGGATCAAGCTCTTTTTATGGATAAGCTTATTTTCGAACCCGGATCCAGAAATCAGAGAATTCGAGCAGATCCAGCGGAAATAGCCAGCATAGAGTTTTAAAGCACTGGTGCGATCGCTGGAATTATACAGCACGATTTCCGGTCTACCCTCTGCATCATAATCAGACTCGCGAGCAAAAGCGATCAGGTGCTTTGTATGCTCTCGCGCCTTTTGGGTTCTGCTGCTTGTTTGTGCTGCTTGTACTGGCACCCAGCCGGCGCGTCCCAGCTGCTGCACTGCGTCAAGTGTAGTAACGTGACCATATTGATCAGATACTCCCTCGATAGGATTACCGGCAAAAGCTGCCGGCGCTTGTCTGGCGAGATCGCCATAAGTTAAAACTTCGTTACTTGCTTTTCTTGAATAAATTAGGTCTGGCATTGCCATTTCTCCGTTAGGTTAAGTTAACTGCAGCGCACATATTTATGCACTACATATTACATTAGTAAGTGTATTATATAAATTACGCAATAAAAAAAAGAGCGACTAAAAAGCCGCTCTCTATTTGGTTTATTTAAAAAGGGATCAATTCAAGTATCCACCACCAAAAGATATAAATCCCCAGAGCTGATAGAAATGACTCATATCACGATTACCTCGCTCTCGGTCTCGATCCATACCTTAGCGCCGCAGCTGAGCGGTTTATCTGGCCTGTAGATCACCCGAGCAGATCCAGAGATCTCGGCCTCGAATCCCTTGCGGTTTTCTTTATAGGTTTTAATAGTGAGCGGAGGATCTCTCTGCTCGCTCTTACTATTGGCGCGGATGATATGTTGATTAACGTGAATTATTGTTTTCATCTCTCGGCCTCCTGATTAGGCACCAGATACCCTATAATCTGATCATTTTGATCTATTGCCATAATTCCGTTATTTGGCGCATCATCATCAACGCAAGTAATATTTCTGATCAGTTTTACATCGTTTCCATCATAAGCATCAGAGTCGAGAAATAGGGCAGCGCATTTTAAAAGATCTTGATTATTTGAATCATGGCATTTTACCAAAGTAATCATGATATCACCTCAATCATTACAAGATAATTATTACCGAGGCGCGGATCTGGCGCCGTGAGCTTTATAGTGTCGCCGGCAATAGCTCGCTTTTTTAGGTGCTTGATACTTAGCAAGCGATCCCCTCGAGGCCTCCGATATAGTCGCAGCTCGCTATCGCTGCCATCTGAGAATATCGCCTCGATCTCTATCTTTTCCCCGTTTCCGATATCGTCATAATTTACCGGCAGGTAATTTTTAGCGAATTCCTGCACCGATTTATTTGCATCGATAATGCTCTTATCCAGCATCCGTTGAGTCACTTGTATCATGCTGCCACCTCTAGGAGCTCGGGATTATCTACAATAAAAGGCGATTGCGAGAGCTGGATATCTTTTCCGCCTTTAAGCTTTAGGCCCACGATCTTATTTCTAGCCTTTAGATTGAACAGATCCGAGAGATCGCCATCGATCACCTCTCTCCCCATAAACTGGCTCGGGAATCCTCCTCGGAAAACCACCGATATCGGGATCTCGGTTCCGAGCGCATGACCTACCATATTTTGATATCTAGGCGCCCCAGAATATGAGAACATCAGTTGATAGTTATCCGGCGTATGTCCTAGGCGCTCCGGTCTTTTAGTATAGTCATATCCGACTAGCTCGGGATACCTATCGAATATTCCGTAATTTTCCCAATCAATATCCGATATAACATTCAAGCGCACTGCGGGAATTAAACGCGCTTTGTTGCTGGATCTAATATGCCTCTCGATATCTTTATAGAGGATCTCTAGAAATTGCGTCCGGTCTTGATGCCATAGCTTGGTTTTAGCTCTCCGCGCTTTGATCACATTAGCGAAAGTGCCACGACCGGATTTAAACAAGCAATCAACGTCACACATTGCGATTTTACGATTAGGGCAAATAATATCATCCGGCGCCATCGATAGGGATCCGATTCGGTATCCGCTGCCGCTCTCGCTTTTCTTAACTTTGGTATTGCTACCCGTAGTATTTAAAAGACTAATAGTCATTTTTTGTTCTCCGTTAGGTTTTAGTTTTTGTATTCCGCAGCTGGTCAATGCTGCAGCTCCTACTCTGGTCTATATGGTCTCATATGTCAAATATTAAGGTAATTGCTAATGTAGTTTTGAAATTTAATTCTCAACTCAACACATCATGTTTACATACACTTACACACATAATCCTGTGTACTTATACACATGCTTTAAACATATGAGCTCACGCGCAGGAGATTGATTTTATGAATAAAAAAGCCCCCAATGCAAATTAATACATCAGGGGCTAGTACAGGGAGGAAGTTAAACGAGCGGTTTGCTCACGACTATACTAAGGTATTTTTTAAGGTCGGTCAAACACATTAATGATATTTTAGGGGTTTAAGAATGTGTAGTACTTTGATACTACATAACTCATTCACGCGCAGGAGAAATTTATGTTGGTATACACCCAAAGCTCGGCTTTTGATTTGGCTCAAGCATTATTAGAAGCTTGTGACGCTATGGATAAGAATGAATCATTAGATTGTATCACTATCGATAAGATGTCTGGACTATTTGTTTGTACAGAAGATGCCACTTTAACAGATGGTACTATGGTAGCTGTTACCCGAGATCAGATAGCTTCATAGGGTTTGGCTCGGGCTAAAGACCCTCGCAGGGTACACACCCTTGTTACCTTTGTAAAGGGTTAATATTTACATTAGTGGGCTTGATCTCAAGCAACTACCTTAGTAAAGTGATCTTAGATTAACTAACTGAGGTAACAGACCATGAAGATCAAGTACTACAAAAGGATCTCACGCGCAGATGGATCCGTAAATCATTTTATTGGTGTTCCGACATACATCCATCGTGTAACTGGAGATGAATCATATAGCTTTGATGACCTAGCCAGTGCTAGAGCGTATTCACTGAAGGTACAGGCTAAGTATGCCTCTCACCTACGCAATAATAGGAAATCTAGGAATGTAAGTGCTGGCACAGTACATAAGCTTGTTGAGTACTATAGAGAGAGCGAGAACTATGCTAATCTTAAGCCTAGAAGCATCGCCTCTTATGAATTGATGATAAACACAGCTCTAAACATCATATTACCTAACTCTAATCATACTTTAGGTGATATGGAGGCGAGCTCGATTACCAAAGAAGTAGTGCAGCGGTTTATACGTCAGGTTAGAAGTAACTTTAGTCATCATCGAGCCCTGCATACCGTTAAAGTAATGAAGCTGATATGGACTGTCGCTGAGAATGCAGGAAAAATATCCGGTAATCCTTGGCGCCACTCTCAAATCAAGAAGCTACCCGATCGAGAGGTGCTTTGGACACAAGAACAAGTGGATGCCTTTATAGATGCGGCAGATGAGATGGGTCTGCACTCGATGGGAACCCTAGCCTTGATGTGCTATACTATGTGTCAGAGGCCCGGGGATGTACGTCAGCTGCGGTGGAGTGACATAAAGAATAATGTCTTTGAGTTTAAGCAGGAGAAGACAGGCACAGAAGTATACGTTCCTCTGGCTCCAGTTCTTAAAGAGAGACTATCGAAAATACATGAAGGTCACGCATGGGAGACCATCTTAACCTATGAGGTTACTGGTAAGCCTTACTCTCAGTGGGATTATGCTAAGATAGCTCGATCCATAATGCGTAAAGCCAATCTACCTAAAGAGTTACGCATAGGAGATCTCCGCCGCACAGGAACCACTAAGCTAGCCGACTCTGGATGTACGGAAGATCAAATCATGAGTGTGACCGGACATAAGAGCCGTGAGATGGTCAGTGTCTATGTAAAACGGTCTCGGGAAACTGCACAACATGCAATAGCTCAAGCGTGGGGCCAATGACGCCATTCGTTCACCTAGTAACACTGAAGTTAGGAGACCACACGGTGTTCCTCGCACAGTCCGATCTTGGGGAATTCAAGTGTACGGTCAGCCTAAAGGATCCTAACGATAAATTAGTAGATCAGGTTGAGGTCAATGACATTAACGAATTGAGCAAAGTCATATCCCTAATGAAAATAATCGTAGGAGAATCCTAATGGACATCAACACCGCTCGTAAGGAACTAGAAATGGAATGTTCCAGATTGTTTGGTAAGCCATCACATATCTTCATCGAGCGGCTGATTGATTTAATTAAGGCAGAGAGAGATGAATTACGAAAAATCGATCCCACCGTGGCTGGAGCAAGAGCTCAGAAGCCTAGGGGTAACAGAAGCCCCGCCGAATAAACCGCCGGCTACGGAAGTAGTCAGAGATTACTCTTTTAAGAGAGTTGAGCTGGACGAGAATGGAGAACCCCCGTTTTGATTAATGCAACTTATATTGACCACATGGGCTCTGACCTATCTGTAGTGAACGCCGCCCGAGTCAGCTTTGGTAAGAAGAGTGAACTTGAGTGCATTGATATGGTTAAGGGTAAGTATATGCTTTCTCACAAGGATAGAAAGCTGATCAATTATCTAGCCGAGCATAATCATATTAGCCCCTTTGGGCATTGCTTTGCCAGCTTTCATATCAAGGCGCCTGTGTTTGTTGCGCGCCAGCTTGTGAAGCATAAGTTCTTGAGATGGAACGAGATCAGTCGCCGGTATGTAGATGAAGAACCTGAGTTTTATGAGCCTGATAATTGGCGAGGTAAAGCCGCCAATAAAAAGCAAGGAAGCTCCGGATCTATAGACCTAGATGAGATTGATTCATTCCATTGCAATGACTCGATCATGACTAATGGTAATGACGGTGTTTACTTAGCTACGCAGGACACTCTTAGCATGTATAAAGCTCTTCTAAGAGCTGGTGTATGCCCAGAGCAAGCTCGAATGATATTGCCCCAGAGTATGATGACTGAGTGGTACTGGTCAGGTTCCCTAGATGCCTTTGCCGATATGTGTAAGCTCAGATGTGCTCCTGATACACAGGCTGAGACACAGTTAGTAGCTTGGGATATTTACTATCAGATGAAGGAGTTCTTTCCTGTATCTTGGGAAGCTTTAACAAAGAGTATCGATGATGCCTAGCACACCCGCACAAAAACGCTCACAACGACTAAAGCAGATGTATGGCATTGATGAACGATGGATTGAGGCTCAGCTACAGTGGCAAGACAATTGCTGTGATGGCTGTAAGAGACCATTTAGTAAAGAACTTAGGTATGTCGTTGACCATAAGCACGACACTTCTGTGAAGATAGTACGACATCTTTTATGCGATTCCTGCAATGGGGCATTAGGCACATTAGAAAAGCTTCAAAAGAACAGGTCAGTATTTAATAGACTGCAATTAATAGCCGATCGGTATGCCCACTATGAGGATGAGTACCCGCAGGAGAATGCGGGATGAATAAACGCATACCTACGAAAGGTGGTGATGAATATGATGCCCTAAGTAAGGCGCGTAAGTTCCACCTATGGAAGGCAGGACAATTAAAGAAGATCAAACGTGCCTACAACAAAAGGTTCCGTAAATATAATAAGGTTACCCGAGATGAATAATTCTATTAAAGTAACAGAGATAGAAGAGCATGAGGATGGGTCAGCGACACTACAAGTAGAGTGCGATCCAGAGACATTTCGCCTAGTATTTGATTACGGGTTCGTAGAGCTGGTAAAAAATGGGATAGCTAAGGCAGCTAATGATCCCACATATATTCGCCCAATGTCGGAAGATGAGATTGGACGCGCTACTGAAAGAGCTAAGTTTAACAAGAGCACTTAGCTAAGGTAACTTTATTTTATCAACGTGTAAAACAAGGAATAACGAGGAATAGAATGGAATGGTAGGTTCTTGGCGCCAAATAGCCCTTATTTTAAAGGCTTGGTTGCGGGAGTAGGATTTGAACCTACGACCTTCAGGGTAGATGAGTGTTATATTTATCAAATACTTACAGCCGCATTATTCTGTGGACAACTAACTCCTCATTTTGTTAAGGTATTAGTACAGGTTGGAGGCTTACATGTATTCTTACAGAGACCAAATAGAGATGCTAGACAATATCATAGTCAAAGAAGGACATGGTATTAATATTAATTGTCCATTCTGCGGAGGTCGTAAGACACTAGGAATTGCTGTTAGAGATGGCAGAAAGCTATGGCACTGTTTTAAGGTCAGCTGCGGTGTAAAGGGTTCAAAGACTGTAGGCATGTCCACAACCACACTAAGACGTAAGCTCAATGGTGTATCTACTGCCCAAACAAAAACTCTACTGGAGATACCTACACTATTATCTTCTCCGGATAATCATCCTGCAGTGATCAAGTATCTCGAAGACAATAATAGCCTCGAGGCATATCAGAAGGGATTAATAAGAGTGGAATACGCGCCGGCAGATAAAAGAGTGTTGTTTTTCTCACAGTCTGGATCTGGCGCCGTAGGGAGATCTCTAGTAGGAGATTTACCTAAGTGGAAACAATACGGCAGTATAGAAGGATTACTTACGGTAGGTACTGGAAACACCGCTATTGTTGTAGAGGATATTAATTCTGCATGTGTTGCCGGGATGTTCCGCGATTGTTCCGGTTGTGCGCTTCTAGGTACTGTGCTAAGCCTTCAACAGAAGAAAGAACTATGTACCTTTGATAGGGTAGTTATTGCACTAGATAAGGATGCAAGTAGAAAGTCAATTAGACTTAAGGAAAGGTTGGAAGGAAGAGTCGATGTCAAAATTGTTTTTCTCGAGGAGGATATTAAAAATGCACCTCCAAAGAATGTCGAGAAACTCTTATTGCAGTTTTAAAAAATGTATCCCTGCGTTCATAGGTGTAGTCGAACATACTTTTACAGGTTCGTATCTATTAAAACCATACGGAGCGCATTACAGAAAAGCTTTACGCCTACTTAATAAAAAAGTGCTCAAAACTACTTCTGATTGGACGGGCGTGAATATTTGGGGAAGTCCAATAGTTCCAATAGCCCCGCCCCCCTTGTGTGTGATCAATTAAAATATATAGAGATCAGTTAGTCGAAGCAAACCTAGTACCGACTATAAACACAAGGAAAAGGTATAATGAAGGCCAGAGGATTAATTCTCATAGATTATGAGTTGCCCGGGGGGTATATGGATGCCGCTGAGGAGCAGAAAAGATTAGAAGAAGCTATGAACAATTTGGTGAGGGGAAATAATAGGGTTTCCTACTACCAATGCGACATTAAAGAGCGGCGGGGTGATGCAAAGCCCGATCTAAGGAAGCTCAAGATCAGAACTGGATAGAAAAAAGCCCCCGACTAAAAATCGGGGGTTTATTTTTTGCCAACATTAATGTATCTATTATTCACCTAACGGAAATTAACAAGGTGACCATGCTAGATACATCCATACTAAAGTCCTTATTAAATTATGAGTTCTATGAGCAGAACAAAGGCAAATTAAACCGAAAGCTATTCGCTGACGAGATACGATCGTTATATACGGTGCTTATCGGAGCTCACGAAACCTACCAGCACGATCTTACATCTAAAGAGCTGTATAAGATCTGGGAGACAGAGAATCCTGTATCGACTCGAGCTGAAAGAGCAGAGATCGAGGATGTCTTATCCCTCGTAGACATGGAAGAAGAATACAGCCCAGCTGTAGCGACTGACGTCATCTCTAAATTATGGCAGAGGGATGTTGGTAAACAGATAGCCACACTTGGATTAGAGATATCTGAGGGAAACCCCAGCGCTCTAAAAAAAGCCCTTGAAGTATTAGAGAAGCACAGCTCTGGATTCATCGATGATGAGTTCGGGCCGGATACTACTTTAGATATAGATGAGCTTAAGCACGATATGGATAACTCCAATCGAGCCAAGTTCAACATAGAGACGCTCTCTCGACGGGTGTATGGAATTCAAAGAACTGAATTCGGAATTATATTTGCTATCTCTAATGTAGGTAAGACCGCCTTTGTGGTCAGCTTAGCATTAGCCCCCGGTGGATTTGTAGATCAGGGTCATAGGGTAGCCGTATTAGGTAATGAAGAATCCACTAGGAGAACAGTTGCTAGAGCTTACTCGGCTGCTACGGGTCTTACCAAGGAGGAAGTCCTAGCAGATACTGAGAAGGCTAAGGTTATATTTGAGGCTCGCCATAGAGGTCTCATCAGCTTCAAAGATACTCAAGATTGGGATCTCGATAAGATAGAGGCCTACATTAAGGAGAAGAAAGCTTCGATCGTGTTTATTGATCAGGCTGACAAAGTAACTATCGGAGGAAATTTTAATGCCTCCCATGAGCGCCTCAGAGAAGTATACAGACGTATCCGAGAAGTAGCTAAGCGTCAGAACTGTGCAATCTTTGGTGTGTCTCAAGCCTCTGCAGAAGCGGAGGGTAAGACCCGACTATCATTTACTATGATGGAAGGATCTAAGATCGGTAAAGCTAGTGAAGCTGATCTTATTATTGGCATTGGTAAGCTCGATGTCGATCCGGATGATGAGATCCGGCACATTACAATTTCTAAAAATAAAATAAGCGGATGGCACGGCACTATAGCTGCAAGAATTCATCCCCAAATTTCAAGGTACACGGAGTAGATATGTTTAACCTAACAGGAGAAGTCCTAGTCTGGGATTTCGAGACCACAGTAAAAGACGTTAACGGAAAAACTGACAATTCACCATTTAACAAAGACAACAGATGTGTTGGTGTTTGGTGGTGCATGATCAAAGATGGTATCATTGGGCCTGTACATAGACTTGTATGGAACCATAATGAGAAGCCCCAGCCTGATGGAAGGGAGGCGTTTCAGAAGGATCTAGATCGGGCAGATCTGATTGTAGCGCATAACGCTAAATTCGACACAATATGGGCATTGGAGCTGGAGTTTCTTATTAGCTCCCCAATCTGGTGTACTATGATTGCCGAATTTGTTTTCGCAAGAGCTCAGCAATGGAAGCTCAGTCTGGAAAATACGGCTATCCGCCGTGGCGTTACGCACAAGAAAGCAGATCTTGTTAGCGACATGTTTAAAGACGGTATCGGTTTTGAGGCTATGCCTTTTGCTACTGTCGATGAGTATGCCGAGGCAGATGTGATTTCTTGTGCCGAAATATTTCTATCTCAAGTAGATGAGCTCGAGGAGAACAAAGGTCTTCGGCCTGTCATAGAGCTCATGAATGAGATGCTAGAGTTCTTAGTTGAGATAGAGCGAAATGGTATCAACATAGATATCGAAGCCCTAGACAAGGTAGAAGCAGAATTCATTTCCGAAAGAGATACCTTAATTAAAAGGCTGGAGGAAATTGCTAGACATGTATTAGGCGATACTCCGTTTAATTTAAACAGTGGGCCGGATCAAACCAAGATCGTATACGGTCGCGTTGTGACAGATAGGAAGCTCCACGCTACTCTGTTCAACATAGGAGTTGGTGCTAACGGTAAGCCGCTACCTATACCTCGATACAAGCCATCTAAGCATAGCGCCTGTGTCAGAGCATCTACTGCAGTGATTAAAAAGACGGTCGCTCAGTGCTGCCCTGTGTGTAATGGATCAGGGCGTCAGTTTAAGCTTACCAAGAAGGGTGAGCCCTATAAGAACCAGCCTAGATGCAAAACCTGTGATGGGGATGGTGCCATCTATCAAGATACTGGAGAGACAGCCGGCCTTAAAATGGTTCCTCTAGACCCTAGCTATGCCAGCATAAATGGATTCAAGGTTGATAAGATAACTAACAAGCTTCTAATCAATCAGGCTCGAGATAAAGGATATGATCTAGCTGTAGAATACTTGGAGAAGATGAGCCGGCTTAATGCGGTAAATACTTATCTTAATTCATTCGTGGCAGGTATACGGACATGGGTTAGAGAAG
>Ga0206677_10004810_pt1 | contig 10864 bp, 10 predicted proteins | sample M130m12015metaG_FD_155475 | JGI IMG/M metagenome (GOLD analysis project Ga0206677, IMG submission 155475) | Ammonia-oxidizing marine archaeal communities from Monterey Bay, California, United States - M1 30m 12015 | ecosystem: Environmental > Aquatic > Marine > Intertidal zone | place: USA... | reverse complement strand
TTATATTAAATTTTTTTACAAAAAAAATTAATATATCAAATTTTTCTATTAAAAGTTAGTTTTTGATAACTTTTCTAAAAGTTAGTTTTTGATAACTTTTCTAAAAGTTAGTTTTTGATAACTTTTTTAAAAGTTAGTGGTTACATATCCAAAGTGTTTCATTCTCTTGCATCATTAATATTTGACCCATATCATAATCATGAATATGAAAATGTATGTTTTTGGCTTTGTCTAACAAACTCACAAATTTATATGTTTCCAAGTGAGTTATAAGAGTAGATTTTACCTGAATACAAATTTCATCTACTGTATTTATATAATCTAAATCTAAATCTACTTCAAATCCTTGAAAATAATTGCATGAAACCTTACATTTTCTTATTGGCATTATATAATCAATATTTGATATATTTAAATAAAAAAATATTATATAACAAACTTGTGTTGTATTTGTGTTTCTTTCTTGTTATTTAAACCCTAATACCAATATCAACACGTTCTGGAATTTCTTCATAAGTAGCATATACTTGATCATCAATATTTTTATGATGAGTATATTCAATGTTTTTATTAAGATAAAATTTGTAAAGTTTCAATGGTAGTGGTTTAGGTTGTGTGTAAAATCCAAAAATGTTTCTACTTTTAAGACTTTTCATAGAAGCAACTTTTCCACGGTATACCCATAAGAGTTTATCAGGATACATCTTTTTCCTTGCTCGTTTCCGCCATTCAAATTCACTAACATTATATAAAATTATTTTACTTACTTTTTTACGCTTCCACTCCTGTACTGCACTTGATGTAATAGAATATTTACGACACTCTCGCTTATATTTTACATATTTCAACCTATGACTTCTGCAATATGGACAAGTATTTACTTTTGACCTACACTCATTACAAATAATTTTATCTTGATTCTTTTTAAAAGGGTCAATCCTCTTTCCCTTACAATGTACTGTGAATAACTCTTTTATAGATTTAGTTTCACAACAAATACTACACATATCCTTTTGTACTTCTGGCTTAATATTTTTTTTGGCAGTAGTTTGAATATAATTATCATTAGTATAATAAACTTTATCCTGTTTTCGAGCGTAGCGTGTATATTTATTACGGTTCTCTTTTTGTCTCTTTCTCCAATGACTCGGCCTTGTCAAATTTCCCATTCCTTGCTTTCTGAATGTACTATTAGACTTTTTCATATGTTGTTTTGAAATATATAATGAATACATACTTTTATCATTTTCAGTTAAAGTATCTTGTAAATAGAAATCTCTGGGACAGTCATCGTCCCGATCAAATACAAATTTAGAATCAATAAATGGCCCTCCATGAATAGATTTTTTTTTCTTCCATTTGCGAAACTTCTTTTTCTTTTTCACATACTCACTATGAGTCATGTCAGTGTGATTGAAGTATTTCGCATTTTTCTTCCAACCGTTAGGCATGGTACTTTGGTGTATATTAGTAATAGAATGTTACTTATGATAATTATCTTCAATTTTATTATTCTTAAATATAAAATTGAAAAATAATAAATACAATCTATTTATATTAGTAATATATAATGTCAATACCTGAATTTAGGTTATTTGATTTTCAAACATATAACAAAGATGATATTGTAAAGGAGGATGGATGTGATGCAAAAAATTTTGCTATTAAAATGTTTGGAATGAATGAAAAAAGGGAGACATGTTGTATTCATGTTGAGAATTTCTATCCATTCTTTTATGTTTTAATTCCAGGCAAATGGACATCAAGAGAACTTACTCATTTTAAACAATTTATCAGTAGTCAATTAGGGGAGTTTTACGAAAAATCTCTTATAAGTGTCGAAAGAACAAAAATGGAGAAACTGTATGGGTTTAACAATCACAAAAAACTTGCTTTCTTAAAACTTAGTTTTAAAAATGAAACAGCATTCAACAAAGCCAAAAAACTTTGGTATACTGAACACAAAAATTACAAGAAAACGAAACTAAAAAAAAAAGGTCTACTCTTTGATTATACGAATGACTATTTGCATCTTTATGAAGCATCATTGCCTGCATTATTAAGATATTTTCATATACAAAATATTAGTCCATCTGGTTGGATTACATTTCATAATAAGCCTATGTTTGTTAAAAATATAAACAAACATACAAATTGTACTTATGAATTTACAACTACTTACTCTAATATTAACCCACTTCTCGAAAAAGAAACAGGAATTCCTATGAAGATTATGAGTTATGATATAGAAGCATCTTCTAGTCATGGTGATTTTCCTGTGCCTATTAAAAGTTATAAAAAACTAATTGGTGAAATTATTCAATATTGGACTGTTCATAAAAAGGAAATTGTTAAAATGCCATCTACAGAAAAAGAAAAACTATTTATTAATTTGATATGTGCAGCATTTAAGTATGGAAAACATGACGACATCAGTCGAGTGTTTCTTTACAAGAAAAAAGATAAACCTACTAAAAAAGAACTTATACAAAAAATCCAAAAACTTTTAAAATATAAATTAAATATTTTACTAGAACGAAGAGTTGGGGATGATTTTAGAAAAGATGAATACTGGGAAAAAAAGAAATGGGAAGCAATGGATAATGAAGAAAAGGCACTATATCGTGACTGGGATATTTATATACCGTCTGAATTTAAAAGAAATAATATTATATATGTTTTGGGTCAAAAATATGACGCAGGAAAAAAACTTGAGATTCTAGATAAAGCACTTGAATGGTCAGATAAAAAGAAACTACGGTCATATGAATTTCTTCCAAAACTAGCGGGTGATCAATGCACTTTTATTGGAAGCACCTTTTTAAACCTAGGTGAGAGAGAACCTTATTATAATAACATGATTGTTCTAGGAGAATGTTCAGATACTCCTGAAGTTCCAAATAGTAAAATTGTTTGGAAACGTAAAGAGAAAAATGTTTTACTTGAGTGGACAAAACTAATAAAACAAGAAGATCCTGATGTTATTATCGGGTATAATATTTTTGGTTTTGATTGGAGATTCCTTATCAATAGAGCAAAAGAATTAAAAGTTCTAGATGAATTTTTAGTTTTGGGACGCAATAAAAATGAAAAATGTGAAATCAAAGAAACTTCTACAACAGTTGCTAGCGGAACATATGAATTAATGTATGTAAAAATCCCCGGTAGAATTCAAATAGACCTTTATAATTATTTCAGAAAAAATGAAAATCTACCAGCATATAAACTTGACTATGTTGCTTCGTATTTCATAGGTGATAGCGTATATGATTATATAAATCAAGAAGATAAATGTATTATCCATTCTAAAAATTTAACAGGACTTAAAAAAGGACATTATATTTGTTTTGAAATTATAGGACATTCTAGCGATAAATATGAACAAGGTAAAAAATTCTGTATTGAAGATATTGATTTTAAAGAAAAAACATTTGTTATAAATTGCAATATAGATATCGATAAAAAGAAAAAAGTACGCTGGTGTTTGGCTAAGGATGATGTAACACCGCAAGATATTTTTAGACTTTCAAATGAAGGTCCTGATGAAAAGGCTATTGTAGCCAAATATTGTTTTCAGGATTGTAACTTAGTTCATAATTTGCTTTATAAAAATGATATATTTACAGCAATGGCTGAGCAGGCCAATATTTGCTCTGTTCCTATTGATTTTGTGGCAATGAGAGGACAAGGGATAAAATTGTTATCATTTATTGCAAAAGAATGTGCTAAAAAAAAAATGTGTATGCCAGTTATTAGAAAAGATACAAGTAATGATGGATATGAAGGTGCTATTGTACTGGATCCTAAACCCGGTCTTTATATTGATAATCCTGTCGCTGTTTGTGATTATTCATCTCTATATCCTAGTTGTATGATAAGTGAAAATATTTCACATGATAGTAAGGTTTGGACAAAAGAATATAATCTTGAAGGAAAACTTATAAAAATTATTGGTGAACGTGATAATGATGGAAAATTTATTTATGATAATCTTGAAGGGTATGAATATGTGAATATTACATATGATACTTATAAATATATTCGTAAAAATCCAAAGGCAAAGGCGGAAAAGATTATTTATGGAAAGAAAATATGCCGTTTTGCACAATTTCCAAATAATGAAAAAGGTATTATGCCTACAGTGCTGAAGGAATTATTAGCATCTAGAAAAGCAACAAGAAAGTTGATTAAATATAAAACAGTTACAACTAAAACCGGTGAAAGTTATAGTGGACTTATAAATAAAACTGAAGAAGAAACTACTATACTTCAGACTAAGGGTAAAACTATAGTAGAAAATTCGAATATAAAATCCATTGAGGATACTTATGATGATTTTATGAAAAATGTTTTTGATAAGCGTCAAGCAAGTAAAAAAATTGTTGCAAACTCACTTTATGGTCAAACAGGTGCAAAAACAAGTGCATTTTGTGATACAGATATTGCAGCATCTACTACTGCTACGGGAAGAAAACTTTTATTGTATGCGAAAAGAATTGTAGAAGAATGTTATGGAGACATTGAGGTAGATACAAAAAAATATGGAAGGGTAAAATCTAATGCTACATATATTTATGGAGATACGGATTCGGTGTTCTTTTCGTTTAATCTTACTGAATTAGACGGGACCCCTATTGTCGGAAAAAAGGCTCTAGAAATCACAATTGACTTAGCCATTGAAGCGGGGGAATTGGCTACAAAATTTCTTAAAGCACCACATGATTTAGAATATGAAAAAACATTTGATCCGTTTTTGCTTTTATCAAAAAAGCGTTATGTAGGCATGCTTTATGAAACAAATCCAAACAAATGTAAAATGAAATCAATGGGAATTGTATTAAAACGTAGAGATAATGCACCATGTGTAAAAGACTGTTATGGGGAAGTAGTTGATATACTTATGAAGGGAGGTTCAGTAGATGAAGCAGTTGATTTTGTTAAATCATATTTAAAAGATATGGTAGATGAAAAAATAGATATTAGTAAGTTAATCATATCTAAATCCCTTAATGGTTTTTATAAAAATCCAGAAGGTATAGCCCATAAAGTACTGGCAGAAAGAATGGGAAAACGTGATGGTGGTAATAAACCTGCTGTAGGTTCTAGAATTCCGTTTGTTTATATTAAAACAAAAGGTAAAGTTAAACTTCAAGGAGATCGTATAGAACATCCTGATTTCATAAAGAAAAACAAACTTAAACCTGATTATAGTTTTTACATAACAAATCAGATTATGAAACCTGTTACACAAATATTTAATTTAGTATTGGAACAAATGATAGAATTTGGAAAAACAAAAAAACAAAAAATTTATAAACAGAAATTAAATCAATTAAAAATAAAACATAAAGATAATCAAGATAAATTCATTGAGAAAAAAACTAAACTAAGAGATGATAATGTAAAAGAAATTATATTTAATGATGCTTTAAGAACAAGTAATAATAATAAATCAGGTCAGAAATCTATAACTAGTTTCTTTGTTGGAAATTAATTTAAAATTATATAATTACATTTAATTAATTTTCATTTATAAATTAATTAAATTATCTCAATTATTTTCGACGACTTATGATTCTTTCAATTTTTTCTTCCCCTTCTTCTTCACTATTTTCTTCTTCTTCTTCTTCTTCTTCTTCTTCTTCTTCTTCACTATTTTCTTCTTCTTCTTCACTATTTTCTTCTTCTTCTTCTTCAAAATTTTCAGGTATATTTATTGTTCCTTCCACATATGTAGAGATATATCTTGCTGCATCACTTTCTCTCTTTTCTTCATTTTCTTCTGCTTCTTTAGTTTCTTCTGCTTCTTTAGTTTCTTCTGCTTCTTTAGTTTCTTCTGCTTCTTTAGTTTCTTCTGCTTCACTCATTATATTTTCTTCCTCTTTTGTTTCTGTATTTAACGGTGTATTAAAAAAACTATTATTTGATAATGCATCATAGTTAGTGGTATTAGACCAAGTAAATGTTGAATTTGAATTTAATGATGGTGTTGAAGGGATAGATGTGGAACTTGTTGATGTTGTATTTCCTGTTTGATTGGGTAAAAATAATGAATATTCTGCATTTAATTGTGCAGGAATATTTCCTGTTCCAAAAAGGCTACTAGTTAGTTCATTTACAAAAGCATTTGATGCTAAATTTACAGCATTATTTATATCAGTTGTTAATGAATCTTCAGAAGGAGTTCTAGTAGAAGGAGTTCTAGTAGAAGGAGTTCTAGTAGTAGAAGGAGTTCTAGTAGTAGATGGAGTTCTAGTAGTAGATGGAGTTCTAGTAGTAGATGGAGTTCTAGTAGTTGAAGGAATAGCAATAGTCGAAAGGGGTGTAGTATAAGGAGTTGTAGTATAAGGAGTTGCAGTCGAAGGGGGTGTTGGAAAAGTAGTTGCAGTCGAAGGGGGTGTTGGAAAAGTAGTTGCAGTCGAAGGGGTTGTAGTAGTTGTATTGATATTCTGACGTAAATCTAATCTACAAACTGGACATCTTGTATCATAATTAAGTAAATAATTATTAATAGCACTTGTAGAAAATATATGTCCACATCCATTAATTCTACATATCATATCACCCTCTACAAATGCTATTTGATTTATTGGACAAACTGTTTGATCGGTTGATGATCTAATTTCACTCCACGGCATTGTTGTCAAACTATTATCTATCTGTTCTCGCGTAAGAGTATATTGAGTAAATCCTGTAGTGTGTAATGTATTATTTAAAAAAGTTTGAAAGGTATTTGGCCTGGATATAACGTTGTTGGTTAGATTACTGCGACCTCTTGTCCTATTAGTATTAATGGGTCTTTGACTACTAAGAGGTTGTCGTCGTCTATTTCGCATCCTGGTTGATCTTCTTCGCGTAGTACCTTCAGAAACAATATCTGCCCATGAACGTTCTCTAGGAGCGGTTGCAGTATTGAATGTTGTGGGATATGTTCCCCAATTATATATATTTTCAGTAGGATTTCTCGTTATCTGAGAACTTTGGGACCCGCCATATTCACTCCCCCATCTATAATAATTATCAAATAAAATGTTGACATTACTTAGAATTGAACTAACATTATTATTAAAAGACCTAGTAACTTGTAAATTACAATTTAATACATTCGTCATCAATCCAATATATTCATGAATTAATACTGATTCAGTATTAACAGTTCCACCATCTGTATTAATTACATTTCCCCCTACATTATTCCTTCTTATTCGATTCATTTTATAATATTCATTAAAATGTGTTTAAATGTAAAATATTATAAATACTAAATATGAACAGAGAAGTAGTTGAACTATCAAAAAATGAAATGAAAAATCCAGAATTTAAACAGTTTAAAAATATGGGGCTTACCGGTTTAGCAAATATAGGCAATACTTGTTTTATGAATAGTACATTACAATGTATTTCTCATACATATGAATTAAATTTATTTTTAGATACAGAAGTATATAAAACTAGACTAAATAAAAAACACGATTCACTTATTCTATGTGAATGGGATAATTTAAGAAAATTAATGTGGAGTGAAAATTGTATAATATCTCCTGGAGGATTTGTTAATGCTATGCAAAAAGTAGCAAGAATCAAGGATCGAGTTATTTTTACTGGGTTTGTTCAAAATGATCTTACTGAATTTTTATCTTTTGTTTTTGATTGTTTTCATAACTCTATATGCAGAGAGGTAGATATGGTAATAAGTGGTAAGGCGCAAACAAAAACGGATGAACTTGCTGAAAAATGTTATAATATGATGAAATCCATGTATAAGACAGAATATAGTGAATTTCTGAATATGTTTTACGGTATTTCCGTTTCACAAATAAAATCAAAAGAAAGTGATTATAAAAATATTATTCCTGAACCTTTTTTTAATATTAATGTACCAATTTCTGAAAAAAAAACACTAATAGATTGTTTTGATTTATATACGGAAATTGAGGAATTAGGCGAAGATAATAAAATTTTAAATGATAAAACAAAATTAAAAGAAAATGCTACCAAACAAATTCTTTTTTGGAGTTTACCCAATATTTTAGTCATATCTTTTAAAAGATTTTTAAACAATGGTAGGAAACAACAATCGTTCATTGATTTTCCTATTGATAATTTAAATTTATCAAAATATGTTGTGGGTTATGATAAACATTCTTATGTGTATGATTTATATGGTATTTGTAATCACAGTGGAAATACTGGTGGCGGTCATTATTATGCCTACATAAAAAATGCAAATGGTACATGGTACGAATTTAATGATGCGAGAGTAGAAGAATTTACAAATTTAGATAAATTAAAATCTCCATATGCTTATTGTTTTTTCTATAGAAAACAAAAAAAGTGAATATATTATATATATATAATATATTAATGGACGTAGATGTTTCTTCAAGCGACGGATTTTCACATGTTTATAATTCAATGAATGATTCATTGGCAAAAACAAATCCTATAGTTTTAATTATTTTAACGGTTATTATCATTGTTTATTTTTTTATTTTTTCATATTTAGGATATACTCCAGGAACACCAACTAGTACAGGGCCAAAATCATTAGGTTTAACCATTATCGAAGTAATTATGTGGGGACTTATTATATTTTTAGTTTTAATAAATGGATTACAATACTTTTTTCAAATAGATATGAAAACTGCAGTAAAAAATTTATTCTTAGGGACACCTGAAGTAGATATACAAATTAATCCTGAAACGCAATATGAGGGGGGAAAAAAAGAAAAAGATGGACAGAAAAAAAATAATAGTTTAGTAAAAGAATTAGAAAAAGATTTAGGATTGTCTAATTTAGAAGGAAATAGAGATGCTGGTTCTTTAAATAATCAAGTTTTTAATATACCAGGGAATGATTACACGTTTGAAGATGCGAAATCATTATGTAAAGCATATGGCGGGGATCTTGCAACTTATTCTCAAATAGAAAGTGCTTACAAGAGTGGTGCAGAATGGTGCAATTATGGTTGGTCAAAAGACCAAATGGCATATTACCCAACGCAAAAATCAACATGGGATAAGTTGCAGAAAATTAAAGGTCATAAACATGATTGCGGGAGGCCAGGAATAAACGGAGGATATATAAAAAATCCTCGCGTGCGTTTTGGTGTCAATTGTTACGGACCTAAACCCAGTATTTCAGAAGAAGAACAAAATATTATGAATAATGCAGTTCCTTATCCATTAACTCAGGAGGAGAGAAAAATAAAACAAAAAACTGACCAATATAAAAAGAACCTTCGTCAAATTTTGGTTTCTCCATTTAATTATGAAAACTGGAGCAAGATCTAAGGTATTATTAGTAGAAAATATATAAAATAAAATAAAAAATACATGGTAAAATTAGCATTTATAAAATATATAAATAATGATACTAAAATTATAACACTAGAATGGAATGATTTATTTTTAATTAATTCATGACTTTTTTCATTTGTATTAGGTTTATTATTTAAATCTAATAAAAACCAATATTCACCATTATCTTTAAAACTATTATATGATCTGGGTTTATTTGATAGTTTATGGCATATTATACAAGTTCTCTTCATTTTCCACCATTTATTATAACACTTATAATGAACATTATATTGACATTCACACTTTAAATATAATATTGCCGGATGATGCGTATTTTCAAAACAAATCAAACACTGATATTTTTTTTTTGTCATTCGGTTACTAATTAGTATAATCATTTTGTTAAGTTATTTAATAAAATGATTTAAATCTTTCGTGTTTTTCTTCCTTGAGATCTTATATTTAATTTTTTAATTTTTTTTTTATTTGTTTTAATTCCTTTTTTCCTTGTTTTTCTATTGGATTTTTTTTTGTTTCTCAAATCTGCCAAACTAAGTAATTTTGAATATGTATCTTCCTTTAAAACTCCACCATCTAATGATCTTCCGTCTTTTTTTCTATTATGAATATTTTGATAACTTGGTATGTCTATTTGTTTGTTTAATAATGCAAGACCCAATGGTACAGATAATCCATTATTAATATTTAAATGATTTTTTTTACCACCTCCTATCATAGCAGGCAAATTTTGATTTCTAAAAAAGTTATTGAACTGCATGTGTAGACTAAAAATATCTCCATTTTTTTCATATAATGTAAAATCACTGTCTTTAAAGTGCTTACCAAAACTCATTATATATATAAAATTAATAAATTTTTTTCTTTATACGCTTTATGTCAGTAATTTTTTTGCTAAATCAGGACATTTATAAAAAATAGTTAGATCGTCTTTCCCTGACATATTATCATATACTATCTCTGAAAATATATCGCTATTTTTTCTTCCATCAGGATCTTTATTTAAAAATATATCACAATTATAATTTTTTGCATACTTTTCAAAAAGTCTTACTAATATTGGTTTTATATTTAATTCAAAATCAAAATAATTTTCTTCATCCAATACTTTTCGTGTTTCATCACAATTTAAAAAATCCTGCACATCAAGATTTTTTAAATACGCTTCTTTTGTTAAAATTTCACCTTCATAATAATCAGAATTCATATCAACTTTCTTTATATATCATAGATGCAACTGTATCTCTAAGTTGCTTTTGGTTTAGAATTTCTTTACCCTTCTCTTTCACAATAACATTTATATCATGTATCAAATTTTCTAAAACATCAGTTACCGTTAATGATATATTATCATCTCTTTCATCTCCATACAATTTTATATTTTTATTCAACCAATCACGAAAATTCCTATTTTCGTTTTTTTTTCTGATATTATCCAAACTTTTAATTAAATCCTTCGTTTTTTTATCTATTTTATATGTTTTCCATTTTTGATTTGTCAACATTAGTAATTACCTTGTTTCCATATATGATAAGGATAATA
>Ga0206677_10004809_pt1 | contig 10865 bp, 8 predicted proteins | sample M130m12015metaG_FD_155475 | JGI IMG/M metagenome (GOLD analysis project Ga0206677, IMG submission 155475) | Ammonia-oxidizing marine archaeal communities from Monterey Bay, California, United States - M1 30m 12015 | ecosystem: Environmental > Aquatic > Marine > Intertidal zone | place: USA... | reverse complement strand
CTGACACAACAGAAGTATATAAATTCTTAAAGCCGCTGGTAGGCGGCAGTGAGAACGAGTGGGGCGGGAACCTCAATGATAACTTTGATGAGCTGGACGACTTACTCAGTGGTGAGAAGCCGGTAAACGGTATCGACATCCAGACCGGCAGCATCGACGGCTCTCTGATAACCGGCATCATCGGGCAGTCAGACGACGACCTCGAAGACGACGAGGAGCCGCTGCAGATTCACCCAGACACTCACATCAACGGCAAGGTTGATCTGCTGATCGGTCTGAACCCAGACGCGGACGACGATAATGACAAGGGCCTCGGCATAATTCAGGACTGCGTTATCAAGGCAAGGGACCTAGAGGTCAGTGGCCGCATCAAGGAGAAGAACGTCATAAAGGGGTCGGCCACATCGACCACCTTCAACCCAGACGCGGGGACCGTTCAGTACATGTTTGCGCCAACTGCTGACTGTGAGTTTGACGTGCGGCTGACTGATGCCGGCGAAGAGATTACGGTCATCCTAGAGAAGAGCAGCGACACCGCTGTGAATATTGAGTGGTCTGCCAACGGCAGCTCGCAGGTCTACTGGGTCGGCGGCGGGAGCCCGGACCTAGAGATAGGCATCAACGTCATACAGTTCTTCTCCTTCGATGGCGGCACAGGCCCCAGAGTAGTAGGCGCTTTCTCGGGTGTCGCAAGTTGATAAAGTCGAGACTACTGACAGTCACCGGAGAGGGCGGCAGCAAGTACATCGGCGAGAGTACTTACGACGAGCCCGTTGAGGACGCCACGTTTATCGTCCCTCTGGGCCTCCGCCGTATACACTTCTGCGCGATTGGCGCGGGCGCCGTATCTGGCGGGAGTCGAGGAGATAGTCAGGCTTCTGGCGGTGGTGGTGGTGGCCTTGTTTGGGTCAACAACATCAACGTGGAGCCCGGTGAGAGGCTGTCGGTGCGCGTGGGCTACTCTGGGCGAAAATCATCTACCGGCAGGTCTGGTATCCGCAGGCCCGTTCTGGACGAGGACGGAGATCAGGAGTTGCATCCCGACACGGGTGAGCCAGTATGGGAGTGGATAGCTTGGGCCTATGGCGGTAGCGGTAGCTATGGAGGCAGCTTTGGCGTCTCAGACCCCGACAACATGGACCACGGCGGCGGCGAGGGCGGGAGAGGTCGGTTCGGGCCCGGCGGGCCAAACTTCACTCAGGTTGGATCTGGCGGCGGTGCTGCCGGCTATACCGGCAACGGCGGTGACGGCGACCAAGCCCCTGACCCAGACTCTGGCGGCGCCAGTGGCGGCAGGAACCCGACCAGCTATTACATGGGCCTCAATATGGGCTACAACGGCGGCGGGGTCGGTGTAAAGGGCAAGGGCGCTACGGCGACACTCCCACCAGCACCAACCGACTTTACCGGATATCACGGCAACCCCGGATCTGGCGGCGTGGGCATTCAGTTCGGCGGTGGCGGTGGCGGACCAAATCAAGACGACGCCGGCCACGGTGCCGCAAGGGTCATCTGGGGCATTAAGTTTAACTATCCAGACAACGCTGACATAGAGGCGGTTGAATGAATTATCTCAAGCTGCAGGTACCACCGGGAGTCCGGTGGCACGGCACAGCCTACCAGTCCTCTGACAGGTGGCACGACGCCAATCTGATGCGATGGGATCAGGGCGCCATGATGCCCGTGGGTGGCTGGGTACGCTTTGTCGATAACACAGAGGACCCACAGGCGGTCAACATTACCGCGAGCTTTGGTGACACGTCAGTGCCCCGTGAGGCACATAGCTGGTTCCTAGACGACGCGACCGGGACAAACGGCGCCGGCTACTACTTAGCCGTTGCGACAGCGACACACCTATACGCCATGAACGGCTTCGGTGAGGTTACGCAGCTGACGTCTGGCAAGACGCTGCCGGGTGCAGAGACGCCCACGCTCAACAAGGGCTACGGCGGCGGTCTTTACGGCAAGCAGGCATACGGCACGCCAAGGCAGACAGAGGGGCAGACCAAGCTCCCGGCGACGACGTGGACGATAGACAACTACGGCGAAGAGCTTATGGCCGTATCCACCAGCGACCGCAAGATATGGCGATGGAAGCCTGCCGAGACAGAGGAGTCGGAGAAGTTTACCGAGCTGGCTAACGCGCCACGGTGCCTGTCACTGGTCGCCACTGAGGAGCGTTTCCTGTTTGCCCTCGGCGCTGAACGAGACGGCACCATTAACGTCAGGCGTGTAGCGTGGTGCGACAGGGAGGACCCAGAGGTCTGGGACCTTACGGTGGACAACGAGGCCGGTGGCTTTGAGCTGCAGACTGACGGCGCCATTAAGTGTGGCATCCGCGTCAGGGGACGAACCCTGATCCTGACCACCTCGGACGCACACGTCGCACAGTACTCTGGCCCGCCGCTGGTATACGGATTTCAGCAGGTCGGTAAGAATTGCGGCATATCCTCAGACAGGGCCGCAGCGGCAACTGGTGCCGGCGCCTTCTGGATGGGCCGGGACGGTTTCTACACCTACGACGGCTCTGCCGTCAGGGAGCTGCCGTGTGAGGTTTCTGACCGAGTATTCCGGTTTATCGACACTACGTTCCTCCATAACGTGTTTGCCGTGGCCAACGCAAAATACAACGAGATCACATGGTTCTACACATCCACACAGGCACCCGGAGTCGAGGTGACGGTTGACGGGAAGGTGGTCATCAAGAAGGTGAACGACCGCTATGTGACTTATGACTACGCCCAGAACATCTGGAGCATAGGCGAGATCACCAGACACGCAGGCGTTGACTCGGGAATCTTTAACGACCCTATCTGGTTGGACGAGAGCTGCAACGTGTGGCGCCACGAGATTGAGAATGCCAGCTTTGACGGTGCTCAGGCATGGGCCGAGACCGGCCCTATATCACTGGGCTCTGGTGACAACGTAATTAACGCCACTCAGGTGCTTACCGATAGCGGCCCACTGGGCCGTGTTGAGCTTGAGTTCAAGACGCGCTTCCAGCCACAGGGCGAGGAGATCACATTCGGTCCTTATGCGGTGCAGCCACAGACGGACGTTCGGTTCACGGGCCGCCAGATGAGGATGAGGGTAAATGTTGTCAATGATAGCAGTGGCTCGCACGATGTCCGTATTGGTGACATGCGCGTGCTTATGGGCAGTGGCGGTAGACGATGAAAGACAGTCGGAGTCAGGAAGATATCCAACTGGAGCGAATGCGAAATACGCCAGAGCCTCCCCCGCCATACAGTGGTGACACACAGCTATGGGCGGAGGACTTGGACAACTATCTGCGGCGCAGGATACAGCACCTAGAGGACAGGCTTAACAAGGCGGCGACAAGAATCTCACGCATGGAGGCGTTGACAGATGAGCGAAGCAACGAAGCTACACGAGCAGGTATTGAAGGCACAGCCACACATCCAGAGGGCACTTGACCACGGTGGCAATACCCATGACTTCGTTCACATCGTCAACGGCGTTATCAGCGGCAACCTACACCTATGGCCCACAGAGAATTCGGCCCTAGTCACAGAGTTTCACAACTACCCCAACAAGCGGTACCTGCACATTTTTCTAGCCGGTGGTGACCTTCAGGAGATCAAGGACACGCACGAGGGCCTAGTGGAGTTTGCGAAGTCATACGAATGCGACGGCCTGTCACTAAATGGCCGCGCTGGATGGATCAAGGCCCTAGCTGACCTCGGCTTTGGCACCAACGGATTACGATACGTCACACAGGAGTTTGACAAATGAGTGGAGGAAAGGGCGGTAGCGAGACTACCGAGCAGAAGATGGACCCCGAGTTTAAGAGGGAGTTTCTTCAGTCAATGGAGACTGGGCAGATGCTTTCTAAGCAGTCGCCCATCCCATACGGCGGGATTGTGCAGGCGGCGCCCAGCGCGGCAACCCGTCAGGCGTGGACCAATGTTGGAGGCCAAGCAAACCTGCTCGGTGTTGGCATGGGAGAGGCAAACATAGCCGACAGCCTGCCTACCCACGAGGTAAGCAGGGGCGGGATTAAGGGCTACACGACCGAGACCGGCCACACACAGAACCTAGCAAACGCTTGGAACAAGTACCCTGAGCTTATGCAGGAGCTAGAGGACTACATGCCGGGCGTTGTGACGCCCAGCGCGTTGCACAGAGAGAATTACAACTGGTTCAAGAACATGGACCCAGAGGGCGAATTCCAGCAGGGACGGAAGAAGTCAAGATGGGGCGCTGACTATGCAGACATTGCAGATATGTACCGAGGGAGGTTCAACGTATGAGTGGCGGACAACAAGGCGGCCCACAGATGGGCGGCAGCGGAAAGGGCGGCACTCAACAGATGCCATCTGGCGGCAAGGGTGGCCCACAGGTCAGCCCACTAGGACCTGCCGGCCCACAGGGTCACATGATGCCTAATGGGCAGCGACAGACTAGGCCGGGTGGACCTCCTCCGAGTCAAGGTATGCCTCAGCTCCATGAGATGCAGCCGGGGAATCCATTTCAAACTCAAACCTTCGGCCCTTCTGGCAGTTTTGGCGGGGACCTGACGGCAACGTATAGACCACAGGATAACGTCCTCCCCGGAATGCCCAATAGCGGCGGAATGCCGCAGCAGCCACAAGTATCTCAGTGGCATAGTGGTGGATTACCTCAAGTCCCGGTTGGGACGATGCCCAAGTTTGCCGACTTTAATCCAGTAGGCCAGCCACAGGGAGGGATTTCAGCACAGTGGGGGCCGCAACAACCAATGGGCCAGCCACAACCAATGGGCCAGCCACAAGCCAATTTCGGCATGCCCCAGTCACCACAGGGACGGTCAAGGCAGTTAAGTGGCTTATTATCAAAGTTATACGGAGGCTAAGATGGCCGGCAGCAATCCAATGTACGGACAGAACGGCGCAGGCACCTCTGCATCTGGTGGCAAGGGAGGCTCTATGGGCGGCTTCGACACTATGGGAGGAGGCAAGGGAGGCGCTCAGGCGTCGTCAATGGCCTCGCCAACTGCACCGCCACAGCCTGCGTCAACGGGTCCGGGGGGAATGTTCAACACCCTAATGAGCAACGGTATAGGAGACGCCGTGCAGACCGGATCGTCTGCGCCGGCGGGAGGTGGACAGGGCCCTAACGCATTTGAGACTGGACTAAACGCCCAGAACAGTGCAATGGACTTCTTCCAGAACCAGATGAATAACGGTTCAAACTCCATGAACCAGCAGTACACGGACATGATTACCGGCATGATTAAGGACATGAGTTCTGGCGGTGCCGGTCGTGGTGGCAGCATGATGGGCGGCGGTGGCGGTGGGCCCATGATCGATACCACGGCGGTGGCCAAGAGCCTGTACGACTACGACCCGGCTCAGGTGCAGTCTCAGGGTTATGAGGCGGCAAAGCTGTCTGACATGGACATAGGGCAGTACATGGACCCGTATATGGACGCGGTCATGGACAGCACTATGGGCGACCTAGACAAGGCTCGAAAGCAGGCACTGAACAGCACGGGAGTCGCAGCCACAAGCGGCGGCGCCTTTGGTGGTGACCGGCACGGTGTCATGGAGTCTATGGACAACGCTAATTACCTCGATCAGGTGGCTAAGTCATCTGCACAGCTGCGCTCTCAGGGCTTCCAGAACGCTCAGGCGGCGGCCATGAACGACTTGGGTGCGATGAACCAGCAACGAGGCGCAAACGCCATGATGGGCCAAGAGGCTGCAATGGCTAACGCGATGTCCCAGAACGAGCGAAACCAGTTTGTTGGGAGCACTGCAAGCGCAAACGCCAACTCAGCTAAGCAACTGGCAGCACAGATGGCAGCAATGAGTGGTAGCGGTGGCGGTGATGGTGGAGCTGGAGACCGGCGTAACGCCGCAGCAAGCCAGCAGGCAGCACTTCAGGCGGCTATGCAGATGCAGGGCATGTTTATGGACAACAACATAACTAGCCAAGGCATGCAGAATTCTGCCGCCAATTCCGTATACGGGATGGGTCAGGACCGTTGGAACATGGCACAGAACGCTACCGACGCATTGGCTCAGGGAGGCGCACAGGTTGATGCAATCAATCAGAATCTAGCCAACTCAACTCAGGACGTCTGGAACCAGCAAGTAAACGCTGGTCAGGATCAGTTCAATCAGTACCTTGCTGCGCTCGCAGGAGCCCCACAGGGCGACACCACCAGCACGACAAGCAAGCAGCCCGGCGTATTTGACTATCTGAGCACGGGCGCTGGCGCTGCCGGGTCGTTCTACTCTGGCAAGGGAGCAGGTAAATGAACCTAATCGAAGAGCTATTAAAGCAGTTCGCTGAGAAGTCTGGCCAGAACAAGCCACTGCTTCCGGGTCAGCCTGCCGGGGGCACGCCTCCGTTTGTGCCTATGCGTAATCCGGGTATCACGCCACAGCCACAGCCTAACCCAAGACCGCCCACGCAGCCTTCCCTTGCCGGCACCAACTTTGGGATTGAAAAATCAAGACTCAAAGAAATCAAGCCAAACATATCCACAAAGCACATGAATGAAGTGCAGCCGCAGGGCGCTCAACACGCACACGAAGTAGCAGCACCGGAGCGTGATCTAAAGACAATACAGAGCCAGTACAACCCGAGCCAAATGATAACCCCCGAGCACCTTGGTGGCGAGATTCAGACGCCAGACCAAGGAGCCCCCAAGGCGATGGAGAAGACGCCATTTTACAAGGACAACGACCGCATGGCGATGATGTTCTCCGCCCTGTCGGACGGCTTCGGTGGCATGACCATGTCAGGCAAGAGCGGCATGGCTGCAATGAATAAGGCCAACTACGCCAAGGGCATGGAGGGCGTGAAGAATAACAAGACCATGAGATACCTCGTGGACAACAACCCGGAGCTGGCTAGGAAGCTGATGGATATAGCCCCAGAACACCGTGGCGAATTTATGCAGCTCGCAATGAAGAAGGATTTTGGCCTAGACAAGGAATTCAGGACTAACACTTCTGGGGTGCAGATTGATGAGGCAACCGGACAGCAGTTTGTCGTCGTGTCTGACGGGTATGGAAGCAGCAAGGTTCAGTACTTAACGGGCAAGGACGGCAATCCCATAACTGGGGAAACAGCCCAATCAGAAGCGGACCTCAAGGTCAGGCTTAACGGCATCAATCTGGCCGCTGAGAAGGGCTCAAAGTTCTTTGATCAGGGGGAGAGCATTAGGCGAGACGTGAGGCTGATGGACGAAGCGAGGGGCGCCTTGGCAGATGGCGCTCAGTCGGGCGTCTTTAGGCAATATTTACCAGCTTTCGATGAGGCAACCCAGCGCCTAAGAAACGCAGCAAATAACGCGGGCATCAACATCATAAACTCCGCAACCTTTGGCGCCCTAAGCGAAAAGGAGATGCAGCTCGCAATGAGCACAGGCATACCCCAAGGGCTTAGTGAGCAGGAGCTTGATAAGTACCTCGAGGCGAAGATTATTGCCCAAGAGAAGCTATATGCGGAAGTAGACCAACGTGCCAGAGACCTAAATAGCGGATCTAAAACGCTAGGTGAGTGGCAGGAAACATGGAAGTCTCAGGACGAGGGAAGGCAATACGATGATGCCTATGCGGACGGCTATTCTGGCTTGACGTATGACCGACGAAGAAAAAAGAAAGAGGAAGATAAAGACGATGAAGATGCTTGGGGCGGGACCATGATAAGAAGGGGGCCGCAATAATGCCTGTCTCAACTGTTTTTGCGCCAGACGGTAGCGAAATTGAAGTAAGGCACCCGCCTAACGCTTCCGATCACGAAATAAGGATGCAGGGCAAGAAGATATTTGAGGAGGCCGCTGCGGAGGAAGCTAAAAATGGAGACTGGGGAGACCGCGCCAGAGAGCTGGGCGCGGGGCTCGCGTTTGAGTACGGTGACGAGATCGAGGCAGGCGTTAAGACCGGCTTTGGTTTCCTTGGTGACTACAAATCGGAGCGAGACCAGATCCGAGGAGAGATGTCCGAGTTTAGGGAAAACAACCCCTATGAGTCATTGGCCTATAACGTAGTCGGCTCTCTTCCTACAATGTTTATTCCCGGCATGGGCGCAGCCAACACACTAAAGGGGGCAAACAGTCTCGGAAAGATTGCCGCTGGTGCGGCCACCACTGGCGCCCTTGACGGCCTAATTACCGGCTCTGGAATGAGCGAGAACGACACGTTTTCTTTGGGCCATGCTGGGGATATCCTCAAAGGTGGCGCAATGGGGGCAGGTGTTGGAGGGCTCTTAGGTGGCGCTGTTGGCGCGGCTGGCAATAAGCTGGCGGGCATGACAGCGGACAAGGTGAATGGTATGCCGGCCACCGCAGTCACCGCCGAGCTTGAGAGCATTGCAAAGGCCCTTCAGATGAGCACTGACGAGCTTGTGGCACACGTTAATTCGGGCAAGCTGGTGGCAGAGATTCCAGAGCTGGCGCCCCTAGTGAACGCCTACCAAGGCGCTGGAGAGTCCTCTAGAAAGATGGTTCAAGAGGTCTATGGCGGAAATAATGGCCGAGGCAATGTGATGTCTAGGCAGGCCGAGGAGCAGGTTAATAAGACACTGCTTGGCGCGGACCCAGAGAACCAGATACTTGCAATGGAGAGGCGTGGCGAGGACCTTCAGGAGGGCGTTGGCCCGGCATACGATGCAGCCAAAAAGACCCCAGTGACGAACGATGGTCTGCTGTCCACTATGGACGATCTCTACGGTAGATTCCCAGAGGCCCGTGCCGGCGTGGAGAGGCTTGCAAGAGAGGCTGGAGTACCCGCACCTCTGTGGAAGGAGGGAGCGGACGGAGTTGCCGCTAGGACGGATGCTCCAACCATAGGAGAGGCTGACCACCTTATGCGACTGTTGCGCGACCTCAAGGGGGAGCGTTACAGCAACAATCAAGGCACCCTTGCCGACTCTGCAAACACGGCATACCGAGGTTTGAGGGATCAGCTTGATGAGGCGGCCCCAGATTTGGCGGCTGCCAGAAGGAAAGTCAGAGAGAGTAACGTACTAAATGAGGGCTTTGATGACTTCAGCGGCTCAGTGTCTGCTGACGCAACAACTAAGCAGGCCAGACTAACTCAGCAACAGAGGCAACTTGCCAGCAACGGCGAGGGCGACATGCTCCCCAGTTACATGGAGGGCGCCAAGAGGGCGGCCAGCAAGCAGATAGCAAACGCCATTCGCGGCATGTCTACCGGCGGCTCTGAGGCAGTGAAGAAGTTTTTGCAGGAGGGCAGCAACCAGAGAATGCTTTTAGAGATGGTTGCAGATGGCACTGATATTACCCCTCTATTGAAAAAACTTGATCTGGCGGCCACCTCTAGGACCGCACAGCAGAAGCTACTTAACCCGAGCGCCACGGCTGGCATACAGGCAGCTACGGACCGGATCGGCAATACAACAAACCTGAGTCAGTTATTCACTGCAATGCAGGGAGATCCCCGCGCCATCGTCGCAATGGCTGACAATATTGGCAAGTCGTTGAAGCAAAAAATTAAGCCACAGGAGATTGACGAGGTAATGAGCATATTACTAAGCGGAGACCCCAAGGCGATCAAGGCGGCATTTAATGGGACGGGCAAACGAGCAGTGCTGACTAGAGAGCTTTGGACTCGCTTTTCTGCCGCGATCCCTGCAGCCGCATCCGGTGACGTGGCGGCAAGCAATAATCAATTTATAGAGGGTCGCGCACAATGAATAAACCCAAGCCGTTATCAGATAAGGAGATCCGTAACGTCGTGAAGGCGGCTATCGAGGACTCCGTCAGCTACATCGAGTCCGAGGTCTCTCCTTCTAGGGAGAAGGCCATGCGCTACTACGATGGCCGGTGCGATGTTGGCTACGAAGAGGGCCGTTCTAAAATTGTCTCCACAAAAGTCAGGGACACTATCCGCCAGATTAAGCCTAGCCTAATGCGGGTCTTCCTGCAAGCCGAGCACCCTGTCGAATTTATCGCCAGCAGCCCGACACAGGCACAGGCGGCAGAGAACGCCAGCCAGTACTGCAAGATTATATTTAACAAGCAGGGCGGCTACAGTCTGCTGCAGGACGTGTTCCACGACTCGCTGCTATCGAAGAACGGTATTGCGAAGGTCTACTACGACTCGCAGGAGTCTCAGGAGATATTTGAATACGCCAACCTGACCGACCAAGAGATGCAGATGATCGGTATGGCTCAGGACCTCGAAATACTCGAGCACGAGTCGCTTGAGAGCGTATCCGCAGAGGGTATGCCCTCCATGAGCCACAGCGTCAAGGTGGTCAAGACTACCGAGACCGGCGAGATCAAGATGGAGTCGGTACCACCAGAGCAGTTCATTATCGACCCGTCGGCAAGTTCTATAGAGGACTGCCAGATCGTTGGCCAGCGCATGGACATGACCGTGGGCGAGCTGATTGAGATGGGATTCGAGTGGGACGACGTGGAGGGGCTGGACAGCCTCGAGAGCGATAGCGAGTCATTCGAGCGACTTAACTACGACGACGGCAGGGACGACATCGACCCCTCCAACCGCGAGGTTCTGGTCACTGAAGTTTATATGAAGGTGGACGCAGAGGGCTCAGGCGTACCGCAGAGCTACAAGTTCCTGATGGGCGGCACCAACTACAAGATGTTGAGCTTTGAGCCTTGGGACGACGTCCCCTTTATTAACTTCTGTGCGGACCCTATTCCACACTCATTCTTCGGCCAGTCTATTGCCGACGTTCTGTTTGGCGAGCAGGACTCTGCCACCGTGGTGCTGAGAGGCATCCTAGACAACACGGCACTGGTCAATAACCCGCGCACACAAATACTAGACGGCGCCTGCAACATAGATGACCTGCTGAACAATGAGATTGGTGGGATCGTCCGGGTCAAGAACCCAGACGCAATCAGGCCACTCACGGTG
>Ga0206677_10004807_pt1 | contig 10866 bp, 8 predicted proteins | sample M130m12015metaG_FD_155475 | JGI IMG/M metagenome (GOLD analysis project Ga0206677, IMG submission 155475) | Ammonia-oxidizing marine archaeal communities from Monterey Bay, California, United States - M1 30m 12015 | ecosystem: Environmental > Aquatic > Marine > Intertidal zone | place: USA... | reverse complement strand
CTCACCTTTTGCAATTTACTGCCGGTGAACTAGCAAGGTCAGAGGGGCATTTAAAGTTCAAAACCGACTGATTTTCAACTTGTTAGCGAAAACATTTGTGTTAGCCATAACCGTTTGCGATAACACTAAGGGGATGGAAATTTGCCAGGCAAAAAGGCTGCGGAGACTCCGCAGCCTTTGACCGTTTAGATCAGGGATTTGACTTTGCGTGCCACGGCTTGTGCCGTGATTCCGAACTCTTCATACAACCGATCGGCCGGGGCAGAGGCGCCAAAGCCCGTCATGCCGACAAAACCAGCTTTGGACTCGCGTCCCCGTTCCCCCAGCAACCATTGATCCCAGCCCATGCGCACAGCCGCTTCCACGGCAACGCGCACGGCGCCCCCTGGCAAAATACGTTTGCGGTATGCGTCATCTTGCTGAGCAAAAAGCTCCATGCAGGGCATCGAGACGACACGGGTGCCAATACCTTTCGCTTGCAGCAGATCGCGCGCTTCCAGTGCTAGCGAGACCTCCGTGCCGGTCGCCATCACGATTGCTTGGCGCTTGCCCTCGGCCTCAGCCAGGACATAGGCGCCACGGGCGCTGAGGTTTGCAGATTTATACGCATCACGCACCGCAGGCACGCCTTGACGAGAAAGCGCCATGACGGTCGGCGTGCTTGGCTGGCTGAGCGCCACTTCCCATGCCTCTGCGGTTTCAGTTATGTCGGCTGGGCGGAAAACCAAAGTGTTGGGCGTGGCGCGGGAAATGGCCAAATGTTCGACCGGCTGGTGCGTCGGACCATCTTCACCCAGGCCAATGGAATCATGGGTCATGACATAGACTGTTGGAACGCCCATCAAAGCCGAGAGGCGCATTGCGCCGCGGGCATAATCGGTGAAGCACATGAAGGTACCGCCGTAGGGGCGAATCCCGCCGTGCAGCGCCATTCCGTTCATTGCCGCAGCCATGCCATGTTCACGGATGCCGTAGTAGATATACCGCCCAGCGCGATTTTCGGGACAAAAAATCCCCATGTCCGCTGTTTTTGTATTGTTTGAACCGGTCAAATCAGCCGAGCCGCCAACGGTTTCTGGCATCACAGGATTGACCGCCTGCAAGGTTTTTTCCGAGGCTGAGCGCGTGGCCAGTTTTGGCTTGGATTCGGCGGCATCTTTCTTGATGGCGCGGATCGCAGCGGCCAGTTTCTTAGGGGCTTCGCCAGCAAAGGCGCGGCTGAACTGCGCCCGACGCGCGGCAGAAAGACCGGCGAACCGGTTGTCCCAATCGGCGCGCTCTGCGCCGCCGCGCGCGCCGATGGCCTCCCAAGCTGCCTTTACATCGGCTGGAATTTCAAATGCGCCATAGGGCCATCCATAGCAGGCTTTCGCATCAGCCAATTGCGCCGCATCCGTCAGAGCGCCATGCCCTTTTGATGTGTCCTGCGCCGCGTGCCCCAGCGCGATATGGGTCTTACAGGCAATCATTGAGGGTTTTTTAGATTTGCGCGCCGCAGTCAAAGCCGCGTCAATGGCGACCGGATCATGGCCGTCGATGGCTTGCACATGCCAGCCAGAGGCATTGAAACGTTGCACCTGATCTGTTCGATCCGAAAGCTCAACCGTCCCGTCGATGGTGATGTTATTATCATCCCAGAGCACAATCAAATGACCCAGCTCATGGCGTCCTGCAAGTCCGATGGCCTCTTGGCTGATGCCTTCCATCAAGCAACCGTCTCCGGCGATGATATAGGTGTAATGGTTCTGAATTTTTTTGCCGTATGTGGCGCGTAGTATTTCTTCAGCAATGGCAAAGCCAACAGAGTTGGCAATCCCTTGGCCAAGCGGGCCCGTGGTCGTTTCGATGCCAGAGGCGTGGCCATATTCTGGATGGCCAGCAGTTTTCGCGCCCCATTGACGGAAATTTTTGATCTCATTGAGTGTCATATCGGCGTAGCCGGTCAGATGCAGCAGTGAGTAAAGCAGCATCGACCCATGCCCCGCAGAGAGAATGAAGCGATCGCGATCTGGCCAATTGGGCGCAGAGGCGTCAAATTTCATGTGCTTTTCAAATAGAACAGTCGCCACATCGGCCATGCCCATCGCCATTCCTGAATGGCCTGAATTTGCAGCGGCAACCGCATCCAACGTCAAAGCGCGAATGGCCGCGGCTTTTGTCCAATGTTCAGGGTTCTTGGCGGCGAGTGCTTTGAGATCCACGGAGCTAACTTTCTATAAGGGCAAACGATGATGCTTCCTATCAAGTGAAGAGGGAATATCAAGTAACCTGATCCATTTCTTAAAAAATGTTTCAAGTGCTGACTCTTGGACGTTAAGGTTAATTTAACCTACTCTGAGGGTGGTTAACGCGATTCGAGACAACTGTTGATGGCAGCGGCGCAGAGGTGTGAGATGAGAAATGAGTGATATTTCTGTTTTGGAACAAAAAATTACCGCTGCAATTCGGCGCATATCAGCAGCGACAGAAGCGGTTTTGCCTAATGGTGGCGCAGTGGCGCCAGCGCCGACCGGGCCCCCTGCGCCGGAAAATGTTGATACTGATGCTCTGGCAGCTCTTGATGCGCAGTTGTCACAAGTGATAAAGTCCAACGCGCAATTGCGCGCGTCAAATCAAGCCTTGCGGGCGGCCAATGCTGAAGGTCTGGGGAATGCAAGTCTGGTGAATGCTGCGATGCAGGCAGAGATTGACACATTAACCGCGGAGAGGGCGGCCGAGGCTGCGCAGCTTGAAATGTTGCTGAAAGCCTTGACCCAAACCAGTGAGGAGCCGCGCGATGCCTGAAGTCACCATTAAAATTGGTCAACGCCCCTATACAGTCAACTGCCCGGAAGGAGAGGAGCCCCAGCTACAAAAGGCCCGGGACGCGTTAGACGCAGAGGCTAGCACTTTGCTGGTACAAGCCGGGCGTGTGCCAGAATCTCAGATGTTGCTGATGTCGGGCCTGATGCTCGCAGATCGTACCTTAGCTTTGCAGGAACAGCTCAGGTCCACGGAAGCAGCTCTTGAACAGGCGCAACATGACTCTCATAAAATTTCTCAAAAAATCAAAACGGTAATTAAAGAAGTTGAAGTACCGGTAGTGCCGCCAGCCCTGTTGGAAAGCCTGGCGGAACTGTCCGCGCGCGCTGAAGCTGCGGCAGATGATCTGGAAGAGCGGATAGCCCAATCTGCTGACTAGCAAGATGGGCAAATCTTGCTTTTTTGCTCCCGGTGGCAGGCTCAGTCGGGCCTGGTATAATTAGTCGGGTGCATTTGCCTTGCGAATTTCATTGGCGGCATCTTGATTGTAACTGACATTATTTTCCGCCAAGAGCCCATCCAATTCTCCTGATAGGGTCATGTCTCGGACAATATCGCAACCGCCGATGAACTCACCTTTCATGTAGAGCTGTGGAATAGTAGGCCAATCGGAATAGTCTTTGATAGCCTGACGAATGGCATCATCAGCCAGAACATTCACGTCCTGATATGCCACACCCATGTAGTTCAATATACCAGCAATCTGGCTTGAGAAGCCGCATTGCGGCATAGAGGCGGTGCCTTTCATGAACAGCACAACATCATTGGATGTCACTGTTTCGCGGATTTGATCTTCAGCGCTCATCTTTTGGCTTTCTGTCTTTGGGCACAAATTGCTGTGCGTATTTCTGTGGATCTTTTGGAACACGAAAACTGCCCGAATGTCCACCTCCAGCACCGCCAGAGAAATAGTCCGCTCGAACCTCGTGATCGCCTTGACCGGGCAATGAGCCGCGGCCTTGGCCTTTTTCGTGTCGGATGACCCAAAGGGCCCGGAAGAATAACAGGAGCAATATCGCAACGCAAAAATATGCGATCAGGCCCCAGTCAAACATATCAGCTCGGCGCCTTCGTGGTCAGCGCGAGCGCATGCAGCTCCCCATGCGCACCGTCCATTTTGCCTTTTAAAGCAGCGTAAACTGCGCGATGCTGTTGCACCCGGTTCTTACCTGCAAAGCTGGCATCGGTGACTTCAGCGGCGTAATGGTTGCCGTCCCCGGCGAGATCCGTGATCGTGATCTGCGCCTCGGGAAATGTCTCCCTGATCAGCGCTTCAATATCTTGTGCGGCCATGGCCATTGGGCAGTTCCTCGCTTCATATAACTGGAAGGTAGAGCCGAGCGTTGTTCTTTTCAAGTGACCGCATTTGCGAAACTGTTGCGGAAAATCGTGCTGAGCTCCGACAACTCTGCTTGTTGCGCGCCAAAGCTGACCTGCGTGCCGCCAAAACGTCCAACACAAGTGGCCGGAACTCCAAGATTGCCAGCCGCAGCCAGAAGCGCTTCGGCCTGATCAAAATTGCAGGCTACCAGGTAGCGGGCTTGATCTTCACCGAACAGCTCTGCGGTGTCTTCCGTATCTAGGCTGACGCCGATATTTGCGGCCTCAGCCATTTCAAAAGCTGCTAGCGCTAGGCCGCCATCGGACAGATCGCTACAGGCTGTAATCCAAGAGATATTGGCGCGGATAAACTCACCGTTTTGCTTTTCAGCTTCAAGATCCACAGGCGGCGCATCACCTTCCACGCGATTAAAGACTTCCGCCAAGAGGGCTGATTGCCCGAGATGACCTATGGTTTCACCAATCAAGATCGCCACATGACCCTCGCGCGGAAGTCCCGTGATTGCGTCATCCGCATCGGCAATGAGGCCAACAGCGCCAATGGTTGGTGTTGGCAAAATACCAGAGCCGTCAGTCTCATTGTAAAGCGATACATTGCCGGAGACGATCGGCATGTCGAGGGCGGCCACGGCGGCACCTATGCCTTGGATAGCGTCCACAAATTGTCCCATAATTTCTGGTTTTTCAGGATTCCCAAAATTCAAATTATCGGTTGTAGCAAGGGGTAGGGCGCCGACCGCGGTGAGATTGCGATAAGCTTCTGCTACGGCTTGTTTGCCCCCTTCGAACGGATTGGCCGCCACATAGCGCGGTGTCACATCAGATGTGAAAGCCAACGCCTTTTGCGTGCCGTGTACCCGCACGATGCCGGCGCCGAGGCCCGGCGTGCGCAGGCTATCGGCCATCACTTGGCTATCATATTGTTCATAGACCCATTGTTTGGCCGCGTAGTTTGCGGTGGAGATGAGCATTTTTAGCCCGTCCATTGGGTCAATATGTGCCACATCTCCCAAAGGGTCCGCTGCAGGTGTCTCGACCCATGGCCGGTCATATTCCGGCGCAGTGCCGGAGAGAGCTTTAAGCGGCAGATCCGCTTTCACCTCGCCGTTCATCACGATCAAAAAGCGGTCTTCGGCGATTGTTTCGCCAACAACGGCGAAATCCAGATCCCATTTGTCAAAGACGGCCTTCGCTTGCTCCTCCAACTCAGGTTTCAACACCATGAGCATGCGTTCTTGCGACTCCGACAGCATCATCTCATATGCGGTCATGTTCAGCTCGCGCGCTGGCACTTTCTCAAGGTCCAAACGCACGCCCAAATTGCCCTTGTCTCCCATTTCCACTGCTGAGCAGGTCAGGCCTGCGGCGCCCATGTCTTGAATGGAAATCACAGCGCCCGTTGCCATGAGCTCTAGTGTGGCTTCCATGAGGCGTTTTTCGGTGAAAGGGTCGCCAACCTGTACCGTTGGGCGCTTGTCTTCGATGGCGTCGTCAAATTCGGCGCTGGCCATTGTCGCGCCTCCAACCCCATCGCGTCCCGTTTTTGCGCCCAAGTAGACCACAGGCATACCAACGCCTGAAGCGGCCGAGTAAAAAATTTTGTCCGTATCTGCGAGACCGGCGGCAAAGGCATTGACAAGGCAATTGCCATTATAGGCCGGATCAAAGCGTACTTCGCCGCCAATGGTTGGAACACCAAAGCAATTACCATAGCCGCCAACGCCCGCGACCACACCCGAGACCAAGGACTTGGTTTTGGGATGATCGGGACTGCCAAAAGATAAAGAGTTCATCGCCGCAATGGGCCGTGCGCCCATCGTAAAGACATCACGCAAAATACCGCCCACGCCTGTGGCTGCGCCCTGATAGGGTTCAATATAGCTGGGGTGATTGTGGCTTTCCATTTTGAAAATCACCGCTTGCCCATCGCCAATATCAACAACACCCGCATTCTCACCCGGCCCGCAAATCACCTGTGGCCCTTCCGTGGGCAGTGTGCGAAGCCATTTTTTTGAGGACTTGTAGGAGCAATGCTCATTCCACATGGCAGAGAAAATGCCCATTTCCGTAAAGCTTGGTTCCCGGCCGATGATTTTTAGAATACGATTATATTCGTCTGGGCTCAGCCCATGGGCGGCAATAAGGTCGGGCGTTATCGTTGGATCCTGCAAGTTGTCATCCCTTACGGTGCAAATTTGCACTCTGATACGAAAGTTAACGAGCAGAGGGAAGGTTGGAATAGCGTTTAAATGCCGTATTTGCGCAAAAGCGGAGTGGAAACGGCAAGTTTCAGGTGTGCCCTATGCTGTGCTTTGCAAAAAAATGCCGGGCACATGGCCCGGCGTAAGTCCAACAGGGAGGTTATAAGGGGCTGCCATAGGCTGCCGGCCTCATGAAGCGCACTTCGGAGAGCCCAAAAATCCTTGCAAGGCCTCTGGGCGCAAAGCCGCTATGCGCTCAGTGCAAAGCTATTTGTGGATCTCTAGGCTTCGTTCTGCCCGACGTCGGGCGATGATTTCATCCTGCACAAAGTCGCGAAAGGCCGCGATGCGGCGCGAGTGGCGCAGCTCCTCTGGATAGGCCAGAAAAACGGGAACTTCTGTGTTTTCAAGCTCAGGCAAAACGCGCACGAGATCGGGTAAATCATGGGTGACGTAATTGGGCAAAATTCCAATCCCAAGGTTATTAATGACGCCTTGCAATACTCCGAAATAGTTGTTGACGGTCAGTGTGGATTTTGGACTGTATCCCATCAAATTTTGCACCAATGCGGCACTGACAGCCACTTGAGGCGCGTTTGGATTTTGGCATATCAAACGATGATTTGCGATATCTTCCAGAGTTTGTGGTGTGCCGCGGGATTTCAGATAGTCTTCGCTGGCATAGAGACGCATTTCCACAGTCATCAGCCGCTTTCGAATCAAATCCGCTTGGCTGGGCTCTTTCATGCGGATGGCAACATCGGCCTCCCGCATCGGCAGGTCCAATACCCGTTCCTCAAGCATCAACTCCACATTTAGGTCTGGGTATTTTTCGTACAGCTGCGGCAAACGCGGCGCCAGCCAGAGAGTGCCAAAACCGGTGGTAGTGGTGACACGCAGGGCGCCAAAGACTTGATCCTCACTGTCGCGAATACGCGCTGAAGCGGCATCAAGGCGTTTGCTCATTGCGCGGGTGGCTTCAAATAACAGCTCCCCTTGCTCTGTGAGTATCAATCCCCGTGCATGTCTGTGAAACAACGTTGCGTCGAGCGACTCTTCCAGCGCTCTGATCTGCCGAGAAACGGCCGATTGAGACAGATGTAGCGTCTCTCCTGCATGGGTCAAAGATCCGGCATCCGCAACCGAATGAAAGATTCGTAATTTGTCCCAGTCCACCGGCCTACCTCACTCTTTGCTGTAGTTTACATAACACGCAATTTGAGACTGGGTCACGGAATTTTTCATTGTTAGGTCATAGTTTTTGACCTAACAATTAATTTGTGCATATCGGGAGGCCGCAGACCATGCAGCAAGATGTTTCACTCGCTGACAAATATGACTTGACCAAAAAACAAGTCTTGTTGAACGGTACCCAGGCCTTGGTGCGGATGATGTTGATGCAATCGGCGCGGGATCGTGTGGCGGGCCATAGTACGGCAGGCTATGTGACGGGCTATCGGGGCTCACCGCTTGGCGCAGTTGATTTCCAAATGACACGCGCTTTCAAAGAGCTTGAGAAAGCGCAGGTGTGCTTTCAAGAAGGGTTGAACGAGGATTTAGCGGCAACAGCGCTTTGGGGCAGCCAGCAGTCCGAGTTGCGCGGTGAAGGCAAATTTGAGGGCGTGTTTGGGCTTTGGTATGGCAAAGGGCCGGGCGTGGACCGCTCTGGTGATGTGTTTCGTCATGCGAATATGGCAGGCACTTCGCCATTGGGCGGTGTAGTGGCGGCGCTTGGAGATGATCACACAGGAGAAAGCTCGACCACATTGCACCAATCCGAATTAACAATGATCGACAGCTTCATGCCAGTGCTGTCTCCCGCAGGCGTGCAGGAGGTTATGGATTACGGGCTATTTGGCTTTGCCTTGTCACGTTTCGCCGGGGTTTGGGCCGGTTTGAAATGTATTAAAGACACGATTGAAGTGACCTCGGTGGTGAATGGTGATCCTCTGCGGTTGCAATTTGTCACGCCTGAGTTCGACATGCCCGAAGGGGGCTTGAATATTCGCCTCATAGACACGCCGCAGGCACAAGAGGCCCGGATCATTGACCACAAGTGTCGCGCGGTACAGGCATTTGCCCGCGCCAATCGGATGGATAAACGTGTTTTGGGACAGGCCGGCGCAAAAATCGGTTTTGTCGCGGCCGGAAAAAATTGGCTGGATTTGGCCCATGCCATGCAGGTGCTTGGAATAGATCAACAGGCGGCTGTGCGCCATAGCGTGACAACCTACAAAGTTGCGATGACTTGGCCACTTGATATGAAATCATTTTCGGAATGGTCGGAAGGTTTGGACTGCATTGTTGTTGTGGAAGAAAAACGTAAATTGATCGAGAGCCAGATCAAAGAGGCACTCTTCAATCAAAAAGGCAGCCGCCGGGTGTTTGGGGCGCAAGATGCGCAAGGCGCGCTGCTCTTTGCCGATAACTACGCGCTCGATCCGATGGTTGTTGCGCAAAAATTAGGTCAAATTTTGATTGCTGAGGGTTGTGGATCGGCTCGGCTTACAGGCGCCTTGGAGCGAATTGATGCGGCGCATACTGCGAATAACGCGCCCACTTTGGCCAGCCGTGTGCCATATTTTTGTTCTGGCTGCCCCCACAGCAGCTCAACCAAAATTCCCGAAGGCAGCCGTGCCTATTCTGGTATTGGCTGTCATTATATGGTGCAATGGATGGACCGCGATACCCTGGGCTTCACTCAAATGGGCGGTGAGGGGGCCAATTGGATTGGCGAGTCGCTGTTTTCCACCCGCTCACATGTGTTCCAAAATATTGGCGATGGGACCTACAACCACTCAGGCATTCAAGCCATTCGTGCAGCGGTCGCCGCTGGCACGACCATGACTTACAAAATTTTGTTCAACGACGCCGTAGCGATGACAGGTGGACAAAACAATGATGGGGGATTGGATGCGGCGCGGATCGTGCAAGAGATGCGCGGGATCGGGGTGGAACACCTTGCCGTGGTTTATGATGAAAAAGAAGACATCTCTGCGGCCGATTTTCCAGCTGGTATTCAAATGCATCCGCGTGCGCAGCTTAATGCGGTGCAAGAGAACTTTCGGCAATTGTCCGGCGTTTCTGTAATTGTCTATGTGCAGACCTGCGCGGCTGAGAAGCGGCGCCGACGCAAACGGGGCGCCTTTCCCGATCCAGATCAGCGCTTATTTATCAATCCAGATGTCTGCGAAGGCTGCGGTGATTGCGGGGTGCAATCCAATTGCGTCTCTTTGCTGCCCCTCGAGACCCCATTGGGGCGAAAAAGGCGGATCGATCAGTCCAGCTGCAACAAGGATTTCAGCTGCGTAAATGGGTTTTGTCCCTCCTTTGCCACCGTGCGCGGTGGGCAGCTGCGCCGTCCAGTGGCTCAGGCGTTGTCTATACCGGATTTGCCTGCTCCGGAGCCTTGCACGCTTAAAGGCACACATAATGTAGTCGTTACTGGCGTTGGCGGCACTGGGGTGGTGACCATCGGTGCGCTTCTGGCGATGGCGGCGCATTTGGATGGCAAGGCGGCCGGGGTCATGGAAATGGCTGGTCTGGCTCAAAAGGGCGGCGCGGTGCATATTCACTGCCGCATCGGTGAGAGACCGGAAGATATTTCCGCCATTCGCGTGGCTTTAGGGGAATGCGATGCGTTGATCGGCGGTGACCTTGTTGTCTCGGCCCAGGGCAGCACATTGGGACTCATGGCGCCCACAGGCGGCGCTGTGGTCAATCGTCACGAAATCATCACCGGGGATTTCACTCGCGACACCGCTTTTGCAATCCCGGGCGCCGATTTGCACTTGGCGCTGACTGCACGATTGCAAGAGCGCGCGCGGCTGTTCAATGCGACCCGCTTGGCGGAAACGGTGCTGGGAGACACGGTCTACGCCAATATGATCTTGCTAGGTGCGGCCTATCAGCAAGGATTGCTGCCACTCACGCAGGAGGCCTTGCTGGAGGCGATCGCGCTGAATGGGGCGAAAGTGTCCCAGAATCAACAGGCCTTCGCGTTGGGACAATGGGCCATGGTTGATCCAGATTTGGACAGTAAATTTGAGCGCATAGAGGCGCCGGTTCAAGATCCCGAGGCGGCCCGTTTGGCGGGTTTGCGCGCTTATGGTTCCGGCCGTTTGGCGCGCTATGAAGAGATGCGTGGCAAACTTCAGGGCATGGCGCCAGAATTGCGAGAGCTGGCACTGCAATCTTATCACAAGCTTTTGTCCTATAAAGATGAGTACGAGGTCGCGCGTTTGCTTTTGGCGACTAAGACACAGGTCGCAGAGCGGTTCGAGGGTGACTACGAAATTTCATATCATCTGGCACCGCCGCTCTTGGCGAAAACAGGACCGGATGGGCGGCCGCAAAAGCGCAGTTTCGGGGCCTGGTTTGACCTGGTAAGTCAAGGGTTGGCGCGTTTAAGATTTTTGCGAGAAAGCCCATTCGATCCCTTTGGCTATAGTGCCGAGCGACGCATTGAGCGGCAATTGATCAAAGAGTTTGAGAGCTTAATTGGGCGGATGCTGCGAGAGTA
>Ga0206677_10004799_pt1 | contig 10874 bp, 15 predicted proteins | sample M130m12015metaG_FD_155475 | JGI IMG/M metagenome (GOLD analysis project Ga0206677, IMG submission 155475) | Ammonia-oxidizing marine archaeal communities from Monterey Bay, California, United States - M1 30m 12015 | ecosystem: Environmental > Aquatic > Marine > Intertidal zone | place: USA... | reverse complement strand
GGCCTGGCCAAGCTCTAAGCTATAAAGTTGGTATGATTAAAATGCTAGAGTTAAGAGAAAAAGCAATGAATGCTCTTGGTGATAAGTTTGATATTAAAGATTTTCACTCTGCTGTTCTAGATCATGGAAATCCTCCTCTATTTATCGTTGAACAAAAGATTGATGAAATGATTGCTATAGGCCTAAATACTAATTAATAATTTTCAGGGTGCTTTGCTTTGTATTGCATGAAATAGTCACGAACCCACTGTAAGTCTTGTTCGTTGTTACCTGACGGGCTATAGAATTTATCAAGCACGATTCGTTTTTTATCAAAATCAAAGGCGCCTAAAAATATTTGGCCTTCCACAGCTTTAGCTATTCTAAGAAAGCCAGATTTCATTTTCTCTGTTTTAGCTCTTGTTCCCTCAGGAGACATTGCTATTAGTGAGCCATTAAGTTTTTTCATGTTTTCTATCGCCACATCAGTAAGTCCTTTGCCCGGTTTAGATTTATCAACAGGTATTCCGCCCATATATTTTAGAAATCTTCCTAGAATGGGTTTATTGAATAGAGAGTATTTACCAAAAAATGTAATTTTTGCATCTAGGCCTAAGATAGCTGCAAAACCAAATACTCCATCCCAATTAGATGTATGAGGCCCTGCAATCAGAATTAAATTTTCGTTGCCTGGAATTGGGGGGACAATTCCCTCAACCTTCCATCCGAAAATTTTTAAAAACCATCTTGCCAACCATTGAACTATCTTTGGTCTAGAGGCTCTGTACTTAAAAGGAATTTGTCTTCTTGATACGATTTTATTTCTAGCTTTTGGCATATTTATCCTTTCGACCTGTCTTTTAGGTAATATGGAAGATACATGGCATAGCAGATTAATATTGCAGCTATATAAAGATCAATTATATGAAAAGGTTCGGGCCTCATAAATGAAGTTATGTTATCTCCAATTGGTTTTTCAGCCAAAAACCAATAGTTTGTGCCAAGAAGGTAATTCATCAAATAGGTGAATATTAATAAAATAGATGCGTAAAATAATGCCTTTGGCACATCCCCAATGTAAGGCCTATGCTTATCGATTATCATTGCATAAGTAACGCCCATCAAAATCATTGTATGCCCTATTTGGCTTTGTATATAACCCACATAAGGGAATCCATATACTGTATCAGGCGTAAGTATAGACATCCCTCCACCTGCAATGCCAAAGAAAAATGCAAATATAAAAAAATCTCTTTTTTGAGTAATGAAATATAAAATAATAGCCATTGTTGAGAAATCACATAAGTGAAGTGGAAGGCCATCTTCCCACCTATTACTTAAAATACCCTCCCTATAAAAATCCATGCCCTGGTTAATTAGCAATAAAAAAATTATTGCGTATTTAAGAATTTCTTTAGTCTTATTTGACGAACTTTCAAAATACTTGGGCACATAGATGATAGCAAGTAAGCTGAGCAATACTGTAATGATGTGAGATGGACTCAACAGAATTAATTCGTTCATATGTATTATATTATCTAAAGGTTTTATATATTTTAACTTTATATAAAGGAATTAACCAAAATGTTTTTAAAGTATTTAATGTCAAGTTAACTTGACATAATAATCGGTCAGGAATATATTATTCTGATCTTAATAAGGAATATATTATGGCCAAAATTACAGGATATGGTTTTTGGATAGACATCAAATCTTTAAAAGGCGCCGACAAAAGAAATTGGCTTATATGCTTAATTTCATCTGGTATGGCTGGCGCAATTGCTGGTTGGTATAGCGTTTCACTCTCAGCAGATGGAATAGAAGCATTTGGAAGCATGGAGGAGCAAAATTATATTTGGTTTGCAGTTGCTGAAATTATCCTTATTTATATTGCTGTATATACCTATATACAGGTATTAAAGAATCAAGATCAGTTATTTCAAAAATATAATGAAATGTCAATGATTGGTGGGGCCTTAGGCTTCATTCTTATAGGCATCCCCATTGCTATACTAGCCCCCTATTCAGGTTATGATATTGGATTTATAGATTTATTCTTTGGGTTTGCTGTTGGTGCCTGTATCAATAGCTATAGGTTTTATAAACAATATATTAAAGAATAGATGAAAAACAAATTAAAAGATCTTCGAACTCAAAGAATGGTTAGTCAGAATGCCCTTGCCGAAGCTCTTTCGGTGAGCAGACAAACCATTAATTCTATTGAGAATGGTAAGTTTGATCCGTCGCTAACACTTGCCATGAAGTTAACACGTTATTTTGAAGTTTCTCTTGATGAAATATTTGTCTATGAGGACTAATTAGGAATAGACTTTTCCAAACTTATTATCTATAAAATCATCCCAAGATATTGATTCTTGTTTAACAAAACCTTCGGATTTTATTCTTCCATTAATATACATATCCAATACGCTACATACGCCTGATGCAGTCGTTCTCTGAATTGCACTAAATTTTTCATCTCCATATATTTTTTTGAGATATGTTTTCTCTTGCAGAATTCCATCAATCTCCCCAATAACTTTGACAAAAAATACAATTACATCATTTGTGGTTCTTGGGACTTCTTTGTCAAATAATTTCTCTAAAACATCTTTATTCTTTTTTAAATGAAGGTCATTAAATAAAAACTTCATGTGGTTAAGGTGCCCTGGGTATCTAATCGTTTTGTATGAGAGGTTTTCAACTTTATTTTCATAAGTTTCACACATAGTTGCACAACCACCGCTTGTATTAAATGCTTCGTAAGCCTCGCCTTCTATTGTCAGTTTTTCTGCGCCCTCAAGCGGCATAACTTTTATGGATTTACCTTCGTAGATAGCATCTGCTTCATTGCAATATTCATTGATTAGCCCATTTGTAGACCAGCTCAAGTAATAACTCATCTCATTATTAGTAAACCTTGGCAATGCGCCAACTCTCATCATTACTTCATTTACGTTATCAAACTGATTCATCATCCCTGCTGCACAAATATTAATTGCCCCTGGAGCAAGTCCACACTGAGGCATCATCACACTGGGTGAGTCAATGTTTCTAATAAATTCAGTCGTTTCAACATCTTCTGTTAAATCAAAATACCCAATGCCCATTTCTGATGCTACGGTACCAATATTTTTATTTATAGCAAAAGGGCCTGCTGATATCACAGCATCCATTCCTTTGAGAAATTCTCTCACTTGGGATATATCTCGCGCATCTAATCCTTCTGTTATATCTCCATGTTTAATATCATATTCATCCTTGAGAAGTTGTTTGATTGCCCAACCAATGTTTCCTTTCCCTATAATTGCAATTTTAGCTTTCATCGAATTCTACTCCTTGAGCAAGAGGTAGCTCGCTACCATAATTAACTGTTGCAGTGACTCTTCTCATATAAGTTTTCCAAGAGTCGGACCCCGATTCCCTTCCGCCACCTGTGTCTTTCTCTCCACCAAAAGCCCCTCCGATTTCAGCACCACTTGTTCCAATGTTTACGTTTGCAATGCCGCAATCACTCCCTTCAGAGCTTAAAAATAATTCTGACTCCCTCATATCATTTGTAAATATAGAACTACTTAGCCCCTGCTTAACATTATTTTGCATGTGAATTGCATCCTTAAGATCTGTAAACTTTTTAACATAAAGAATTGGTGCAAAAGTTTCAGATAGCATTTCATCCTCAACTTGAGACACTTCAACAATCGCGGGCATTACATAAAATTCACTTGGATCACCAACTTCTAATCTTTGTCCACCATAAATTTTTACATCCTTATTTTTAAGGGACATCAATACATTTTGCATATCTTCAAAACTTCTTTCTGAAATTAACGGGCCTATCTGAGAAGAAGCATCCGAGGGATCTCCAACCTTTAAAGTTGCATAATATGCATGAAGTTTTTCCATAAATTCTTTATATATATTTTCATGCACAAATGCTCTTCTAAGAGTTGTGCACCTTTGCCCTGTAGTTCCTGCCGCCGAAAACGTTACCCCTTTTACAGTAAGATCTAAATCTGCTGTTGGACATATAATTGCTGCATTATTGCCGCCTAACTCTAATAAAGTTCTGCCCAATCTTGCTGATACTAATGGGGCCAACTCTTTACCCATTTGGGTGCTTCCAGTAGCTGATACTAAAGAGATGTTAGGATCTTTACATAGAGCAATCGCTTCATCATTTCCACCTTTATAAACGAGTACCAGTTCTTTGTGTTCACCTGCAACTTTATCCCATATTTTCTTTATGGCATCTGCGCATCCAGTTGCATGAGGACTTGGTTTCCAAATGATGCTGTTACCACATACTGAAGCTAAACAAAAATTCCATGCAAATACAGCCATTGGAAAATTAAAGGCAGTAATACAACCAACTATTCCAATTGGCTGCCATAGCTCTTGCAGCCTATGATCTGGTCGTTCGCTGGGCATTGTTAAGCCATATAGTTGCCTGCTCAGTCCAGTAGCAAAATCACACATATCAATTGCTTCTTGAACTTCTCCCTCTGCTTCAGAAACAATCTTTCTTGCTTCTTTGGTAATTACCTTGGCAAGCTCAGATTTTTGATTTCTAAGTTCATTGCCAAATTGTCTAATTATTTCTCCTCTTTGCGGCGCTGGTATAATTCTCCACTTTTTATGAGCCTTTTGTGATGCTTTTACAAGATCATCATAATTTTCATATTTCATTCATCTCTCCTTTTGAAATCTTTATGATTTGGTAAATAGCAAAAATTCCAAAAATAACCACATATGACATGTAAAAGTTTTGAACCAGAGGGTCTTCAATTGAACTTGCAAATGGATTATTAGGTGGAACTCTTTGAAGCACTTCGGCAGTTGTTGGCAGCATGCTAAAGAAAACTGTCCCCGTAAGCGCTAGCTGTTTTAAATAAATATTAAAATATCTGAAAATATTATTTCTATGAAGGATATAAGCAAAAATAACAGCCAAAATAGTCATTACAGACAGAAAATGCGCAGTGTTAAATGAGCCAGTTGCTCTGTATATTAAGAGTGATGAGGCTGAGGTTATAAATGTGGCTATTAAATAAAACTTTGCTAGACCAGTGTCGATATATATAAATTTGTCTCTTAATAAAAGGTAAAGGCCCGCTAGAATAGCTGGTATTCCAACAATGGTATGAAACCATCCCATAAAGGTAATTCCACCAATCATATTTATACCTCCCCAATATATATATTTTAAATATATTTTACTCTATTTATGACAAAAGATATTTTAGTAATAACTCAACTTTTTGGTCTCCGCCAAAATAATTTATTTCTTCAGCATCAAGTGTGTTGATACTAGAAATTAAATTGCGTTTTTGATCAGGATAGTCATGAATTAAATGAAGCGGTTGAAACAGAACGTTGATAGTAAACAATGAATAATCTTCATGAAATCTACACAATGTTTCTTTTTCGGACCTTATAAACCATTTTGAAGGATCTTTTGATATCAAGTTTTCTTCAGAGAGATGAAATCTTTTTACGTCCCCATGAATCAACCAATTTTGCCTTGCAAATGGTTGCATAAGCGGGGCTTGTCTTATGAACGTGGAGATTCTGTCGCCAATTTTTTCATTAAGTGTTGTTACAGGATGATGAATGGCTCTTAGAGGTTTTCCTATTTTAGATTTAACATTCCAATAACTTGGGGAGCAGATGCTGGCAGCCAAAAGCTCTTGGTCGCCCTTTGCACGGATAAGGCAGAGGTCGTCTTGGATGAGCAAGCACATATCTGCTATTAAATCCGGATAGGCAAACTTTTCTATATTGAATTCTTTGTTTAAAGCTTCTTGAGCTTCAATAGAGTCACTAGTTACGGCAACAACTTCATTATATTGGCTATCAAGTAATTCTTTCTTATGGTCATATAGCTCTGGTCCAATCTTTCTATTCAACCATTCATCTTTAGAAACTGGCTTTAATCCCAATCTATATTTTTGTTTTCCATCTCCCCAAGGAGGATTCTTCCAAAAAAGCGGATCAACAGTTAGCATTTAAGCTTTTTCAGTTTCTGGTTCCTTAGGAGATCTAAAAATTGGCCAAAATAATTGAGTTAAGGCGGATACTTCGGATAGGTTTTCAACCCCTACTTCTTTTGGATACTTTCTAGTTATCTTTGCCGTGCCAAATATTATGTCCCAAAGAAACAACAGATTGCCATAGTTGCCTTTATAGTGGGTGTTTTCATCATTTAAATGTTTTCCATGATGCATCCAATGAGTTGATGGCGTGGAAATAGTTCTTTCAAGTACCCACATAATTGGGTTCATCCATTTTATTTCATAAAGTTTTTTGTCCCATCTTAAGTCAGTATGCGCTCCATAAATTACAACCTGCTTTATGACGATGTAAACAGCGTATACCCACCCCGAGCCTAAATAAAAAAGAGCGCCAGCAAACCATAACCCAGGCATCAATACATAATATAAAAGAGCATTTCTATATACGACTCTAATTGATAAATATTCAGAGTCATGATGTGCCCTGTGTAGGTTGTAAAGAACAGGAACCTTGTGACAAGTTCTATGCCACCAGTATTGAGTTAAATCATCAAAAATTAAAAGTAATCCAAATATGGCAAAAAAACCCCAATCAGAAATCAGGCCTTTGCTTTCAGGAAAAAATGTTTCGGTTAATCCATAACCAAAACCAAAAACTAATGGAAGGACAAGAAAGTTTAATTGAAGGAATCCAAATAGCTCAACTACACCATCTTTAGGTCGTTGGTTATGCTTGCTAAAGAAATTTGTAAATATTATTTCTAAAACCACAAGGCCAAAAAATAACGCCAAAAGTATTATTTGATATAGTTCCATGGCTTTTAAAAAATTTTATGTTTGCCTTGAAGTATTTCTAGGTACATCTTGTGATCACCTATAAAGCTCCAAAAAGGATACTTAAAAGTAGCTGGTTTATTTTTTTCAACAAAAAAATGAGCAATCCATGCAAAGCCATAGCCAGCAAGAAGGGAATAAAGTAAGAAAATAAAATTAAACGTCATAAAAAATCTTACATACAAATAAATTGCAATTGTTGTTCCAATAAAATGAAGCAGTTTAGTGGTTTTATTGCTATGCTCACTTAAATAGTAAGGATAAAAATCTTTAAAATTGGTATATCTTTCCATGCATTTCCCCTTAATGAAATATTAAGATACCTTTATTTTTTAGAAGAAACAAACAAAAGATTATCTTTTTTGCTTATGCAACAGGTATAAAAATGTGCGGCCCCTTTTTAAAAGAAACCGCTACTTATTTTTATTTTGGTGAAGCTGCAGGCTGATAATCGTAATATCCAGTCATAGGAATCATAAGATGAACATATGGAGTTCCTTTAAACATCACATAAGGTGCTCCTGTATTATAGTCTGTGGATTGCCCATCCATGGAGGATGGATCTTTAGGCATCAACATTAGATGAGCCCCAGATTCAATGAAGTGCTTATGGCCTGCGTCTTTTTGACCATCTGTATATGGTTTAAAATTATCCACGCCTAAGTCTCCATGCAGCATCCATATCCAACCATCGCCCTCAAGTTCTGGGTTGGTGTTTGATTTATATGCATTAGCCCAAGCAACAGCATTTTTATCTGAACATGCAGCTGCAGATTCATGTGGATCACTGAATCCACCCAGTGGCATTGGCATAAATGGCTCACATCTCCAGCCATTTGTTCCTTCTCTAAGAACTTTTCCTGAGGCACCAATAACAGTAGCATGATCTCCAATAAATGCAGGAGCTGCTGAAGTATATGCTTTGATTTCCCATTCTTTTGAATTACCCATATGATCATGATTTCCGCCCTCGTGATGACCAGCAGATATGCTCGTAGATGCAAAAAAGAATAATGTGATTATTAATTTATTTTTCATATATATTTTTCCCTATTATTTAAACTAACTTTGAGTATATATTTATAGCATTTAAATAAAAATATAGAAAATATTTAGAAATTATTTATTAAATTCAGCTATTTCTTCTATAAGCTTTAATTCTATAAAATTCTTTGAAAGACATTTTCTATAGGGCTCTGCTCCATAAGCAGGATTGCCAACTAAAATTAGTTTGGGGTTATTTGTATTAAATCTCCAACTTGTTCCAGTTTCGATTGATGTAAATACATAATTTGCAGAAATTTCAACTCTTGTTGATTTATTTCCTGTGGGATCGAGCTTTATTAAAGTTTGAATGTTTAGCGATGAGTCAAAAATCCTATTTATATAATCAACATAAATTTCATCATTCATTTTCCCGCAATCAATATACTTCGAAATATTTGCTGGCATTACCTTTAGATCAGACTCAAAGATATTTTGATTTTTTCTATATTTTTGATCAATTAGCTTTTGAAACTTCAGCATTGCTTCATCTACATCAATATCTAAATACAAAATGTTTTGATTCACATTATTGTCAATTGGCGGATGGTAGATATTTTCTTTGGGTGTCTTTTGGCAAGAAAATAGAAAAAAAATACTAATGAGTATCGGTGCTCTCATTTTTATTATCTTATGCTTTCTGCTATTGACCTAAACATTGCCACATGCGCAGCTTTTGAATACTCCTTTTCGGCAGTATATCTATGATTTGAAGATGTCTTAGCAATAACAACATTGGTTAATGGGTCTATATAAATATATTGATTGTAAACACCAGAGGCTGTGTAGTCTGTATCTGGAAAACCGGGAACCCACCATTGAAGTCCATATCCCCAAGGAGAAGATGATAGTTTGGATTCACCTGGTTTTAAATGCGGTCCATCTGTATCGTGAGATGCATCAACCCAGCTGGCTGGGACTACTTGCTCGCCCTGCCATTTTCCTTTATTTAAATATAGCTCTCCAAACTTTGCGTAATCCCTTAGTGTTGCATTTAACCCCCCAAGAGCCATTTCTACTCCATCATTGTCTACTATAAAAAAAGCCTCATCTTGCATGCCGATCTTATTCCATATTTTTTTATGCAAATATTCTTTTAAAGGCATTCCTGTTACCTCTGCAAGCAAAAAACCAAGAACTTGCGTATCTATGCTTACATAGTGATGATAAGTGCCTGGGTCTCTCCCCCTTTTAAGAGATTTTGCAAAATCTCTAAAGGACGAGCCTCTTGCCGTTGCTCTTCCAAACCTATTTATATCTGATTTAGGATCAGCATAGTCTTCGTTAAAATCTACCCCTGAAGACATTTGCAAAATATCTTTAATTTTTACTCCTTCATAACCTGTTTCATTAAAATCTGGTAAATATTTTGTTATAGGGTCTTCGATGTTATCTATCAGGCCCTCATCAAGCGCTATTCCTACCAGGGCTGATACAAAAGATTTAGTTACTGAAAATGCTATATGTTTGCTAGTTGCATAATTATCATTCCAGTAATTTTCGTATAGCATATCTCCATTATGCAAAACCATTAATCCGTCGGTTTTAAAATGCTTTAATCCTTCAGAAAGTGAACGCTCTTCACCCTCAAAAAAATAAGTTGCTGGAAGTGCAAACTCTCTAGTTGGGAATAAAAATGGCTCATCAGCTGCAGGTATTGGGTCAGAAACAGTAAAAATTTTGTCTATATTAATAAAATTTTTAGAGATTGAATTCTCATTATATAAATTTGCTAGGTTATAAAGCCTAATGATTTTAGGCCCATAAAAGATTCCAACAACTATTAAAAATAGCGATAAAAGAATTAAGAGTATTTTATACATTCATTTAAGTTAACATATAAAAATGTTAAATATACAAAAAATTGATTGGTCTTCGTTTTTAGTTGGGAGAGTTATTCTTGGTTTATATTTTTTCGTTTTTGGTTTTGGAAAAATTTTTACTTATGAAGACATTCAGGCGTTAATGGTTCTTAAAGAAGTGCCTCTTGTAGCGATCACTCTTCCTATGACAATAACAATTCAAACTGTATTTGGCTTGTTAATCATCTTTGGAAAGCACCTAAGATTAAGTGGGCTGATGTTATTTATTTTGACCATTCTTATTAACTATTATATTCACAACTTTTGGGATTTGGCAGGGGACCCATCTCAAGCCCATGAAATGCAAAACTTTATCAAAAATACCGCAATTGCTGGTGGACTTTTAATTCTTTCAACAAAAAAAAATATCTAGTCTGTTTGCCTTGGAATTCTATGCATAGCACATATTTTATTACCTGACGGGTCTAACAGGTAAGCTAAATATAGCTGAACGCCGCCGCCCTCTCTAACCCCAGGAGGATCACATAACTCAGGATCTATGCCTCCCGCATTTTTTCCTGCTTGATACCATTCATCAACCATGTCTGCGCTTGAGGCATTAAATCCAATTGTGGCACCATTTCCATGAGAAGCTTTTTCATTATTTATTGGTTGAGAGATTATGAAGCTATTTTTATTGTTAACAAAATAAACATATCTTGTATGTCCATCATGATTTAAAGAAAGTTTGCCTGGCCTTGCGCCCAGAGCTGCAAGAGTTTGATCATAAAATTGCTTTGACTCTTCAATATCATTTGCCCCTAACATTACATGACTAAACATTTATTATCTCCTTTATAAAAATTATGGCTTGTAAAATAGTACTACATCTTTGGTAACTATTTCACAATTCCAGCCTCTTTGCATGGCAATAACTTCAAATGTTTTTTCAGCATAAAAGACTACATGCGTTGGATCTCTTCTGTAATACCATTTATCAAAAGCTTCTTTTTGGGTTAAAAAGCAGGTCATGACACCCAACCATCCATTGGGTTTTAATAAGCTGTTTAGGGTATCAAACTCTTTTTTTGGACTGAAAAAATGTTCAGCTGTTTCCGTGCAAGTTATAAAATCATAAGTTTTTAAAAAAATATCTTTGTTCGGGAAAAAAAATGGGTCGTATAAATCAATCTTAAAATTA
>Ga0206677_10004797_pt1 | contig 10878 bp, 8 predicted proteins | sample M130m12015metaG_FD_155475 | JGI IMG/M metagenome (GOLD analysis project Ga0206677, IMG submission 155475) | Ammonia-oxidizing marine archaeal communities from Monterey Bay, California, United States - M1 30m 12015 | ecosystem: Environmental > Aquatic > Marine > Intertidal zone | place: USA... | reverse complement strand
GGATCTGATTGAATTAGACATCAATTTAGATAATATTTTTTTGTATTAAGAACTTTTTAATAATGGATAATCCACACTGAGCGTCGCTAAATATCTCAAATGGAAAAATAAATGCGAAAATTATTGTATAAGCGTCGCATTCTCGTATCGGAGCCTCGTAACCTAACTGCCGCGCGAAAGGGCTGCAACGCCAGTTCTTGCCACTTCTACCAAGCCAAGTGGGTGCATCAAATCTGCAAAGGCATCGATCTTTTCTGGCGCACCAGTGATTTCAAATACAAAACTGCTCAAAGTGCTATCAACAACGTTTGCGCGAAAAATATCTGCTAACCTCAGTGCTTCGACACGTTTTTCGCCATCTCCAACAACCTTGAACATGGCCAATTCGCGTTCAACGGAGGGCCCTTCGACTGTTAGGTCGTGTACATCGTGTACCGTTACGATGCGGCCCAATTGGGCTTTTATTTGCTCAATCACTTGTGGAGTACCAGTTGTCACAATGGTAATTCGCGATAGCTTTCCCTCGTGGTCGACTTCAGCAACTGTCAGGCTTTCTATATTGTAACCACGACCCGCAAAGAGACCGATAACACGTGCTAGCACGCCAGGTTCGTTCTCGACCATGACAGCTAGAGTATGCCGCTCAACGGTGTCAGAAAAATTTGGGCGTAAGTTGTATGCGGACTTTGCAGAGGTGCCTTTTTTCAGGTTGAGGTTAGACATATCGAATTCCATTCGTCAAATTAGATCGGTTCGCGATTGAACCATTGAAAGTAGGCTGTAGGGACGCCTGATTTGGTACTCGGCAAACTTAGACCAATACTGATCCTTTGGCATCGATTGCACCTTGTGTGTCAGCATCTCCAAGCAACATTTCGTTGTGTGCTTTGCCTGATGGGATCATTGGAAAGCAGTTCTCGTGCTTTTCAACCAAGCAATCAAACAGTACTGGTCCATCGTGGTTCAGCATCTCCATGATTGCGTCATCCAGATCGTCGGGATCAGAACACAAGATTCCTTTGGCACCAAATGCTTCAGCTAACTTTACAAAGTCAGGTAGAGACTCAGACCAGCTGGATGAATATCGTTCGCCGTGCAGCAACTCTTGCCACTGGCGCACCATTCCCAAACGTTCGTTGTTTAGAATGAACTGTTTAACTGGTAGGTTGTATTGCATTGCTGTCCCCAGCTCTTGCATGTTCATCAACCAGCTTGCTTCGCCAGCCACGTTGATGACCAATGAGTCTGGGTGACCCATTTGGACACCAATAGAAGCTGGGAAACCATAGCCCATTGTGCCCAATCCACCTGAGGTCATCCAGCGATTAGGGTCTTCAAAGCCTAGGTACTGGGCGGCCCACATTTGGTGCTGGCCGACTTCGGTTGTTATGTAGCGGTCGTGGTTTTTGGTCAAAGCCTCAAGTCGGGACAGGGCGTACTGTGGTTTAATAACTTTGCCTTGCTGCGTGAATTTTAGGCATTGAATTGCTTGCCATTCCTTGATTTGACTCCACCAGTTTCCAACAGCTGCAGAGTTGGTTTTGCGCCCACGCGACTTCCAAACCTTGATGAGATCTTCAAGGACGTGGCCGATATCGCCAACAATTGGGATGTCAACGCGGATGACTTTGTTAATCGAAGATGGATCAATATCTATATGAGCTTTGATTGAATTTGGGCTGAATTCGCTAACGACACCTGTAATACGGTCATCGAAACGGGCACCTATGTTGATCATCAGATCACATCCGTGCATCGCCATGTTTGCTTCATACAGACCATGCATGCCGAGCATACCCAACCAGTTATCGCCGGAGGCAGGATATGCGCCGAGTCCCATTAAAGTGGACGTGATTGGAAAGTTTGTTGCTGCAACAAGTTCTCGTAGTAACTGGCTGGCTGCAAAGCCGGAGTTGATAACGCCACCACCCGTGTAGAACAGTGGGCGCTCTGCCTTTTCCATGGCTTCAACCAGTTCGGTGATCGAAGTGATGTCGCCTTTTACAGCTGGTTGATAATGCGAAGTTGATGCTTGAGGCACTTTGTATTTGCCACTTGCAAATTGCACGTCCTTTGGGATGTCTATCAAAACAGGGCCAGGACGACCGGCGGTCGCAACGTGGAATGCTTCGTGCAAAACGCCAGGTAACGCATCAGTTTCTTTAACCAGCCAGTTGTGCTTCGTGCAGGGCCGTGTGATGCCAACGGTGTCTGCTTCTTGGAATGCGTCTGATCCGATCATGAATGTCGGGACTTGACCTGTCAAAACAATGATTGGAATACTGTCAAGCAGTGCGTCTGTCAGTCCGGTGACAGCGTTCGTGGCTCCTGGGCCAGACGTTACAAGGCAAACACCTGGTTTTCCTGTGGAGCGGGCGTAACCTTCTGCTGCATGGACCGCACCTTGTTCGTGGCGTACTAAAACGTGCTTGATTTTGTTTTGCTGAAAGATCGCATCGTAAATTGGGAGGACGGCACCACCTGGGTATCCAAAGACTGTGTCGACACCTTGATCAATCAAGGCTTGAACAACCATTTCCGCTCCGGTCATTTGGCGTGTCATTTGTTGGGCTCCGTCTTCAAATCTGCAGTTTTTATGGCTCAAAAAAGCTCCCGTTCTGGTCGGCACGCATGAATACCGAAATGGCGCTCCCATGTGGGACCATGCGTGTGTTCCAAAAATGACGGCGTGTTACGACGTTCTTTCAGGGCCTCTGATTTACAGTGTTATACTTTATTGGCCCATTTGATGGTCGTCAACAGTCGGTTGCGAAATAAGTATCAAAAAATATACTATTTGAGACATTAAATTTCAAAATGATTAATTTTTTCGACACTTATGAAAATATGAATAGTCAATTCATCACTAAGGCCGATCCAAAACCAATGCAATCACTATAGAACTTTTCCCGTACCTTGCAGGACGCCATGCTCCATGGCGTAACGCGTCAAACCTGCAGTTGATGAGATGCCTAGTTTACGTTTGATGTTTTTGCGATGAGTTTCCACGGTGCGAACAGAAATCTCCAACTCAGCAGCGACATTTTTGTTAGATTTACCTTGAGCGACTTGCAACAAAATTGTCTGCTCGCGCCCAGTTAACGCTTCGCGAACACCATTAGACTTGGGCTTTATAGATCCTGCAGCCCCGGTGCACAAATACCTATCGCCGCCCATAACAGCATCAATTGCCAATTTGATTTCGTCGGTTGGTACGTCTTTCAGAATGTAACCCATCGCGCCGTGAGAAAGGGCAGAAACAATATACTCTGGGCTGTCGTGCATTGATAGGATCAAAACGCGAGTTCCGGGTCTTCGTTCAAGAACCAATTCTGTTGCTGTTAACCCTCCCATTTCAGGCATGTTGAGGTCCATTAGAATTACGTCCGGGTTCAATGTCTCAAGCTGTTCGATAACCGCGCGACCATTGTTTAATGTACCCACGATTTCGAGTTCTGAATAACTTTCCAAAACAGATTGGATGCCTTGGGCAACCATTGGGTGATCGTCGACAATTAATAAACGGATGGGCCGGGTCATGTGTCACCTTTGAATTTAGGTTGTGTCTTGATTTCTGGGGAGAGCAGACGGGTCAAGGGCACAGTTGCAAATATCACCGTGCCTCCATTTGGTCCTTGAGGTGAGCGAATGGTGAGTTGACCATCCAATTGTTCGATCCGCTCTTCCATATTGCGCAGACCAATTCCGACCCCGCGTTTGCGTGTGGTTGCTGTTATGCCGCATCCATCGTCGCTGATCTTGAGGGTCGCCCCGTTTTTGTGCCCCCGCATATCAACTGTGGCGCGTGTCGCACCGGCGTGTCTTTCGATATTTGTCAAAGCCTCTTGGGCAATGCGGTAAAGGGCTGTCTTAGCGTTGGAGTCTAAACGATTGCGGAAAACGACTGTTTCAAACTCTGTGTCAATTCCCGTTCGCTCTTCGAAGTCTGCAACTAAAGTTTTTAAAGCGGGACCTAATCCAAGATCGTCCAGCACGCCAGGGCGCAGGTCGCGGCTGATGCGGCGGACTTCGGTAATCGCCGTGCCAAGGTTTTCGATACCTTGCTCAAGCGAGCTGTCTGCATCAGGTGCGCCTTGAGCCATTCGTCGTCGAGCGCTGTCTAACGCATATCGTACACCAACGAGAATTTGGCTGATACCGTCATGCAGCTCGCGCGCTACACGCCCCCGTTCTTCTTCTTGGGCATCAAAAACGCGCTGAGTTAGCTTTTTAAGTTTGGCATCAGCCAGTCGTCTTTCACGAAAGTTAATGACCATTCCTGAGCCGAAAACCAAAACCAAGGCAGTTAGAGTGATAACTGAAATATATCCAAATGTGCGTTTCACTCGTGCTTCGACTTCGGCGCGGGCCGTTGCAACAGATGATAACACGTCGTCAATGAACACGCCTGTCCCTACGGCCCACCGCCAGGATGGAAACGACGTTACATAAGTGATCATACGTCCGTCTTCACCCGTAGAGGGTTTTGGCCAGAGGTGCGTCAGATACCCATCGCCCTGGCGCGCAATTTTTATCAAGTTATCTACAACTGCTACACCTTCGCGGTTGGTTTCACCTGACCAGTTTTGATTGATGCGGTCGGTTTGGCGCGGACTGACAAGATTTGTGCCGTTGTAATCATAAACAAAAAAGAATCCGTCATCTCCGTAAATCATAGCAGACAAAATTTGACGGACGCGTCGTTTTGCTACTTCGTCATTAGGTGCGGCGTTGCCGTAAATAAAGTAAAAACCGTTCCGAGCTTGAGTGACATAATTACGTAATTCATCTTTTTTTGCTGCTACAAGCTGCGTCTCTAACGATTTAATTTCTCGCTCTGCAAGTGTACGTGACTGCACTGTCACAAGCGTTGAAATAGCGGCCACTGCAAGGATCAGAGGAACGGCCGCAACGAGCGACAATTTCAGTCCATAAGTGAGTCTAAAAAAAGAGAATAGGCGGCTCATGGCCGAATCGATACGCGGGAATCAACGTGAATCAAAGGGCAGATGTCGTAATTTGTGCAACTTATGTGGTCTCGGTTTTCGACTTATGGGGTGTTCAAACCCCTATTTAGTAAGAATTTTGATGCCTGGATCGTTATAAAATAGAAGGCCTAAGTAGTAATAGGTATTCCCAAAAGAAAATGTGGCGTTAGTGTTCTAGAATTCGCAACTATATCGCGTGCTCAACTGTGACGCGTGATACTATTATCTGGGAGGATAAATTATGGATCGTCGTTCATTTTTGAAGACATCTGCTATGGGTGGTACTGCTGCTGCTGCAACAACTTTGGCAGCACCTGCATACGCGACAGGCAAACGCACTTTGACAATGGTTACATCTTGGCCGCGCGGTTTCGCAGTTCTTGATGATGCTGCGTCATATTTAGAAAAATTCACCAGCGAAATGTCAGATGGGAACCTGACTATCGATAAAAAAGCTCCGGGCGAGCTGGTTGGTGCGCTTGAAGTATTTGACGCTGTGTCTTCTGGTCAGGCTGACATGTACCACTCTGCTGATTACTATTTTATCGGTCAGCACCCTGCATACGCTTACTTCACAGCGGTTCCTTTTGGCGGAACAGCTCAAGAGGTTATCAACTGGTATGAGCACGGTGGCGGTCAAGAACTCCACGACGAGCTAGGCGAAATCTTTAACCTCAAAGGTTTGTTGTCGGGTAACTCAGGTTCGCAGTCTGGTGGATGGTTCCGCAGTGAAATCAACTCAGCGGCTGACTTCAACGGCTTGAAATTCCGTATGCCAGGCCTTGGTGGCAAAGTTTTAGGTAAATTGGGCGCATCTGTTCAAAACATCCCTGGTGGCGAGCTGTACCAAGCATTGTCCTCCGGCGCTTTGGACGGTTTAGAGTGGGTTGGCCCGATGGCCGACGAACGTGCTGGCTTCCAAGAAGTCGCGAAAGTCTACTACACTGCTGGTTTCCACGAGCCAGGATCTGCTCTAGCTTCTTCCGTCAACTTGGACGTTTGGAACGATCTAACGCCAGCACATCAAGCAATTTTGCAGGGTGCCTCACGCGCAACAACACACGTTCAGTTAGCTGAGACATTGGCAAACAACGGTGCAGCGCTGTCTCGTCTACAAGCGCAAGGTGTAAAAACGCTTCAGTTCTCTGATGATGTTTGGGACGCGTTTGGTGCGGCTTCCAAAGAGGTTATGGACGAAAACATGGGTGACGAATTGTTCGCAAAAACACGCGCATCCTTCGAAGCTTCCATGGCGTCGTCGTCTTCTTGGATCGACAAATCAGATGGCTACTATGTGCAGCAACGCAACCGCGTTCTAGGCAACTAAGACATATACCAAATCTATCGAAAAGGCCCCTTTGGAAGAGGGGGCCTTTTTGAACAGTACCTTAATATAAGGCCAGCACAGCCTGAAAACGTTGCGCCGCATTTTGCGGTCTGAGGGGGTGGACAATGACAGACGAAACAGCATGCACCGGTTTTTTTCGTGCCGCGACAGGGTCCAAGGGTGACATCAGTTGTTTGGATCAGTTTCAGTCAAGTGGTACTTTGCAGTTTATCACGGGTAACTTTTTGGAAGCTTTGTACAACGTTCCGGTTGCGATCATTAACGCGCCGATGTGGTTGGATTGGCTGACATGGGAGAACACGCTGGAAGACAAACAGTCGCTAATGCGGTTTGTCTATTACGGTGGTTCTGTTGAATTCTTTTTTGTCCTTTCGACCTTCATTTTGGGAATGACCATTTATGGTCTGATTAATAACAAATTTATGTGGGGTGTCGTTCGCGCCCTTGAAGGCTTCGCTAATACAGTTGGCCGTTTTTTTGCGTGGGCGGGTCTCTTGATGGTCCTGCAACAGATCATTATCGTCTTCTTACAACGCATTTTTACCCGCCCTGACATCTCAATAGGGTTTGGTATTCCACTCCAGTTTGATATTAGTTGGTTCGCGGAAGAGCTGAAGTTGTACAACGCTTTGGTCGTTTGCATGTGTGTTACCTATGCGTTTGTCCAAGGCAGCCATGTACGTGTCGATTTGGTTTACGCAGCGGTGAAATTCCGTACTAAAAAGTTGATTGACATGTTCGGATCACTTCTCTTCATGGTACCATCTGCTGTGCTGATATGGATGTATGGCTGGTATTTCTTATGGCGACACCTGATCGTACCAAATCCTTCGGCCTCAGATACGTTAGACCGGTTGGTCAACAAGGCCCGCGCGTTGCGTTGGAATGTCGAAACCATCGGATTTAGCCCAAATGGATTTACCGGATACTTCCTTTTCAAGATCTTGTTGGTTGCCTTCACCGCTATGATCTTTATCCATGCAATCGCGTTCTTCTATCGCTCTTTCCTTGAATGGAAAGAGGGCGAAGAGAGTGAAAATAAATACCTCGACAAGGACTCCTTGGGTGAAGGTGAAGAAGCCTATGAGGGGACGCACTAATGTTACTTGGACTCGATGGCGTAGAAATTGGCCTTATCATTGTCTTTGTCACCCTGTTTGGTGGTATTCTATCTGGCTTTCCGGTGGCGTTTGCCATCGGTGGCGCTGGTATTATTTCCTTTGGAATTATTGCGTCTTTGGACAGCGCGGGTTTGCTGATCCATCAAGCGATCGATGACTCCAGTCAGATGTATCAGGACTTGATCGCTGCTGGGGTCGGGGCGGATAAGATCAGTATTTTCAGATACCCTGAGCTACCGCGCATGGCGGAAGCTGTATTCCCAAAGGGCTGGGAAGTGGCGATGGACCGCAACGTATCATTTGTCGTGAACCGTATGAACGAACGTGTTCTTGCAGGCCAATCAATTGAAACGCTTTTGGCCGTTTTGATGTTTGTTTTGATGGGGATCACGTTAGAGCGTTCAAAGATCGCAAATGATCTATTAACTACGATGGCGCGTGTCTTCGGTCCGCTACCGGGTGGTTTGGCTGTGTCTGTTGTTGTCGTTGGTGCCTTCCTTGCCGCGTCGACTGGCATCGTGGGTGCAACTGTCGTGACAATGGGATTGCTTGCGCTTCCGACAATGCTGCGTAATGGATACAGCCCCGAGATTGCGACAGGGGTCATCGCGGCATCAGGTACTTTGGGACAGATTATTCCACCATCGATTGTCATTGTCTTGTTAGGTACGTTGGCAGGAGATTTGTATTCTTCTGCCCAAGAAGCACGTGCAATTTCAGTCGGTTGTACAGATGCTCTTAGCTACCTTGGTGAGCCTGCGGTTCTATCGGTTGGCACCTTATTCCAAGCGGCTTTAGTACCAGGAATCTTGCTCGCAGTTTTATACGCGCTTTATGCCTTCGGATACGCCCTACTTAACCCTAGCAAAGCACCGGCGGTGCAGATGGGTACCACAACGTCTGAACCGATTACTCGCAGCGAGGCCATGACTTTCTTCCTCTTCGGACCAATTGCGTTAATTGTTGGGACAATTCTTTTAGGGAATTTAGGGGTTATAGGGAGTCAAAGCACCGTAATTTCAGCATTCTCTGACATCGGGGATAGTGCATCTTTGCGGACAAATGTTTCTGAAGCGTGCAAAGTAGCGATGATTGAGTTGCATGGCCTTCCAGCTTGGGATGCTGCCATCGCTCAACAACTTGCTATCGAGGCTGCGGGCGGTGTTGTTCAATCAGAACGACTGTCAGAAGATGCATTCGCGATCGCACAGCAAGCTAAGATTGATGCTGCCGCACCCATTGGTACAGGAACTGCAATCTTATTGATGCTGTTCAGCCTCGTGATGTTCATTGGCCGTGGCGTTTCTCCATCTGCTAATGTTCGGCCGCTTATCATCGGTGGGATTGGCATATTGGTGGCTTTGGTGGTGGACATCGTTATATTAGGACCATCTAATACTGCGGGCTCCTATGTCGTGATCATGTTCTTGCCTTTCGTGGCAGTCTTGTACGGTGTCTTTCATGCTGGTGCGATGTGTGCCAAGAACGAACTCATCCGCGTTGTCTTCCCTCCATTGATGTTAATTGTTGCAGTGTTGGGCTCTATTTTGGGTGGTATCACCAACCCAACACCGGCTGCTGCACTAGGGGCAGGTGGAGCACTAATGTTGGCCGCCTATCGCAAATTATCAGATACAGATCGTTCACCAAAGGTAATCATCTGGTCGACGCTCGCAATTGGGGTCTGTATTCTAGTTGGCATAAATTTCGATCTGCGGATAAATCAGGATGACGTTAGTTTTGAAAGCTGGTTTGCTTTCTTCGTAGCCTACGGTGCCTATCTTTACGCAATGTTTGGCTTACTATTCTCGTGCTGGATCCTATTCACCTCAGGTGTCTTAACCCCTGTTGTGCGCGAAACGGCAAAGGTGACGTCAATGGTCTTTACCATCCTGATAGGATCCCAGTTGTTGAACCTTGTTGTCATCAGTTTTGGGGGAGAGCACTATATTCAGCAGTTCCTTAAATCTTTTGATAATGAGATCACGGTATTTTTGATCGTTATGTTGGTGCTTTTCGTCTTGGGATTTGTCCTCGATTTCCTCGAAATCATTTACATTGTAATCCCAATTGTGGGTCCAGTCATTTACGGCGGTACATTCGATCCGAAGTGGGTAACGATAATGATTGCAGTGAACTTGCAGACGTCCTTTCTTACGCCACCCTTTGGTTTCGCGCTGTTCTACTTGCGTGGAGTAGCACCCAAAGAGGTCACAACACGCCACATCTATCGAGGAATTATCCCATTTGTATTGATCCAAATCGTCGGCCTGGGCTTATTGTGGACTTTTCCGAGCGTGGTAACCTTCCTACCAGATTTGATCCCGAAATGATCTTTTGAAGGGTTCAAATTGAAAAGCCACCTTTCAACGGGTGGCTTTTTATGTTCTCGGTGAGTTGAAGGTATTTGACGCTGGTCAACGCTGTTTAGATAGTTTGATGGAGGCAACCAAATTCTTTTGAATAAGCGTTAGCTCATCAAACTGACTGAATTCCAGGCAAGTGGATGTCGGCAACCTGTTCTGAGATCGGACCATTTGATATAAAATGTGTGTCTGCCGAAATTTTACTTGGATCAGGTACTTGCTTCCAGCGACCTTCGGTAAAGATCTCGAGGCCTGAAAAGTTTGCCTTATAGTTCATCTTTTGACTTCCAGGGACCCAATATCCCAAGTAAACATAGGGTAAGCTGGCTTCTTGCGCTATGCGGATATGATCGAGCACCAAATAGGTTCCGAGACTTTGGCGCTTAAGTTCTGGATCATAAAATGAATATACCATGCTTAGGCCATCGGCCAAGACGTCTGTAAGACTAACTGCGACTAATTCCTCATCTCGGGTGTATTCAATCACGCGGCTGCGAATGGGTGTTTCTTCAATCATTGCAGCAAATTCAAAAACATCCATCTCTGCCATGCCACCGTCTGCATGGCGGACATCCAAGTAGCTCCGAAATAGATCAAATTGCGCTTCGGTTGCCCAAGGAGAAGTCGCCCGTCGGTGGATATTAGCATTGCGGCGTATGACACGCTTTTGGCTTTTTGTGGCAACGAACCGACTGACATCGATGCGGGCCGATAAACAAGCAGAACATTCAGCGCAAGAAGGGCGGTAAAGAATGTTTTGAGAGCGCCTAAAACCCTGATGTGATAAGCTGTCATTTAGTCCTTGAGCATTGTCACCCTGAAGAGCGGTAAACAATTTTCGTTCTGTCCTGCCTTCAAGATAAGGACAAGGTTGTGGCGCTGTCACATAAAACTGGGGCGCTATGGGCAGAGTGTGGCGCATTTAAATCCTCACGGCTTGGGCTAACCTTAGCGATGCTATCAACGCACGTAAACTTCAGATTTACGTGCAACTATTGCTGGGCTTGCTTTCTTGTTCATCAACACCGTGCCGAAAATGTAATGCACTTAACCTT
>Ga0206677_10004793_pt1 | contig 10886 bp, 22 predicted proteins | sample M130m12015metaG_FD_155475 | JGI IMG/M metagenome (GOLD analysis project Ga0206677, IMG submission 155475) | Ammonia-oxidizing marine archaeal communities from Monterey Bay, California, United States - M1 30m 12015 | ecosystem: Environmental > Aquatic > Marine > Intertidal zone | place: USA... | reverse complement strand
GCCCGCTCTGGCGAAATTGTAGGCCATCACGGCCGCCATCTTCGCAAATGTGCGAGTTTTTCCGCTTCCTCTTCCTCCAAAAGCCACTCTATACCTAGCAGGGCCGTCAAATAGCTCGGCCATCTTCGCCGGCATCTCAATATTGAGGGCTGGGGCGTTCATTCCTCGTCAATCAGCTCAAAGGTCACCGCACGGACAGCCTCGGCAACGGGTCCCTCAGCACGCAAATCAGCCAGCACCTCCTTCTCGGGCTTCTGGGCGATAATATTGATCGTCGCGGGCGGTACCATGCTCTTATCACTCGAGATCTGGTCGATATCGATCTCCTTGGGCATGGTCTGCGCCACCATCCGGGCGAAGCTGGCAGGGTCAATAACCGCCATCTCCTTCAGCGCCTCAAATCCCTGCTCCTCCCACACCTTTAGGCAATCAGTGAAAAATGACTGCGCCAGCTTGTTCTTGGAGCCGACCGGGCGACCCTTGGGGTTACCAGACTCTCCGGGGACGAATTGGCCTAACTCATTTCGCATACGATTCCTTTCGTGGTTATTTGTGAGTGGACCCTTATAGCGCGGCGACTAGGTACCATCCGCCGAAATTTGGGCGCCCGGGGTCGATATGGCCTAGATACTGGGCTGCAGGGCGTCTAACTTCCTTAAATGTATCTTTACGTCAGTTAGGAATGGCTTACCTATGCGGTTTGTAGCGTGTTCATTATATTTAATGTGCAGCATGTGTCTGATTGCGACATACTCTATTCACTAATGGTATAAGCATGGGGTACATATAACCTAATGTACTACCTCAGCCCCAGATTATTCCCAGTAGAAATAGCGGCCATTCGCCAGACTTATACCACTCCATCCATCATCTGACTGAGCCCATACAGCATGTAAGCCCCACCACTCAACGCTACCAATGCCACCAGTATGACTACAGCCTCAAGCCAATCGTTCGGTATACGGTCACTGAAGGCATCTGAGTCGATGGTGTACCTCTTATCCTTTCTTCTTGGCTGACTTAGCTTTGCTAACGGGTCTTTGTTCTGTCTCTTCTTCACTTGTCTCTAGCCTCTCGATGAGTGCCTCAACCGTAGCAGTGAGGCTGTCTACCTTAGCCTGCAGCCCAACCTCCAACTTAGTCAGGTCTACATCTATGTCCTTTATGGCGTCTCTTGTTGCGTAACATGCTATGACTGCGTACTTAATGGGTCGTGATAGTGTCTCTTTCATGTCCGCGTCCATGTTCAATCCTCCACGAAGATGATGGTGACAGGCGACTGTGTCTGCTCACACTGGCAGGGCTCCTGCTTGCGCTTCTCAAGCGCCTTCTTAACCGCCTCTGTACTTACCGAGGTACAGCCTGCGAGACCCATGATGAGGTACAGGCAGGCTATCGCCACGATAGTTGATTGAGCAGTTATCATCCGCCGCTGGTTACCGTGAGTGTCTTGTGAGCAGACGAGTAGCCGTATGACTTGTCGCCATTAACTATGCGTGTGGCGTTGAAGCCGACCACTCCCAACCCACCGACCACGACACCATTGTCGTCTTCACCTGCTACCTGATCGATAGACAGCTTCAGCCTTCCGGACTCAAACACCCCGGACACTGACGTGGCGCGACTGACCTGCAGGGCTGACGAGTCACCAATGCTCAGTACATTGACGTTGTTGCACAGGAACTTGGCGATACCAGTCTCCTCTGGGACGAAGGTCCCGGAGCCTGCAGTGGCCTCACCGTCACGGCTAAAGCTCACCAGCGAGACCTCCTCGCACTGCTTATTCTCCTCCTTGGTACCGTCGTACACTGTGGTAAACGGCGCTATGGCGTCCCCTCCAGTACTCCGGAAATACTTTTTTAGTGGGAAGGTCACCACCATGTCACTCTCTGCGGCTATCGATGTCTCGACAGTAAACTCACCAGCAACGACTGAGGTGGCCAGCAGTGCAGACATGGCCATCACGGCGCCCTTCTCGTTGGTCGAGTAGTCTAGCTCCACGAAGTCGCTACCGTCCCACAGGCTGGCCTTGCGGACACCCTGATCGAGTGTTGGCAGTAGCGTGCCGGCACCGGCATGGTAATTGACACCCTCCTTGGCCCAGCCATCGATTGCGGCAGGGTATATGGCGAGTGAGTATGCGTCGTTGGGGTTGATGAATACGGAGCTGCCCATTAGGCCGCCGACAGGCGAGCCGATAGTGCTATCGCCTGACCAGTCGCCGGTCAGCCACAGCTTGCCGATAGCGTCACAGTCGGTCACGTCGATGTCGTCATCCACGACGCCCATCTCGATGACCTCAGCGTGGCCAACGGCCAGCCTAGACAGGGCGTTATCCTTGTCTGATTCAAACTGGTACGGCACCAGTGGCTGCACCCTCAGAGTTGAGCCATCGAAAAGCTCCTTGGTATAACCGTCATAGTCACCGTTAGCGGTGCCCAGCATGGGTACCGTGCAGGCGTCTGAGGTGGTGGAGATCGATGGCGCCGCGTCCTCGTTGATGGCTGAGGCAAAGGTGCCGTGTGCCGGGAGGTATAGGTTGAACTCGAGTACCACTGACGAGCTGACGCCCTCCATTAGGCGGACCTTGACGGCCTTTGCGCTATCGGTGGTGTTGGAGACGTGTAGCAGTGTATTGCCACCGCCCTCGGTTGAATAGAATGGGTACAGGATGACCTGTCCGGTCGCTGAGTTGTTGATAGACTGCTGCGCTGTGGCAGGCATAGAAGCAGCCACCACGGCCGCCGCTAGTAAATTCTTAACCATTATTTGAACTCCTTTTCGATGACGTCTAGCATTCCTTGGAACTCAGCTATCTCAGCCAGCTTGTCCTCGATGTCCTTGAGGAAGCTGGTGTGTCCAGAGACGCCTACCGGGTGATCGATGAACAGGGAGACCTCCTCCTTGAGCATCAAGATGTGAGCACGGCAGTGCTCCTCAATTGCATATAGGCGTGATTGGCGTTGTGGGCTAGGCATTGCGCTCCTCCAGTCCTTTCTTGGCACGATTCATTGACTTATTGAATGCTTTAATCGCCTCATCCCCCACCAGCGTCTTGAAGTTGGTAGGGACATTCAGACCAGAAACGAATTTATGCTGATGTGGCACGATTGCCCTGACGCTGACGGGCACGTTAATGCGAGCGTCTCGGAATGCCTTCCTGAGATTTGCTGCACGGCGGACCTGTAGATCGATAGCCCGTCGAGTCTTACTCGATCGGGCGTATGCTGGCGTCTGGGTCTCGAGCATGATGGCGCGCTCTTCTCTCCTCGTAAGCATATTCTCCTCCATGAGAAATGATGTGAACGGGTTTGATGTGCTGGGTAGCGTCCAAAACGCGGACGCAGTAATAGCAATAGCCATGTAGGGAGGTGGCTAGTCAGGTAGCCTGAAGTCTTGAGGAGTTGTCTTGGTCAGCTAGTCAGGCAGTCTGTAGTCATGCCGTTGTCATGCTGTCCGATTTGCGCCTTTCGCAACAAGTGGCGACGGCGCATCACAATGTGTTAGTGGGTAGTAACAGTCTGAAAAGACTTTCCCTCTATTAGTTAACACGAAATCGCGTAAGTTACTGATATGCAAGGGGTTATAGAGCCTTAGCACCCCAAAACACCCCAAAAGGGTCATTTATGGCCAAATCGAGTGGGTCAAATACACCATTCCTGTGACATATTACCAATTTAACTAATGATTTTGCCCGATAACAGCACCAATTTACTGATCTGGGCATCCCTCAGCAGGCTCAGGCCAAACCTCGAGGCGTCCACCAGATAGGTGAATACACCCAGCAGCTCACCGCAGGCATGCACCTGATAGCCGTCGCCGCATGATACCACCTTGGCCTCTTCGCACCGCTGACACATAATTTCCCCTACTCAACTTTGTTATATCTATAAGTCAAATATTACTTGTGGGACCTTATATCATTGCCGGGGATTATTCTGTGCAAAAGGTGACAGCCTGAGCTTAGGTAGTAGACATGTGTAGCCTATAGGTACATATTCTCAGCTGAAGACGCCTAGCGGCGGGGTAGTAGCCCACACCGCTAGGCTAACCATCAGATCTCGGAGGATCACATGGCTGAACGCACAATACCCCACCACGGCTCACTTTCAAACCAACCCGACGAAACAATTGTCAAATGTCCGTACATGCGTTGTATAAAACTACTAATTATGGTAGCTTTGGGTAGTAACTAATGCCCAATCGGAGGGCCGACATGACACTGACAGAAATCGTATGCAGTAACCTGAAGCGGGCCTGCGAGGAGTTTGACCTATCCACCCGGGAGCTGGCCAAGCGTGCCAATAGTAGCCAGAAGAGTGTGTGGAATATCCTAAACGGTGAGCACAGCCCAAGGCTGGACACCCTCGAGCCCATCTGCAAGACCCTAATGATAAGCCCGGCGGCGGTGGTTACTGCCAATATCGATGCCGGGATGCTTGTCTCTAGGCGTATACCCCGCCTCATCGAGTCCTATTCCCGGCTCACCTACCTCCAGCGCGAGCAGCTCGAGGAAATCATAGCGGACATGCTTAACATAAGTAACTGATTATTAACGAGTTTAAAATAATCTGAAGAAACTTGTTATATTGCTTGACGAAGTTATTTACTTACCTCATACTCTCTCCATTGATTAAGGAGATAGACATGAAAATTCACTTGTCAGACTTAGAGCTTTTTATTGGCGATAACGAAAAAATCAAGTATCGCCATAAGCGCAAGCCACGTTACCCATTGGATTTTGTAAAAGCTGTGTGTGGTAAAAATGACAGCGCCTACACTGTTGAGATCCCAGCTTGGTATGAATATGTGGGCGAGAAATCACCGCACCTATGCCAGCACTGTGTGCAATCACTTAGCAAGAAAAAGCAAACCATTAAAGCCGCGTAAGCGGCCCTAAACATTTATTTAAATTTTTTTGTTATTTCGGTTGACGAAGTTATTTACTTAGACTAGACTGTGTTCATTGGATAAGGAGATAGACATGGATAAGCGAATCAGACACATCAAATTGGTTGCGGTAGCAGGCGACTGCAAAGGCGAGGAGATCAAGCTCGATCACCTGACCCCAGAAGTTGCTAACTACCTCCGCCTTGCTTGCGAGTGGAATCTCGAGTGTTACACCGGGATGTTTGACAAGCCACTTAACCAGAAGCTGGTTGCTGACCTGAGAGACGCGGGCAACGTGCTGATTGATCTTGGGATCTTCCGCAGCAAGTACGACAAGCGTACCGAGTGGATCTTGACAGACGACGACGAGGCCGCAGTCGCTGCAGCCGAGCAAGAATTCGACGACAAGCAATAGGAGATCGATATGACTACTTACTACGCTGACCACTGGGCATTAACAGAGGTGTGGTACTCGGAAGAGTGGGACGTGTGGATGACCACCGCCTACGACCGGGAGGGCAATCAGGTCGGCGAGTCAGAGGCTGACTTCCGAAAGGCCGACGCCGAGGACACCGCATTTGCCTACCTTGACAGCGGGCGATGCAACATTGTCCAAGTCAAAAACAAGAAAGGCATCGTTCAGCAACAATACAAGCAGGAGATAGCGTAATGGAATTGAATTTAGACCGCATGGTCAGGTCTGCCACCGCAGGCACCGCAGGAGAGCCCTACTGCGCCATGATCGTTGATTGCCTATGGCAGACTAAGACGTGGCTCAAAATGACTCTGGGAGAGATAGACAGCTTCTGGGAGGATGCCGCCAAGTCAGACCTCACGGTGCAGCAGTTTATCGAAGCAAAGCGGGCAGAGTTTGCCTGATGTGAGTAAAAGACTTATTCAAGGGAGAGCAGGATGATTATTGCAGCATGGCTAACAGGTTTTGCATTGGTTTGGGGAGCTGCGCTGACGTGTAGCGCCCTCGACCTACGCCCGGTCAGGTTTGCCATAACCTGTCTCGGGTACGGCCTAGTCGCCGCTCTGGTGATCTTTGCTGGGTTATCTATCGGGCCGGTATGGTGCTGCTTCTTGGCCCTACTCTGGATAGCTGTAAGGGAGGGGTGATCGCCCGCTTTTTTTTAAGCTCAGGACATATCTTCAATAAAGACTTACGGGGACGAAGTTTATCACGAAACGCTAGGACGCACCAATACTGTGCGCTTATACAGCAAATCAGGACAAAAGTTGGACAGTCCATACAAATCAATAACTTACATCATTTAGTGTTAACTAATACGGAGAGACGTTATGACTACTTTATTCAGCAGTGACGAAGATTTTTTAGCCGACGTAGCAGCCCTACAGGCTGCATACAAGGAGCGGTGCGAGGGCGCCAAGCTAAAGACCAATGTTGCGAAATTCTGTACCGCAGCGGCATCGGGGGCACGCCAAGACTGGGCATTTAATGCGCCTGCAGTTAGCAAATAACTTAATCACCGACAAGGAGTGTTGACGATGGAAATTACTTTCGAGGACTTTATCGACCTGCTGGGCAGTAACACCGGGGACCCGTCCCACGCTGTCGAGGCATGGCAGGAATTCAACGCGCAGGAAGGTTACAGCGATATGGAGATCGGCATCAATGAGTAGAGCCCTGAAGTTTACCGAGAGCGCGGAGCGTTACGCCAACAACAAGAAGGCCCTGCTGCACGACGCTGAGAGTTTAGCGCACAGGATCATTAACCTAGCCGAGCGCGTGTCTCTGCTGGACAGCAAAGTCGTCTCTGATGATGACCGGGAGTCGTACATGACCCGTATTTGGGACGCCTACGGCGCCGTGACCAACCACCTCAACAGTGATAAGCCGTACAACCTGAGTGATCCAGAAATCCCTTTCTTTGGGGACATGCTTGGCGACATGGGCACCTATGCCGACTGGGACGGCTGCTTGGGTCAGGTAATTGTGGATCAAGACTACGAAGGCTGGGAGTCGTAAGCCATGAGAGGTATCAATGACACCCACCTACGAAGGGTGGATAACTTAGGCATACAGGAGGCCATCGACTGGGTGAACCTCATGGGCTACTCCACCGAGGCCCTATCTAACGAGGAGATATACGAGCTGGCCGAGTCGATACTCGACGGCTTTGCGGACGAGCCCAGCGAGGTGGAAGGGCTCTGGCTGGATTTCTCCGGTGACTAACTACGACGGCTTTGCCTCGATCAATGTTGCCGAAGAGCTGGCGATGGCCAGCCTAGACAGGATCACCGCGCCCGGGGATCTAGTTGATCGCGCCATCGAAAGGCGAGAGAACGCAGACAAGGGCATCCCAATGCCGTGGTCGAAGCTACCAGAGTTTCGTCTTAGGCCGGGAGAGTTGGTTTTGTTAGGAGGGTACAGCGGGCACGGTAAGTCAGCCGTGGCTAACCAGTTAGCCCTCCACAGCGCGAGCCTTGATTACAAGGTCGGAGTGGCAAGCCTTGAGCTGCCAGCCGAGTATGTTTTCGATCAGATGGCTGGTGTGGCGGGCTGCATAAGTGAGCCCCACGAGAAGTGGATGAGACGTTTCGGATGGTGGGCCAACGAACGGATTTTTTTCTACGACCGTGTGGACTCAATAACACCTAGTGAATGTCTACAGATGATTATCGGAATGCGTAAGTTTCACGGCTGTGACCTAGTCGTCGTGGATGCGCTGATGATGGTCGGGCTTGGAGATGACCTAGAGCAAGAGAAAGTATTTACCCAGCGACTGGCCGAGGTGGCTAAGGCATTTGATGTCTGCATCCTGCTGGTCGCACACCTTAGAAAGCCTGCTGGTGGTGAGGGAGAGAAGCGCACCCCGTCGAAATTCGATTTCCTCGGGTCGTCGAACATCCTAAACGTCAGCAGCTCGGCGATCCTCATTCACGATATGAAGGACAAGGCATACGCCAGAGCGAGGGGCGAAGAGGTAGACGACAGCTACGGGGATACGCTTTTCATAGTGGCCAAGCAACGCTATGCGGCCTATGAGGGCGTGACGCATCTATACAAGCACGCATCTTGCCGTGCGCTGTGCAACAACCCGCAGCGAATGTACAAGGCCATTGATCTTGACGATCAGTGGAAGCCACCGAGAGGTAAAAAGGAATGCAATACAGAGATAGACCCGTATGGCGGGTTCAGTCAGGAGGCGTCACCCGTTGGTTTTGCGAAGAGCACGCTGCAAGACAATACGCCAAGGATCGATTCGACATCGACCTCGACGGGGTTCCCTTTTTAGACGAGCAAACAGATAGAGAGCTGATAGCCCGCTTAAACGTGCTCGAAGCGAGTAAATAACTTAACCATAGGAGATACACCATTGAGTAAACTAAGTGACTACCAGACACTGATCGCGGCATCTCGATACGCCCGGTGGCTGGACACTGAGGAGCGCCGTGAGACCTTCCCGGAAACAGCCAAGCGTTACACCGACTACTGGCTGGATAAGCAGAAGATCACCGCAGAGGAAGCTGACCGGCTCACTAAGGCAATCACTAGCCTCTCGGTCGTACCGAGCATGAGGGCACTGTGGACGGCAGGCGAGGCTTTGGATCGTGACAACGCCGCCGGGTTTAACTGTTGCTATACAGCAGTCGATCACGTCCGGGCATTTGACGAGGCTTTCTATCTGCTTATGTGTGGCTGCGGCGTCGGCTTCTCTGTGGAGCGGCAGAACATTGCCAAGTTGCCAGAGGTGCCCGAGGACATGCACACCAGCGACACCGTGATAAATGTTCCTGACAGCAAGCAGGGCTGGGCGTCATCACTGCGTCAGCTTATTAGCCTGCTCTACTCGGGACACGTTCCCAAGTGGGACGTTAGCAACGTCAGGCCGTCAGGGGCGCGGCTCAAGACATTTGGCGGCAGGGCATCCGGTCCACAGCCACTGGTTGACCTCTTTGAGTTTACCGTCCGGGTGTTCAAGGGCGCAGCAGGCCGTCAGCTTAACAGCATAGAGTGCCACGACATTATGACAAAAATTGGGGAGGCAGTGGTGGTCGGCGGGGTCCGCCGATCGGCAATGATCAGCCTGTCAAACGTCAGCGATGACCGTATGCGGATGGCCAAGTCTGGTGCTTGGTATGACCAGCACGGCCACCGTGCGCTGGCTAACAACTCGGCAGCGTACACCGAGAAGCCTGACTTCGCTGTGTTTCAAGCGGAGATGAAGGCCCTCTATGAAAGCTACTCAGGAGAGCGAGGCGTTTTTAACCGAGAGGGTGCGCGTAAGAAGTTACGCGATCACGGTCGGCGAGAACATGATCACGAGTGGGGTGGAAATCCTTGTCTTGAGGTGATCTTGCGACCAAATCAGATGTGCAATTTATCTGAGGTTGTTATCCGTGAGAACGACACCCTAGCGTCACTCAAGAAGAAGGTCGAGATAGCCGCGATCTTCGGCACGCTGCAGTCAACACTGACCGACTTCCGTTACCTGCGAAAGGTATGGAAGGACAACTGCGACGAGGAGCGTTTGCTGGGCGTCAGCATGACAGGCATCTGTGACCACGCTGTCATGTCTGGTCAGGAGGGCATGGAGAAGTTAGGTAGCTGGCTCCGCCAGTTACGCGACCACGCTGAGAAGGTCAACGAGGAGTGGGCTGAGAGGCTGGGCATCAACCCAAGTGCCTCAGTATCCGTGATTAAGCCATCGGGTACGGTCAGTCAATTGGTAGATGCAAGCTCCGGGATCCACCCACGCTACAGCGATTTTTATATAAGGCGCCTGAGAAATTCGGTAAACGATCCAATTACCAGCTTCCTGATCGATCAAGGCGTACCGCATGAGAATTGTGTCATGCAGCCAGAGACGACGGTGGTGTTTGACTTCTACGTCAAGTCACCAGAGCACGCCCTGACCACTAGCCAAGTCGGCACCATTGACCAGCTAGAGCTTGCGAAGTGCTACGGCGAGAACTGGGCGACCCACACGGTTAGCTGCACCACCTACTACACCGACGAATCGTGGTACGACGCGTGCTCGTGGATGTGGAAGAACTGGGACAGCCTAATCGGTATGAGCTTCCTGCCTCACGACGGCGGCACCTACCAGCAAGCGCCATACGAGGCAATTGACCAAGCCGACTACGACATCTTGCGGCAGTCGATGCCGGTGATTGATTGGTCGCTGCTACCCAGCTACGAGAGAGGTGACACCACTGAGGGCGCGAAGACTGCGGCCTGTGTCGGTGACGCCTGCGAGCTGTGAGCCAGAGCGATTGGTGGAGTGCTGAGAAGCCTCCAAGGGATTACGCGGCAGCGTTGTTAGCGATGGGTACAGACAAGGCACGGCAACGTGCCTTTTTTGACGAGAAGGTGCCCGACCATCTTAAAGACATGACGATGGATCACGTTAAGAGCGCCCTAGCGTTGAGGGGAAATAAGTAATGGAGAAGCAGAGGCTCAGGGATGAGATTGCCGCCAAGACAAAAGAGTATCTGTCGCGCGGCGGAGTGATAAAGAAGCTGCCGAGAGTCATCTACTGCCCCCGAAACATGGGGTGGGTTAGAGAGCGCGGCATGGACTGGACTAGCTGGAAGAGCATAGCGCCTTGGACTCCCGGCAAGCCAGAGGAAGAGGATCAGTACGAGGTAATCGAACACGAGGGCTGCTACATAAGGACGGCGGCGCCATTCGAGGGAGCTAACGAAGATGAGTAATGATGACACGGAGGTTATTGAAATGATCGAAGACTGGGACTACGCACTACTGGGTGGGCGTCAGGAGGGAGAGGTAATGATCCCCTGCTACTCCAGCGCAGCAATTATCGAGCAGCTTGCTACTGAGGGCTACAGCGTAGAGGAGACCTACGAGTACATAAATGAAACGTGCAACGGGATGATTATCGACTTCATACACCCGATAGAGTACGAGGTTATTTTTGAACCGGAGACGTCAGGACCGCACCTGACATTAGTGCCAAACAAGGAGGACATGCACTAATGGCCTTTGGCGGCGCCCGGATAAAACG
>Ga0206677_10004790_pt1 | contig 10891 bp, 7 predicted proteins | sample M130m12015metaG_FD_155475 | JGI IMG/M metagenome (GOLD analysis project Ga0206677, IMG submission 155475) | Ammonia-oxidizing marine archaeal communities from Monterey Bay, California, United States - M1 30m 12015 | ecosystem: Environmental > Aquatic > Marine > Intertidal zone | place: USA... | reverse complement strand
TTTAAGTGTGCCTTCACTATAACTCTCTGGGATTTGATTTTTCATGTCAATATTATGAGTCTCTATTGCTTCAAGTACAGTTATACCCTTTTCCTTTATATTTAAATAAGCATTCTTTAAATCAATTACTGAGAATGGTTTATTAGTTTGAGATAGTCTTTGATGTTCTATGTAAAATTTATTTCTAATGTATTCCAAATAATGATTTAGCGTTTTTAATTTGTTATTAATAAGCTTTGGTCTTTGTTTTTTCTTATCCCAATCACTTATACTTATCCACCTTTTTGAAGAAAGCTCAATTCTTTGCCCATTTATAGTTACACGAGAGTAAATCGGAAACAATTTTCTCTTATTCTTTTTCCCTTTTTTAAGAAGAAAAATGATGCTAAATGTGTCGAGCAAGGGACCTATTAGGGGACCTATTTTTTTACTTTTTTTCATATCTACAAAACTAGATTAAACGTCTATCTTGTTGATATTAAAAGATATATAGCGTTTATATAGAATTGATTAAAAGAAAATATATAGGGTATATACAGGAAATAAGAATTTTATATATCTAAGCTAAAAAATAGATAAACAAATAACACCTAAGCCATTAAAATTCAACAAAATAAAAAGAACTACGGTTGTAGTTCTGAGGTAAAAAATAGGGGGAAAATTGTCGGGGTAGCAGGATTACAACCTCTACTCTTTTCACTAGATTACAGCAAGCTTTAAAACTAAAATTTGCACCACTTTTTGCACCGCTAACCAATCTGCTAAAACAAACTTAATAAAATATTTTGATTATCAGAGTAGTCTTATATTTTATAAAATAAATTTTTAAGGAGTAACTTCAGTTCCCCCTTCCTCACAAGTAGGTTGTGGGTCACCACTCTTACCACAAGAGGTTAATAATAGTCCTGTTGCGAATAATATTATTAAAAGTATATTTTTCATATCTATTTGTTTAAAATTATTTTGGTTGATAATTTTTGTACTTCTTCCAGTCTACATCCTTGTACTGCATCTTCAGAATTAAAATACAAATAATAAGAACCTGAAGGGTACTTTGATAAATCAATATTTAAATTATCTTCTATTGTAATAAACTCATCAAGCTTAGAGCCGTTATTACTTATTAGCTCAAACATTACAAATTGATTCTTAGAATTTTCAAATTTTACATTTATTAACCCTGATGTAGGATTTGGAGAGGTCACAAAAGAACCTATTCTAGTAGTATTAGCTCCATAAGAATACGTTTCACTTGTGTCAATACATCCATTATCATTTACTACAATAAAGTAAGAACAATCAAAAGTAGGATTAAATGAAGGAACATCTTCTTCCATTAGCCACATTCTTGTTTCTCCATTGTCTGTTTGAATATTATACCAATTAGCAGTAAGTCCAATTGGAGTAGTTACTGCAAATAAGCTATCTCCTGATTGTGAAATAGAGGCTATTACTGAATTAATAGTTAGATCTAATATTTCTGTATGATCACAGCCATCAGTGTTAGTACTAACATCTGTATAAGTACCACTATTTGTATAGTTATTACCATCTATTACCCAAGTATAAGAATCACAAACAGACACTGGAGTTGTATTTGAAGTAGAATTATTAATTGTAAGGTCTAAAGTAACCACACTATCACAGCCTGAAGCATTAGTATAAGTATAGGTAGCTGTATTATTTGATGATGTATACAAGTTACCATCACAATTCCACATAAACTCATCACATGCAACATGAGTATCTGTAGATGATGTAGAATTATTAATTGTAAGGTCTAAAGTAACCACACTATCACAGCCTGAAGCATTAGTATAAGTATAGGTGGCTGTATTATTTGATGATGTATACAAGTTACCATCACAATTCCACATAAACTCATCACATGCAACATGAGTATCAGTAGAGGATGTAGAATTATTAATTGTAAGATCTAACGTCTCTGTATGAGTACATCCAGCTACATTAGTACTTGTATATGTATAAATACCACTTGTAGTATAAGTATTTCCATCAAATGACCAAATATAAGAATCACAATGTATTGCAATAGTTGTGTAAGAAGTACTAGTACCAACATCTATATAACTAAAATCATACTCAATGCCGAAACCATAATCATAGGTATGAGTAATGTACCAACCAGAAGTATAAACATCAAAGGATCCCCATGTCCAATTAATATCATCTAAATACTGAACGGATACAGTGTCACATCCACATTCACTAGCACAAGTTCCATCATCAATAGTAGCTAAAGGGTCGTAGTTACATGAAGCACTATTTGTACAACCAGCAATAATTGTACCTGTATTACATCCGTTACTAGTAAGCAAACCATATCTATGAGTATTAATAGCATCTATCATTCTAGTCTTTTGATCTTCAGTAAACATATTCATGCAAGCATCATCTGTATAATCCATGTAGTTCATAAACATATCTCCATTAGGCCCATTAAAACATGTAAGATGAGGAAAAGTAGGGCAGCCTCCATTAGATTGTTCTTGAATAGGAGTGTCATTACAAAAGTCATCACCGCAATAAGCATCACCCCATATATGCCTTAAATTTAACCAATGACCAACTTCATGCGTTACTGTTCTTCCTAAATCATATGGAGGAGTTGCAGTACCTATATTTCCAAAATACTCATAATCACACACTACACCATCTGTATAAATAGAACCTGAGTTTGGGAATTGCGCATATCCTAATAAGCCTCCAGATAAATTACAAACCCATATATTCAGATAATCATTTGTATTCCAAGCATCAATACCCCCAGATGAGCTAAATTTCATATCATCATTTCCTGTAAATGAAAATTGAGAAGTTAATGTTCTTGTAATACCATTTGTTGTGATACCATTTGGATCTTGAGATGCAAGACAAAACTCAATCTCAACATCAGCTGCTACTGATTGAAAAGTTAATGGAGTTGAAGAAGCATCAGCATTTAATCTTCTAAAATCTTCATTTAAAATATCAATTTGAGATTGAATCTGTATATCACTGATATTATTAGTTGAGTTATTATAAACAACATGCACAACAACAGGAATTGTAATAACAGAAGACATCTTGTTATTTGATTGATTTTGAATACGATTCTGTAAATCTATCTCATCTTGAGCCATTTTTTGCGCTAATTGCGAATCTTGAGCTTGTAAATATTCAAGATATTGCATAGTTCCGCATTGCTCAGTTTGGCATAACACCAAAATTGGCAAGCAAAATAATAGTAATAGTAATTTTTTCATACTACAATAATACAATAAATTTATGGAAAATAAGAAGAGATAAAAGTCGGGGTAGCAGGATTACAACCTCTACTCTTTTTACTAGATTACAGCAAGCGTTGAAACTAAAATTTGCACCACTTTTTGCACCGCTAATCAATCTACTAAATCAAATTTAATAAATTTATTTGATTATCTGAGTAATCTCATATTTTATAAAATATTTAATTTAAATTCGATATCCGTAAGGCCCACTAAAAATAAACCCACTCATTGAGTGGGTTTTATTTATTTATTTATTTATAAATTTTAATTCAAAATAGATTAAATTGCGCGGGTCTAAGATTTAATTTCAAATTTTAAATAAAATTCAGTTTAATAAATAGAAAAGAAGTATAATTTTATGTTAGGTAATTCGATTTTAAATAAAGCTAAACACTCTCATAATACAGATGAATGGTATACTGACTACAAAACTGTAAAAGAAGAAGTAACCAATTATGCAAATCATTTTGATGGAAAAGTAGTTTTTTGTAACTGTGATGATCCGTATGAATCTGCTTTTGCAAAATATTTTTTGAAAAATTTCAATATATTGAAATTAAAAAAATTGATTTGTACTTCATATAAAGGCTCTCGTTTAGTTGAAGACCTTAACATGTTTGATAACAATAATATTAAAGTAAATAATAAGTCAGCCTATGTTTTAATTGTTAAAAAGATTTCTGGGGGTTTTGATGAGCCAATAAGTGATGAAGAGGTCTTAAGTTATTTAAAGGAAAAGGGAAATGTAAAAAAATTAAATGGTGACGGTGATTTTCAAAGTGAAGAATGTATTAAATACTTAAAAGAATCAGATATTGTAGTCACTAATCCCCCTTTTTCAAAATTTACAATGTTATTCTCGCTAATATTGAAATACAATAAAAAATATTTATTAATTGGAAATCAAAATGCTATAACCTATAAAGAAGTGTTTCCTTACATAAAAAAAGGAAAAGCATGGATTGGATATCGATTTGGTGATATGTCCTTTAAAGTTCCCAAAGATACTCCACCAAGAAAAACACGTTTTTGGATTGATGATAACGGTCAAAAATGGAGAAGTTTAGGAAACGCAATGTGGCTAACTAACTTAGATAACGAAAGAAAGCATAAAGATCTAATACTTACCTCTTTTTACAGTCCAAAAAAACACCCTAAGTATGACAACTACGATGCAATTAATGTCTCAAAAGTAGCTGACATACCAATGAATTACCCTGGAATAATGGGTGTACCCATAACTTTTCTTAAATATCATAATGAAGATCAATTTGAAATAATTGGAGAAGCAAATCATGGCTCAGACAATGAATTTGATTTATTTAAACCAATAGTTAATGGAAAAGAAATCTTCAAAAGAATTCTAATAAAAAACAAAAATGTTGTTGAAAAAAATTGATTTTAAAATATTGGATTTATTCTGTGGTGCTGGTGGTATGTCTCATGGCATGCACAAAAATCCGCATTTTAAGACTATGGTCGCTTTAGATATAAATGAGAGATTAGCAATAACTTTAAAAAATAATATACCTGAAGTAGAAGTTATAGTAGGTGATATAAAAGATGATTATGTAAAAAATAAGGTAATTAATTTATCAATAAAAAAAGGCGTCAATATGATTGTTGGTGGCCCACCTTGTCAAGGATATTCATTGAAAGGAAAAAAGCTAGGAATCGAAGATCCTCGTAATTTTTTATTTATAGAATATTTGGATTTCGTTAAAAGAATTCAGCCTGATGTTTTTGTAATTGAAAATGTTAAAAGTTTACTTTCAACTTCTAAGGGATGGTTTAAGGATCAAATAAAATCTGAAATTAAAAAACTAGGTTATCACGTAGATGTTGGTGTTCTTAAAGCAACTGACTTTGGGGTCCCTCAGACAAGAGAAAGAGCAATATTTATATGCAGTAAAATAAAAAAAATCTCTCTTCCTCTTCCAACAGCCAAATATTTAGCCAATGTTAAAGATGCAATTTTTGATTTAGCATATTTAGATTCAAACGAGGGGGATTTTGAACAAGAATATATAACTAAATCTAACTCTAAATATCAAAAAATGATGAGAAAGAATAGTGATAAACTTTACAATCATAAAGCATCTAATCACGCTTTGGTAGCGATAAATAAACTTAAAATGATACCACCTGAAAAAGGTAAAGAATATTTACCCAAAGAATTATTAGGTAAACAACAATTTAAATCTACTTATGGCAGATTAGAGTGGAATAAACCCTCACCAACAATTGATACTCGATTTGATGCTGCATCAAATGGCAAAAATAATCACCCTTTTTTAAATAGGTCTATTACAGCCAGGGAAGCAGCTAGATTACAATCATTTGATGATAATTATATTTTTTATGGGCCCAAAATAGCCGTTAGAGCTCAAATCGGTAATGCAGTTCCACCACTTATGGCAAAAGCAATTGCTGACAAAATATATAAAGAATTAATATTTGACCAATCAAAATAAAAATTAGACTGAATGGAAAAAAATAAAATCTCAAATTTTTTAACACCTGACATTTCATACTTATTAGGATTGATTACAGGAAGAGGAGAAATCCAATATAACCAGGATGTTAAAAGAATCATCATTGATTTTGAATATAAAAGTCAAAAAGTAACAGTAGGTAGATTATTAGATTTAAATCAAAAGTTACATATTCAGACAAGTCTTGACCAAGTAATCGTTAGACTCCAAAATATAGGCATTAATGTAACTAAAAACGTTTCAGAAAAGAGTATTTCACTAGTCTTAAAGTGGGACAAAGAAGATGTTGCTTGGTTATTCATAAAATTTTTAATTAACGGAACACGTTTTAGTTATCACGATTTTCAAGTTCCAGAACCAATATTTGAATCGACAGAAATCAATAAAAAAGAATTTATTAGAGGTATTGGAGATGTTACTGGTTATGTCAGGCCTTCAAATTACTATGGTTTTAAAGAACCATATAGACATCGTGTATATATAGAAATAACGCAAAAAAACTGGAGTCTGCCATCCCAACTATGTCGCCTTTTACAGTCAATTCAGGTGCCAATTCAAAATATAAATTATGGCCATCCTAATTTAAGAGACCCAAATAATAAAAAAGGAAATAGGTCTTGGGCCAAAGAACATCAAATGAAGATATTTGCTGAAGATTATCAAAAAATTGGTTTTTATATTTCTCACAAGGAACAAGCCTTAAATGAATTGGCAGATATAAACAAGTCAAATTTTGATGCCAGCATTCCGTTGTGTGATGGAACAACTCAAAGAAAAAAAACAAAGCCAATACATCCTGATGAAAACGATTCTGATTTACCTACCGTAATAAAAGGAAGACACTTTGATACCTATAAAGAAATATGTAATTGCTTGAACTGTTATCTGAAAACTGATGTATAATAATGAAATAGAAATATATAAAGACATAATACCTTGGCTTGAGAATAGACTTAAGGGAGATTTTGGTAGAAACGCTAAAAAGATTACTGTTTTAGATACTCACGATAGTGATTTATCAAAATTTATTATAAAACTAAAATATCAACGTTTTTTTACTGATTTTACTACATACAAAATTGCACCAGACATTACCGGTTTCATTGAATATGAAGATAAGGTAGAACTCGTAATTGTTGAAGTTAAAATAGGACAACTTAAACTTATTGATTTATCTCAATTAATCGGGTATTCTTGCATACCAAACCCGTTTCCTGTTTTTTCAATTTTAATAGCACCAGCTGGCATGGGATCAACTCTAGCAAAGCTTCTAACTTCTTTTAATAGAAAAGATATTTTAGAATTTAGACCAGGTCGAAAAATTCAAGTTCTTAAATGGGACGAAAAAAAACAAGATATTGATTTCATGAATAGTATAACATAAACTTATAATTATTAACTAGATCAAGCAGAAAATCAGAGATTTTCGGGGAGAAAAATGTCGAGGTAGCAGGATTACAACCTACACTCATTTCACTAGATTACAGTAGGATCTTAAACTAAAATTTGCTCCGCTTTTTTGCACAGCTAATCAATCTACTAAAATAAATTCAGAAAAAGATCTAATTACCTGAATTAGCTTCGTGAATTCTTAAAAAATTGAGTGTGTTTGAATAAAGAAGATGAATATCAATCTCTATTGGTCCACTCCCAAAATCTACAATCTCTTTCCATTCCATTTCTTCTTCTCCTGTAAGAGAAAGGTCTTTACAATTAATAGAATAAGAAAAACTAACTTCTTCCGCATGATTACTTGTTTTTCTCATTAGTATGTTCCCATTTATCGAATAGTCAACAGTGTCTTGAATATTATCTTCATTATAATCAACAATTCCTATACCATCTGATAAAAACCTTATATATGTTGGACCATAATAATCCTCGACTATGTAATCAACTAAGTTGATTGTTTGTATTCCTGAATTTGACAATGAATCAATAGTTTCTCCCATGTATGAAACTGTACAGATTGAGTCTACAACTACGTTAGTAGCGAACCATGGTAGTCCTATAATATTATAACAGCATGAACCATCATCATAATAATACTCAATGCCTGGATTATAATTTATTGCGGTAGAATCTGAACATCCTTCTTCTTCTATTTTACAAGCAGTAAAGATGATTGATAGTGCTAATAATGGGTAGAGTAGTTTTTTCATACTACAATAATACAGAAAATATATAAGAGAAAAAAGTCGGGGTAGCAGTACTAAAAACTCTACCCTTTTCACTATATTAGAGCAAGATTTTAAGCTAAAATTTGCACCACTTTTTGCAACGCTAATCAATCTACTAAAACAAACTTAAGAAATTAATTTAAATTTATTCTTAGTGATAATGATCTGTATAAGTACTCATCTTTATTACTTCCATAATCCCATCCATCAAAACCATCATGAGTAACTATATTTCTTGAAAAATTAAGCCCTACTTCAATATATTCAGATAATCTAGTAGACAAACCAACTCCATAGCTATATTTGTCTGAATTACAATTTTCACAATTAGTAGGTATATTATAACCATCATATACTAATTTTCTTTTGCTAGAAAATTCGATTTTTCCATAAGAAATATGGGTATAAAATTTATAATTATAAATATTTATTAAATCATAATTTACCAATACATTTCTTTCATTAAAATTTGTTTGATATGATTCGATATTATTTGAACCTGCTATATTAGCCTCCATAATATTTATTCCGACGGATAATTTTTCCGAAAGTTTATAACCAAGTGTATATTTAATACCTTGTAAAACATCATCAATGCCATTAAAATTACTTTGCATATCAGGTGAAAATGGATTTATATCCATTTTAGGATCAAAGACATCAAACAAAAATCCATTTTCTATTTGAACAAATACATTCTCACTTCTTTGTGAAAAGCAAATAAATGGTATAGAAACTACAACTAAAATCATTTTAATATTCATAAACTATTTTTTATTAATTATGGTACTCCATTTGATACCTGAATTATATTTAATTAGAATTTTATAATTAGCAGGTGCCAAATATTTTACATCAATTGATTTAGAATTTTCTTTAGATATAACTTTTTTACCTAAAAAATCATATATTTCTATCATATATTCTATTCCTAATTCTTTAGGTGTATTAATATTTAAAACACCAAATGTTGGATTTGGATAAACATTAAATTGATTCATTACTTCTTCTTCTAAATTAGTAACTCCAAAATAAAAATTATCTGATTCACTACTACAACCACTTAAATTATAAACGATAACTGTGTAAATACCACTTTGTATCATATTTAATGTTTGATTTGTTTCACCATTAAGAAGAATACCGTTTCGATACCACTGGTAACTATAATATGACCCTGTAGTTAAAGTTGTAGAAAACAATTGAGATACTATTGGATTAATAGGATTGTTAAGTACTGATATTGAAGTATTAATAATACTATCACAACCTATACTATTTACAAGCGTATCAGTATAGTTTCCATTACTAGTATATACTGAGTTCCCAACAATATATGGGTCACCTTTACATATATCCACTGAATTATTAATAGTAACTGAATTATTAATAGTTAAGTTAAGAATTACTGTACTATCACAACCATTTGCATCTGTACCCGACCAAGTATACTGACCTGTACTTGTATAAGTCTGCCCATTCCAATTATAACTATCACACTCTGTAACTATTGATGTGGATGTTGTAGATGAATTAATAGTAAGATTTAGAGTGGCTATACTATCACAACCATTTGAATTTGCACCTAACCAAGTATACTGACCTGAACTTGTATAAATTTGTCCATTCCAATTATAACTATCACATTCAGTTATTACTGTAGTAGATGTGGTAGATTGATTAATAGTAAGATTTAAATTAGCTACAGAATCACAACCATTTGAATTTGTACCTAACCAAGTATACTGACTTGAACTTGTGTAAGTCTGTCCATTCCAATTATAACTATCACATGCTGTTATATTAGTTGTACTTGTTGTTGCATAATTACAACTTCCATCATCAGTGTTAGCTATTGAATCATAATTACATGCTGTTGGGTCTGTACAACCAAACCAAATACAAGAACCATCATCTGTATTTATAGTAGAGTTGTAGTTATCTGCACTTGGATCTGTACAACCATAAGTAAATGGTTGACAAGAGCCATCGTCACAAATAGCGTTTGGATCATAGTTGAATTGAGTTGGATCTGTACACCCAAGTGGATCTATAGATAAAATAGTAGTAACTGTACTATCACAACCATTAATAGTAGTTAATACATCAGTATAATTTCCTCCAGTATTATAAGTATTATTTCCTACCAAAATACTATCTCCCGAACAAATTGATAAAGTATTTGAAGTTGAAACTGAATTATTAATTGTTAAATTAAGAACTGCTATACTATCACAACCATTAAAGTTAACCCCTAACCAAGTATACTGAGATGAACTTGTGTATGTCTGTCCATTCCAATCATAACTATCACAGGCTGTCACATCTGTTGTAGATGAAGTAGATGAATTAATCGTAAGATTTAAAGTAGCTATACTATCACAACCATTAGAGTTAACCCCTAACCAAGTATACTGAGATGAACTTGTGTAAGTCTGTCCATTCCAAATATAATCATCACATTCAGTTACATTACTTATACTGGATGTAGCGTAATGACAGCTTCCATTATCAATATTTGCTATTGAATCATAATTACAAGCTATTGGGTCTGTACAACCAAACCAAATACAAGAACCATCATCTGTATTTATAGTAGAGTTGTAGTTATCTGCACTTGGATCTGTACAACCATAAGTAAATGGTTGACAAGAGCCATCGTCACAAATAGCGTTTGGATCATAGTTGAATTGAGTTGGATCTGTACACCCAAGTGGATCTATAGATAAAATAGTAGTAACTGTACTATCACAACCATTAATAGTAGTTAATACATCAGTATAATTTCCTCCAGTATTATAAGTATTATTTCCTACCAAAATACTATCTCCCGAACAAATTGATAAAGTATTTGAAGTTGAAACTGAATTATTAATTGTTAAATTAAGAACTGCTATACTATCACAACCATTAAAGTTAACCCCTA
>Ga0206677_10004788_pt1 | contig 10894 bp, 6 predicted proteins | sample M130m12015metaG_FD_155475 | JGI IMG/M metagenome (GOLD analysis project Ga0206677, IMG submission 155475) | Ammonia-oxidizing marine archaeal communities from Monterey Bay, California, United States - M1 30m 12015 | ecosystem: Environmental > Aquatic > Marine > Intertidal zone | place: USA... | reverse complement strand
TCGATTTTAGAGGGTAAAAAGACTTCAAAAGATGAATTTTACCTAAGCTGCTTTGACGGTTCTCATTTATTCTACTTTTATGCAAAAATTGATGGAGATTCTATTAATGGTAAATTCTATTCAGGTAACCATTGGAATACTACTTGGAACGGAGTGCTAAATGAAAGCATCTCGCTAGCAGACCCTAACTCTCTTACTTATCTTAACCAGGGAGAAACTTCGGTACAGTTCACCGGAATAGATATGAATAAAGACACCTTAAAGTTTAATTCTATGAATTTCAATAAGGTCTCCATAATTCAAATATTAGGAACATGGTGCCCTAACTGCATGGATGAAACTCGTTATTATAGTAAACTAGCTAAAAAGTATGAGGATGATCTTAACATCATAAGCCTTGCATTTGAAAGACCATCTGACTTAGATACCCAGTTAAAAAACATTAAAGTCTACCAAAAAGAACTTGAGGTAAACTATCCTATATATCTATCAGGAAATGCTAATAAATCAGAAGCTAGTCAAATGTTTAGTGAGTTAAACGGCATAACCTCCTTCCCTACTACCATCTTTATAGATAAAATGGGAATGGTAAGAAAAATCCACACTGGTTTTTATGGTCCGAGTACTGGAAAGTATTACACAGATTACGTGAAAGAAAGTGAAAATTTTTTGGATGGGTTAATTGGGGAGTGAGGATTCAATTCTTACTAATTATAACTTCATAAAAAACCCTCCAACTAAAAAAAGCCAAAGGGTTTTAATATCATTTAATGGCTAATTAATACTTAACCAATCATCATTAAAAATTAATCCGTAAACTCATTCTCCTTGTCTACAATAGGAGCATCATCTCTATTAGCTAATTCCCATGCAGTATGGAAAACCAAACGAGCTACTTTTTCTAATTTGTCGTACATAATCTTATCGGGTGTATCGGTAGGTTTATGATAATCCTTATGCACACCTGAAAAATAAAATATTACAGGAATTCCATGTTTAGCAAAATTATAATGGTCTGAGCGGTAATAGAACTTGTTCGGATCATCCGGGTTGTTATAGGTATAATCCAATGCTAGATTTGTATAATCAGAGTTGGCCCTTTCGCTTATTCTATGTAAATCAGTACTCAATTTATCACTTCCTATGAGGTAAATGTAATCGGTACTGTCTTTATGCGCTTCATCTACCCTTCCTATCATATCAATGTTAAGATTAGCTACAGTGTTTTCTAAAGGATAAATAGGATGGTCCGAATAATATCTAGAACCTAGTAAACCTTTTTCTTCACCACTCACAGTCATCACTAATACACTTCTTCTAGGACCGTTTCCTTGAAGTTTGGCTATTTGGAAAGCCTCTGCTATCTCTAAAGCTGAAACAGTTCCAGAACCATCATCGTCCGCTCCATTATTAATGTCGTCTCCTTTTTTTCCTATATGATCATAGTGCGCTGTTACTACTACTATCTCATCCTTTAAATCTGTCCCTTCTATAAATGCTAATACATTCTCTCCAGTGAAATTTTCTACTTTATTTTCTAATGTCAAATTAAGAGCAGTCATTACAGAAGGCTGCTTAGGTAACTTTCCTTTATTTATTCTCTTCTTATACTTCTTTAACTTCTTATTCTTAGAGTCTACTAAAAGTGCATTGGCCATTTGTGGAGAAACAAAAAATACTTGAAAATCTTCATTATCACTGAAATTCTCAGAATCAGCAACCAAAGACATTCCAGGATTTTCAAGGTAATATTTAACCCTACTCATGTAAGAATCATAATCCTGATTCACCATAATAAGTTCTTTTACTCCTCTAGATTTAGCCTCTTCAACTTTCATTCTCCAGTCTGCAGCCCAAAGTTCAAATTCCTCACCGGAGACAATAGCTTTTCCTTTTTTTGTTCTTGGAATATCTGTAAGTATCATTACAGCTTTTCTTTTGGTGTTAACCCCTTTATAATCATCCCATGATTCTGCTGCTATTCCATATCCAGCTAACTGAATTTCAGCTAATTCTACATTTCTATTTACACTGGATCCAAAGAAATAAAAATCCTCAATAAACTTAAACTCTTGTCCATTTACAGAACAAGTAGTAAGTCCAAAACTCTCTCTCTTTAAAGGATACTCCTGAAAGTAGGTAGTTCCATCATAAGGTTGAATTTGTAATCCTTCAAAATAATTAGAAATATACTCAGCAGCTTTTTTCTGTCCTGGCATACCCGTTTCTCTCCCTTCAAATTCATCAGATGCTATGATCATTAAATGTTCCTTTAATTCACTAGCATTAATAGTAGCAGCATATTCTACTGAATAGTCTATATCCTCTTGAATTGGATCTTCTTGGTCTATTTTTTGAGAGTAAACGGTTGTAATACTAAACAGCGTTGCAGCGCTTAACAAACTAATATATCTTAACATATACCTTCAACTATTTTATTAACTCTTCTCTCATGTCGTCCACCTTCAAAAGCAGTCTCTATAAACGTCTTAACAACATTCTGCGCTTCTGAAATTTCTATAAATCTAGCTGGTAAACACAGCACATTAGCATTATTATGTTCTCTACTTAAACCTGCTATCTCAGCAGACCACGCTAAAGCAGCTCTAACACCTATATATTTATTAGCAGTCATACACACTCCTTGACCACTTCCACAAACTAAGATTCCCTTTTCTATTATTCCTTTATTCACATCACTAGATACCTTATGTGCAAAATCTGGATAATCAACACTATCTAAAGAATAAGTACCATGATCTACAACCTCATATCCTGCTGAAGTTAAAAATTCTCTCAAGTTTTCTTTTAGTTCAAAACCTGCATGGTCAGAACCTATTACTATTTTCATTTCTTTACATTTTAAGGCAAAGTTAACCATATGCAACTTATGCTCTGTAACTCTGTAAAAACATTATAAGCCACTGTTTTTAAATAAATTAACATACAAACAGTGGAAAACGTAAAATAACCTGTATAACTAAATGACATAAAAACTTGAATTAATGGTATGAAAGGTTCAAGCACATCTAAAATTCTAAAGTCAAATAAAAAGTTACAAAATTACTGACCAACTATACAGAGTTTATACACAAATGAGTAAGTACAAACGTTCTAATTTTACTACAATTAGAAGTTATGAAAAGTATGTTAATGGAACACATTTAAGCTTGATAACTAGTACTTTTATATGTTAATAGCAAGTGTATAACTGCAACTTTCGTTGAATAACTATTTATTTAGCTCATATCAGAAATAAATTACCAACAGAATGAACACACCTATATATAACTACTAAAAGATTTTTTAAAAGAAATTATTAATAGATAAAGAAGTTGAAAACAAAATAATGCTATTCAAAATATATCAAATACTCCTCATTTTACCTTTGCTGTATGCACAGCAAACCTTTTCTCAATCAGATACACTGGATATTAACTTTAAAAAATTCTATTATGAAAATGGTGTTGTAAGTAGTGAGGGTTTGTTGGTTGATGGACTTCCAGAGGGATTATGGAAAACATATTTTGAGTCTGGTCAGCTAAAAACTATAGGTGAAAGAAGACAAAATAAACTAGAAGGAAAGTGGTTTTTTTATAGAGAAAATGGAAATCTTGAACGAGTTATTAATTATACCAACGATGTAAAAAATGGTTTAGAAGAAGTTTACAGTACTGAGGGAATACTGACAGTAGGATACCACTATGAAAATGATAAAAAGAATGGTACTGCTTTGCATTATTTTTCAGATGGTTCCATTTCTAAAGAGTTAGAATTTATAGAAGGAAAGGAAAACGGAAAAGGAGTAGAATACGGAACAGATGGAAGAATAATTACTTTTCTTACCTATAAAAGTGGTTTTTTACGGTCACAGGAAAAAGTAAATCGTTATAGTTCTAAAGGTGAAAGAATAGCTAAATGGATAGAGTACTGGCCAGACTCTTTTAAACTGAAAGAAGAAGGAAATTATTCTAATGGCAAGAGAAACGGTCTATTTAAAATATACAATAGAAAGGGATATTTAGTGAGAATAGAAACCTATAAAAACGGAATTCTTCAGGAAAAATCTGCAGATCAGATTTTAGATGTTCAGAAAAAAATTGGTGAGGATGGAAAAATAAAATCTATAGGATCATTTTCAAATGGTAAAAAACAAGGAATTTTTAGAGAATATGGAAAAGACGGAGAAATAATATCTTCAGCTATTTATGAAGATAATATTAAAGTGGGAGAAGGTATAATAACAGGAAGTGGAAAATATCAGGGAAGTTGGAAAATGTATTATCCTACCGGAGAAATAAAAGCCGAAGGAGAGTATTTAGAAGGGAATAAAGATGGTAAATGGAAGTATTATTATCTCACAGGTGAGATAGAACAGAAAGGAAACTACAAGAATAATTTAGCTTCTGGTGAGTGGATTTGGTATTTTAAGAGTGGTGAAGTTAAACGCCAGGAATATTATAGGAAGGGTAGAGAAGATGGAAAATCTATAGAGTTTTCAGAAGATGGGGGTATAATTAACAATGGAAATTATATAGATGGTTTAAGAACAGGTGATTGGTTTCTTACTATTGGTGATCATGAGGAAAATGGAGAATATATAGATAATGAAAAGAATGATAAATGGAGGAGTTATTATTTGAAAACTAAGAGTATTTATTTTGAAGGAGAGTTCTCTTTAGGAATTCCTGTAAAAAAGCACATTTATTATTATCCTAATGGAATGAAAAAATCAGAAGGAAAGCATGTAGGAGGAGAAAGACATGGAGACTGGAAATTTTATAATGATGATGGAACCATTAGACTTGTTATAAGGTATACTAATGGACTGGAAACAAGATTAGATGGAGAAAAAATCTAATCACTTTATATTTTACTCTTAAATGACTACTTCACTCACTAATTTATTTAATAATTCTAAAGAACAGCTATTTGTTATTTGTAAAGATTCCTTCTGTATTCGAAGTTGTAATTCTGTATCGCTAAATCATTTAGCTAAATCATTAGATGAAATTAAGGGGTTACCGATAGATGAATTCTTTACTATTAATCTTAATAAAAAAGACAGAATTCTAGACGAACTAGAAAGTTTAGGAATCTACCACACCATAGATAAAGCTACTAACAGAAGTATTTCAGCAACACTAATTAATCATAATGGAATTAAAGAAATATTAATTAGAGCTGAGGTCGATTCTGAAACAGAAATAGATAAGAGTAGAAGAGTAATTTTAGATGAAAATGTAGCAGGATACTGCAGAATAGATACTGAGTTAAAACTATTAGATTGTAATAATACATTGGCGGTGCAATTAGGATATAAGTATAAAGAAGACTTAATCAATAAGTCAATTAACTTTATACTATCAGATAAAGAAGATATAAATTATCTAGTAAAAACGATTGCCAAGCAAAAGAAAATCAAAAATATAGAATTACGATTAAAAGATAAATATGATAAAGATCAAATCTGTTTATCTAATGTTCTGTTAGAAAAAGACGAAGCTGGAAATAATATAGCTATTAGTTTCACGATAATAGATATAAGTGAGAGAGTAGAATTTGAAAATAGAATCAAACAGAGTGAAGAAAGATTTAGATTACTATCAAATGTGGCTATAGAAGGAATAGTCTTTTTAGATAAAAGACAAATTATTGATTCTAATGAACAGTTTATAGAGCTGGTGGGACATTCTAAACACCAAGATATTATAGGAAAGAATATTATAGAGTTTATAGACGATCAAGAACTATTAAAAATAAGTGCGCATAAAAACACATTTCAACAAAGAAAAAATGAGGTAGTAGCTAGAAAAAAGGATGGAACAATTATGCTTTTAGAGGCATCTGCAGGAAAAATAGATCAGAATGGAAAAGACGTTGATGTTCTGTTATTCTATGAAATAACTCAGAGAAAAAAGACAGAGATAGCTTTAGAACAAAGCACAGAGCGTTATAAAAGTTTAGTAGAAAACTCTCCAAATGGAATTTTCATTCTTGTGAATAATCAAATAAAATTTGTAAATCAAGCTGGGGTAGGTTTATTAGAGTGTGATACAGAAGATGATTTATATAATCTTGAATTCAAGAATTTCGTTGATGAAGAGGTTAGAGAGTCTGTAAATGAAAGCTTATTAGAAACTAGAGAAGGAGGTGAATTAGAGTATAAGGAAATTCAAATGCATACTTCTACTAAAAATTCTCTAAATATTGGAATTCACGCATCCTTAACGGTGTTTAATAATAAACCTGCGGTGCAAGTAACCCTGGTAGATTTAACTACTCAATTAGAACTTAGAGAAGAAAGAATAAGAAATAAAATAGCGGAGGAGATTAACATAACACTTACAGAGGAAATAGAGCAGCATAAACAAACCCAAGAAAAACTACAGGTGGCTCAAAAGTTCACTAGAAACATTATTGAATCTTCCATAGATATGATAATAGCTGTGGATAAGGATGATATAATTACAGAGTTTAATAAAGCGGCTATGAACCAATTTGGCTATGAAATAGAAGACATTTTAGGCAAGCATGTAAGCGTGTTATATGGAACTAAAAAAGAATATCAGAGAGTATCTACAAGCGTAAACGATAAGGGAATATTTACGGGTGAAGTAACGAATAAAAGAAAAAATGGAGAAACGTTCGTTTCTCTTCTCTCTTCTTCTACAATTAAAGACCCTAAAGGAGGATCACAAGGATCTATGGGTGTTTCAAGAGATATTACTGAAAGAAAGATTATAGAAGAAAAGGTTAAAGATTCTCTGAAAGAAAAGGAGGTATTACTGCAAGAGGTACACCATAGAGTGAAAAATAATTTACAAGTAATCAGCAGTATTTTATCTCTTCAGAGTAATTATGTGAAAGATGAAAAAACACTAGAAATACTAGAAGAAAGTCAGAATAGAATTAAGTCCATGTCTTATATACATGAGACTCTTTATCAAACTACAGATTTTTCTTCAATTGAATTTTCTAACTATCTAAACACTTTAGCGAGTAACTTAATACACTCATATAGTTATAGTGTTTCTATTGTAAAACTAGTTCCAGACTATGATGAGATTTATTTAACTATCGACCAAGCTATTCCGTGCGGTTTAATCGTAAATGAATTAGTGTCTAATGCTATGAAATATGCGTTTGAAGGGAAAAATGGAGAGGTGTATCTATCTATCAAAGAATCCAAAGGAAAAATTCATCTCAGAGTAGCTGATAATGGTAAGGGATTACCTAAAGATTTTAAATATAAAGAATCTGATTCTTTAGGAATGCAGTTAGTCTATTCGTTAATAGATCAGCTAGATGCTTCTCTCGAATTGAAAGCAGATAATGGCACAGACTTTTTAATTACTTTTGAAAAGAGTTAATTAGACCACTCCACCCTAAACATGTCAATAAATATTTTAGTTACCGAAGACGAAAGTATAGTTAGAAAAGATATAGAAATGAGACTTAAGAAGCTGGGCTACAATATTGCCGGATCAGCAGACACGGGTCTTAAAGCCATAGAAATTGCTAAATCAGAAAAACCAGATTTAGCATTAATGGATATCATGCTAAAGGGAGAAATGACTGGAATAGAAGCAGCGGCAGAAATCAAAAAATTTCTGGATATTCCCATTATTTTTCTTACAGCATATTCTGATGATAACACCCTAGAAAAAGCTAAGGGTTCTGAACCTCACGGCTACCTTCTGAAGCCATTCAAAGAATCTGATGTGAGAACATCAATAGAAATGGCTATTCATAAGCATCAGGCCGAGAAAAAGGTTAAGCAAGAAAATGAATTCTTAAAGTCACTTAATAAGGCCAGCTCATCCGCTAAATTCATCTTTGTAAAAAACAAAAAAGAGTTAATTAAAGTTCCTTTGGATGACTTTTTAATGGTTGAAGCGTTAAAAGACTACGTAATCATTCATACTACCACAGAGAATTATACCATTCACTCTACTATGAAAGACATAGAAAAGAAATTACCTAAAAGCCACTTTACAAGGGCGCATAGAAGTTACATAGTAAATGTTTCTAAAATTGTAGCCATAAAAAGCAGTAACTTAGTGATAGCTGGTGTAAAAAAATCTGTGCCAGTTGGAGGAAACTATAAAAATGAAATATCCTCTCAGATAAACGTATTATAAATAAGAATAATTATATCTAAATATATAATGATATCCTCAAACTAGGAGAATAGTTAAGGGTAAAAGACGGATTTTAAAGGATTATTAAAAAACCTAGATGTGATTCATCCAGGTCAGGAATTAACCATTCTTATGGTGTAAGAACCAATAAACTATAACATTAAAAAAAGGGCATCGTTAGATGCCCTTTTATATTTGATTAAACTTTATTTCTATTGTAATATTATCTTTTCTACGCTTTGGTAAGACTCATTACCAAATCTAACCATATATGCTCCCACAGCTAAACCAGAGACATTTATAATCGCTGTTATATCAGCACCATTAGGAAGTAATAACTCACTGCTAATTTGTGCCCCTTTGAAGTCAAACAACTCTACAAATATAGACTCAGAGTTAGGAAGGTTTTTAAGAGAAATCATAAGATCAGAACCATTTTGGTAGATATTTGATTCAATTTCATTTTTATCTTCACTTGCCACATTTAAAGGGTCATTAATAGTAAAAGACACGATACGTGTTCTTCTACTACCACCTAAAATATATTCACCGGTAAACCAGAAAGTTTCTCCATCGGGATCTAAGGTCATTTGACTATAATCACCGTATCTATTTCCGCCTTCTTGAGCTCCAGAACCTTCAGCAAAGATTGTTTCATCCACAGTCATTTCACCCAAAGGATCCCACCTTAATCTTCCCGTACAAGCTAAACTAGCACTCATATCACTTCCCCCTATGCTATATGCCATAGCTATATTTCCATAATCATCCATAGAGGCACTAGCCAGCCATCTATTGGTATTATCAGGGCTATATGTTCCTGACTGATAAACATACCAATCACTAACACTACCTCCAGAGTCGTCTTGACGCAGCTCATACCATCTAATCCCAGCCGTATCGAATCCATCTACATCTACTACCTGGGTAAGAATAACAGTATTATATCCAATCCACCTCCTGTACTGAGCTCGGTAGGTAAAAATACCAGCTACAGCATCGAGTTTTTGAGAAGATTCAGGCTGTTCAATATCATTCCAGCTATTTGTGAAGTTGGCATTAAAATTTTCCACCTCTAGTTGTTGAGCTAATTGAATTCCTGAACTGTTAGGATTATCCCAATTGATGTTCATTTCGTAGATTCTAATCTGGTCAAAACTGTTTCCGTTCCACGCCTGATCACCTGGATGAAACATGTAATTTGGAGTTCCATATGGCGGTAAGGTGCCATCTGCATCTGCAGGAAGCATACTATAGAAGTTACCTGTAGGAATAGAAGGAGCATTAAGAGCTATCATAGAAGCGGTAGCATCTCCTGCGACCATTTTATCTCTTTCGAATGCCACAGCATCATTACCAAAACTGTTTGCTGTCATGTAATAAGCATCTCCCCAAACAGAAAATTTAGGATAATCAGGGAAACCACTTAAATTGAATTCATAAGCGTAATATTCTTCTTCAGGATCTGGTGTTTTAGAAATTGCTATAAGAATACTATTTGTAGCTGTTTGGAATTGAGAAATAAACCATCTATCATAAAACTGATCATACATAACTATAGGGTCACCATCATTACTGCTCCCATCCCAGAGTGTGCTTAAACTAACAGGAAATGAAGAAGAGCCGCCCTCGCTGTCAAAAATCTTCCAGGTGGTGTTTACGGCCTGCACATAATGATTAGGACCTATAGCACCAGAAGGGTCTGGCGGAAACCCACCATTTACCCCAAAAATATTCACATCTATATTAGCTTCTGCAGCACTTCCTTTTTTAAACTGTCTAATTTTATCAGCTTTTTCTCCCGTAAAATCAGGGTTTAAGTCAAAATCTCTTTTCACCCTTTCCTTACCCATTTTGAAGGGTGGATTCTCCACATCTTCTACGGCTAATTCTCTAAGAGGGGGTGTTACAAAAAAGTTTACACATTGAACCTTAACTATTTCCTGAGTAGATATATCCTTTTCTATCCCTTGGTTATAAGCGTTAACAGAAACAGCCAGCATAGCTGCAATAATTATTTTTTTCATCTTAATTTCTTTGTCAAGTGCAATAATACTCCAACTAGTTCTTCTAGTTGTGTACGAATAGTTACAATCATTGGAGGTTTAAACCTATTAAACATCCATAAATAGATATATTTTATTTTTAACACAACTAAGCAATGGTTAATAAACAGAAAAGGCAAGCACGCCTGGACCGCGCAACTCCGATTACCTTAAATCACTTTGGAGTTGTTTTAAGACACAGGCTATAGAACAACGATTTACCCGTGAGAATTAGCAACCTTAGTTCATTAGATTTGATAACTAATTAAACTCAATGTGGTTTAAATTAATTCCTTATGGTTGTCTATAAATGGAATCTTTTTTCGTTTCAGTGGAAGTTATATTTCCTTCTTTATCGTATTTCATAACCTTATCAAGTGTATTTACACTGTTTTCTTCCTTACTTAAAATTTCCTGAATAACCCTTTGCTGCTTGATAAGACCACTCTCATAAAAGCTCTCATAAGTCACCTCACCCACCTCACTGAGATTTTTATATAATATTTCCTGCATTATGTTGATATTATTATCGCTATTATTAGAAATACCCTGCTCTCGTTTTTTGTAAACTCCTTCTTCATAATAGTATAGTCTAACACGTGCATTTCTTTTTATTTCAAATCCTATTCCGGTAAATGGCTCATCTAAATACGTATACCTTTGTGATGTCTTATTAAATTTTATTAAGGACACAGATACCTTCTC
>Ga0206677_10004781_pt1 | contig 10898 bp, 3 predicted proteins | sample M130m12015metaG_FD_155475 | JGI IMG/M metagenome (GOLD analysis project Ga0206677, IMG submission 155475) | Ammonia-oxidizing marine archaeal communities from Monterey Bay, California, United States - M1 30m 12015 | ecosystem: Environmental > Aquatic > Marine > Intertidal zone | place: USA... | reverse complement strand
ATCGGTTCTCTTGAAAGTTGGGGGAGTTCCATCGAAGGGAGTTGAAGGGTCTAAAAGAATCTTGTTCTTCCCATCTGTGTTCGTGTTGGTGTATTCCACTGTGAGGGGGAAACCAGCAACAACTGCTTGAAGTTTATTTATCAAGAAGGTATTGGTGTCAGCCACATACTCAAAATCTTGAGCCTCGTTGTCCCGTCTAGTTTGATGACGGAAGAACCCAGAGGGAAGATGGACATCTCCTAAGAGTTTCTGAATCTCTTGCTTGATATCTTGATCGTGGTTGAGTTCAGCATCGAGAATGGGCTTACCACTCTGATACACCACTTGAGAAAACGAATGCTCGCCAGTGGGCAAATCCCTTGATACTGTCGAACCCGTATAATATTTCTTATGTATTGCCATGTTATCCTATCTCCATAAATCTATAAAAAACCCAAAATCCCAAACATCTCTTAAAACGTAATTCGCCAGGAAATGCTTAGGGTAGCCGTTGAGGGCTTGGTGATCACACCAAAAGTGAGATAGTTCAGAAGAACATCATATTGCGTGACATCCACTGTTGTATCTCTAGTTGGGAAGTTATTTGGGTTCGGTGTCTTTTGGGCTGGGTTCTCTGAAAGGGGTGATAATAAACCCATTTCGTTGAGAGGCCCCACTGCTTCTGCTTCACCGTAAGTGCATGTGAAATCCACAATGTTGGTGGGGTAAGCCACAGCGTTCCCTAAAGAGTCTCTGAAAGTTGTTGCTGAGAAACCTTTTCTTTCAATTTCGTTGTTGAGTTTTCTCTGACGGGGGTCTGGAGCATCGGGGGATAACAACGCACCAGTTGCACCCGTCCCACACGCTAACATAAACATCCCGAAGTTCGGTTCGGCATTGTCTTTGAATAAACGAGCAGCGTGGATACCAGCATCCAATGTAATGACATTGTCTTTCTCGAAGTACGTTCTCTCGCCCGTTGCGTGATCATACATATCAAATATGATGCTCCCCTTCTTAACAAACTGTCCAATTTCACTAGGGGCTAGTTGGAAACCGACATTCAGATTTTCACGCATAGGATTCATTTTATCTTTTTTCATTTTATCTCCACCAATGTGTTGGGGTTATCTATTTCTTTCAATAGAAGAATTATGGAACAGTTATTGTAGTTGTGGTTGGTTGAGGTAAAGGGAGTCCTCCTTCAAGGGTCACCCCCGTGCCAGAACTTGGCACGCCAGTTGGTTGAACAGAACTAGCACCGTACAACAATGAGTTCTGACCTAACGCTATCATAGTACCCCAAGGAGCGATGTGCGTGTGTAGGTTGGCATAATCTGTGAGAACCATATCACAAGACCCCCCGTCATTTGGGGTTGGGATTGTTTCTTCTAGGGCTTCTTCCGTGTTCCCTCTCAGAATAGATTTCACACTAAGTTTAATAAGACATTGTCGTTGGACTGATCCTTTCCCTACTTGTGTGGCGGGAGCATTGGGGTACAGAACGGCATTTGTCCCCCCGAGTGTCTTCCCTAGATATGCCCCACCAGATAAGTGCATGACATGACCGATTTGTTGAGGGGTTTGCTTCACGACCTCCACATTCTCTGAGAACTTTGAGCCTCTGATATCGATCTCGTTGAAGTCATCGCAAGCAATCGTGATGGGTTCATCTGAACCGAGTTCCTTCTCAATGAACTCTAAGTTTTCATATCTTTCATTGGGATCTCTGAACTGGACAGACTTGGAAGGGTCATTTAAGAAGAAGTCGGGGTCATTGTTCAAGACATCTTGAACTATATTAACACCCGAACCAAAGACGACTTCTCTGATGGCATCTGCAATCTGCGACTTGGGTACGGGAGGTGTTCCTTCATTCAATAAAGTGATGGAAGAAAGAACCTCTTGGTTTTTCAGATAAGTCTTTGTCCGAGTTGTCCTAGAGGGGGCGTAAGAGATGTGGGCTGTGTAATGTTCCCGTATCTCAAGAATCTCTTGGTTCGCATCCTCAATGTGATACTCCCCCACCATCAAGATTCCCTCATGGCTATGAACCAATCCAATGTAGGGCTTACCCTCCGTGAAACCCAATGGCTGTTTCACGAAGATACTCTGAGATTGTTCATCGAACTCCCACATCGAACTAGGGAGAACGATGTCTTCCACTCGCACCACAAAGATATTCTCTGCAAACAAATCAGTCGGGATTAAACTAATCACTTGGTTGGAAAGACTCTCCACTTCACACAACTCAATTGTGATGTCCTTGTGTATCTCATCGGAGGTCAGCACATTTGCTTGGTTGAGAATCATGTGGTGGGGCGAACTCCAATCTTCCTTCGCTGTGAGGTACATACGATAACGGAACAGTCGCCACACGGAGTACCCAATGTCAGCCCCAAAAGAAATCATTCCCACTGGACTTTCTGACGGGGGTAAATCATCATATTCGATGTTAATCCAACCAGCAGAGGGGTCGGTCGTTTCGGTTGCCCACACACCATCAAAATAAGGTGGTGGGGCTAAGTCTGTCCGATACAAGGTCAAACCCCACCCAGCATCTCGGTGGAGGCGTACATCCATCATCTCTCGCCAGTCCATTTCTTCTATCACGGAAATGCTTGAACTGTTGGGGAGGAAATGGGAATCTGTTCTTGGCACTTCCCACGAGTCTAAGTCTGTCTGAACTCCTTGTTTCCACACACCGATTGTTCGTTGGGCTGTGGCGTTGGGTCTTTGGAGAACCGTGAGATAGTCTAGCAAGCACTCTTCCTCACTGGTGATAACAACACTTGGGTCAGAGATGTCAGCGAACAGAGGGAGGGCTAATGAATCTACAAGGGTGTCGTCTGCAAGGATATTTAAGGTTGATGTTATGACATCGAGAACCAATCGGTAGGTGTGGTATTCCCCTATGTGCATGAAAGGGTATGTATTTACCACGCCCGTTGGCAAACCTACTGTGAACTCATTATTTCCGAACTGAACTAGCACGGAATAATCGCCTTGCTGGAACAGCAGCGAAGTCCCGCTAAGACCCCCATCCCACTTCACTTGTTGGAGTCGGAACTCAATGGACAACCCTTGACCATTCGGTGTGATATCTTTCTTGGCTTCAAACTTGGGGGGTTGATAATCACAAGGGATAGGACTAGGGGCAATTGTTCCATGTGCTATATGATATATGTCATTCAGTTGAGAGTAGAGAGCCGTTGTTTCCCAGTCAGCCTCCTCAAAACTTAAACTCCCATTCAGAACTTCCTTCGTGAGATTGACGAGGTGTTTCTTCCCAGAGACATCTGTATCAAATAGAAGATTCTTGAATAAGATGAGCCGCACTCCGTCATCCACTCGAACTTCGATATCGCCTTCATCCACTTGGAAGAATAAATCTGTATCGGAAATGACTTTCTTTTGGAAGAAAGGCTCAATACGGTGGAAAGTGTATCCCCCTTGCCCTCTCAAATCCATACGGTCGACATCTATGATTGCTTGTCCGTAATCCCCTAGCACGAACCAATCACTTGGAACTTGGGAGAAATGCTCAGAGATGACATGTCCCCTTGAGTACAAGAGAGCGTTCTTGGGTGTCGTTCCGAATTGAATCAATGAATAATCAATTGTCGTGTTTTTGTAGCCGTTGCTTAGTAGTCCTCCAGAGAAAACACCTTCTGTGAAGTTGAAGGCATCTCTAGTTCGCACAACGGTGGTTTCAACCACGTCTTCAAACGCCAATCCACTGACTGCCCCACCAATAAACAACTGCACCTCACGGCTTTCGGTGTTAGACACCAACCGATAAGTCTGATTGAAATCCGAGAACAGATGCTCAAAGTTCAGCGTGACGGGGCTATTTTCCCATTCGGTGTATGGGGCTGACATTGGAGGGCTGAACTCCACGATTGTTTCCCCAGTAGTTAGGGGTGTCGCTTCAATCACAGTGTATGTTCCGACTTGCGTGCCATTAAAGACTTGGAAGCGAAGGGTTGCCAATGACGAAACGAGGGGGTAATCCTCTGTGGCGATCTTGAATTGATTTTGCGAGATGAGATCGACTGTCTGTTCGAGTCCGATATTCCAAGAATCTTGCAGATGGGGTTCATCGAAGTTCGTGCAAAGTCCAATGTGCTGCACACCATTTATTTCTAGCATCCCCACCATGTGTAAAAAATGATTTGTTTTCACACCGAAGGCGACATTGGTGAAGACACCCGTCAGTTCATATTCTTTCACTTGGAATCGAGAGGCAAACACCACACTCTTAGGGAAAGCGAAGTCTATCTCTTTATAGAACTGACCCTTCCCATTTGTCGTGAATGTCCCGTCACCATTGATATTCGCACTTATCTCAGACACGCCCCAACCATTGTCGCTGGGCGTGGAGTTCCCATCGAGAGAATGTACCTCCCCATTCACCATCTCGTGTAGTTCGGGGATAGCCACTCTATGTGGGTCTTGGTTCAACATCATTGTGGTGGGTGAGTTCAGAACAGCACTGTAATCTCGCTCAAAACCAATGTATCTGTGGGAAACCAGTTTTGGTTGTTTGCGTTCTCCGAATGGCAACACCACACCGAAGGGGAATCTCCCTATGTTCTCTTTCCCTCTTGAGGAGTTGTTGGGTCTGGTGTCATGGAGATGATTTGCTCTGTCCCATTTATTCAGTGTCAAACCCTCCGTATTCAATCCAGCCATCTGCATAATAGGGCTTTTGTGCCACTTGTAATCAACACGCACATCAATCAGACCACTAGGCATTAAAGGGATAGGAATGAGAGGCTGGATTGCACCCTCGTAAGGATTGACAGCCTCAACTTCAACTGCCACACCATTAACAAACACAGCCACATCTTGATCAGTGGCGGGCGTTGCATCTCCCCATCCTTTAGTGAGGGGGCCGTGTTGGGTTAGGAGTATCTCTTGGACGGAGGTGGAGTTCCCTCGTATGTTCAAGACACTGTTATGGATAAAGTTCCCAGAGGTGGTATATATCGTCTGAGAAGCCGTGAAGATAACCTTTTCTATAAGGAAGTGTAACAACCGATAATACGGATTGAAGTTAAAGGAAACTCCCACTCCATGTACATCAATCCCCGTCAAAGAACCCAATGGAATAGAAAGCAAACATGCCCCATTTACCTCAAGGGCATAAAAACCATATCTCTCATTCCGAATGAGTTTCAAATCTTGACGAGTTCTTCTCCAATCAGAGATGACTTGAGTTGAATAAAGACCACTGTTCATCTCAATGACACCAACACCATCTATCTCTTTGAACACCAAACCAATCTCAACCAAACCATCCGAAACAAATATCTCCATGACGGGTTCTGTCAGATAATAAGGTCGGATGTGAGGTGTGCTCAAATCAAAGGAGAGTTCTACGGTGTAAGCCGAGTTGGGTTGGATATCCCCATGCTCATCGGGAAAGCGAACTAGGAAAGCATCATTCTGTTCTTTAGAAATTAATAACCCAGAAGGAACTCTCGAAGCCTCCCCTAATCCCGTAAAAACATAGTTTGAACCCACATTATCAGAGAATAGGATGCTGGGAAGTCTTCCCAGCGTGAGTAAATAGTCAGTATGTGTCAAACCTTGTAGTTCTAGTTCGACCTTATTTTCTTGGGGTTGGGAGATATTTGTCACGGTGACATTTACTGGATAATCATATTCCCACAAGTAATTAGAGGTGTCATCTCCTCCACTTTCGATTCCTTCATTGAAAGTGATAATGACATTGCCGTCAATAGATTCGGCAGAAACTTCTGTGGTAGGTCTTAATCCACAGAAGAAGGCTTTTGAACCTTCTTCTGGGAGTATTGGATTATGGGAGGTGTCTGTGAGATTCTCTACGAGGACTTGGTAATAGCCTCCCATTGTCGTTCCGTTGTGTTTGACAATGACAGAACTAAGCCCTAGTTCTCCGACCCGACCCTTTTCCACGCTAGTGATATCACATGCCGCACCAAGTGTTTCAAGAATCTTGTAAGAAGCCACAGCATAATAAGAAGCATCCTCTAGGACATCAGCCGAAAAGAAGATTTCGAGGGTGTTCCCATCCACTGCTCTCGCTGAACTGACTCTCGTGAGACTTGTTCCTCTTGTACCATAAACCCCAAGACCGAAATGCCCACCGAAGCCATCGACTGAAGCAATGGGTGGTGCTGGGAAGGTGCTGACTCCACCAAAGATAAGACTTTGACCGAAACCCGAAATAAGGCTTTGCTGTGTGGGTGGATTTGTCGCCCCGAAAGGAGCAACACCATAACCACCGTAGCCGTAGGTTGAGATACCATTTGAGGGTAAGAATAATCCCATTAGATTAACCACCAGTTAGAGCCGTCTGAATATAGCGTGATTGATTTCATCAAGAAGGTGTTGTTATTCCACACGATATCGGCATTGGCTTTATCTATCTCGTCTGTCCCATCGGGTTTGATAGTCAATGTCCATTCACCCGATCTTTCTATGAGTTTGATTTTGATTGTCTTGAAGTTCCCGACACTTGAAGCGGCTGGGAGATTCAGCGTGACATGCTGGTCAACCAACGAGATGAAGTGGAGTTTCCCGAACTCTGCTACGACTGGTTTGGTGGGGTTGCCTTGTGCCAACATCGAATGGGCGTAAATACTGTCCAAGTGGATATCTTTAGTGTCAGTGTACTCAACATCATTCCCATTCCTTGTGAGAACATCGCCATTTGAGCCACCATTTGGCATTGAGAGGTCATTGATAGCAGAAGGGATACTCGGAGTTCCCGTCAAAGAACTGTACTGACCATCGAACAGAGTCGGTCTGCCAGTCAAGGTGTCGTACGCAATCGTGAGATCGTTATTGAAATCCGATAGATCAGAGGGAGTGTTTGAAATCTGATTGTAGTCTATGTTTCCTACGGTTGTAAGGAATCCAACATCATTCGTGAAATCACTCAAAAGTGTCGGCTTCCCCGTTAGATTGTTGTAGGGTACTGTCATCGAAGCCTTACTCTGCGTTCTCCAAGTATGTTCAGTGGTGCTATACACCATAAAGGTGTCATGAGCATCGTCAGAAATCAAAAAATCATCCTCTGATAATGTTACAATTTCTTTATCCCCTAGTTTAAGGACGGAAGGAGTCACATTCTGAACTGCATCTTTAATTAGTATGTGTTGCCCGTTCCCAGAAACATCCCATAAAAGAGGACGAAAACCCTCTGCCTTCATAGTGGTTATCTCTGCAAGTGCTAGAGGGGGCATATTCTCCATATTCTCTGTGTCGGGAACACCCGCCACGAACATGTCACCGATTTTCATTCGAGGCATTGATGAGGTTGTATCCACTCGGAAATGGAACTCTTCTGTTGTGCTGGGATCTATAAATCGGATTGAATTGTAAGCATTGGCGTAGATACTATTCACAATGTAAGAGGGAGAACCAATGTTGAAAGCATTGTTTTGGAGGGGGAGTAAGTTCCCACTTGCATCTTCTTGCCAATTCTCCAAATGAACATCACGGACTCGCACAAAAATCTGACCATTGACGGCTTTCTTCACGAGGTAACCAATCTCCACAGTTCGGTGGTTTATATTCGTGGCTGCATCTGGTTTGACAGTTGTTAAATCACCATCCACCTCCAAATAAACGGGGTCACCAACAGCCCCAGCCAAACCACTCGTATCAATCCCTCGCACCAAACCAAAGGTCGTGACAAAGCCTTGACCATTGGGGTATATAAGATTCTCGGTAGCAAGTCCCACACAACTGTGAGCATTGGCTGTGTCATAAGAAGCCCGTTGGACTTTAAGTTGCCCCGAAGCCCCGTTCGCTCCACTGATAAAAACGGCTTGCCCATCGTTTATCTGGGTGGTGTCGTCATTAACAGCGTGGAACACCTCCTCTTGACCGACTTGAAGGGTTACATTCCCACCTTTCAAACCAATGTCCATTGTGCCAGCAGTGTCATTCCAAGCCATCTGCCCTTCTGATACCGTCACACCCGTAGTCACATCCCATTGGAGGGCTTCTAAATAAAGACTAGGGATATAAGAAGTACTAGCCCCCAACGCACCACCATTCATAGATAAAAGGTCACCCACACCGTCTATACGCCATTCATTTGTGGCATTGATGGTGAAGTCTATTGTGGCGAGGACACCCGTGTCTGTCACAACGACAGAAGAGTCATCTTGATTGATTTGATTAGAAACACCCGCACCCGTGTAGGAGATTTCTAGTTCATCACCAGTACCACTGAGAGCGACATTGATACCACCCGTTCCTAGAACTGTTCTCAGTTCTAGGTCTGTCCCCGTCTTCTGTTTGAAAACCTCAGAGCCAGTCCCTATATTGACGGCAGATTCGACTTTGTTGGCGAGTAAACTCTCTAGTTCGGAGAGGGCATCTTGGACATTTGTGCTGACCAAAGAACTGAGGGTGTTATCAAAACTGATAGAAAGAGCATTAGCGAGAGCCTCTACCGAAATAGCACTCCCCGTACCACTTTCGTTGAGGGTTTCAAAAACGACTGCCCCCACTTTCAAGGTATTATTGTGGTTTGTGTTGTCTTTGTTCCAATAGATATCCCCTTCAATTTCAGAGAAAAGGATAGTCTGCTCGCTATTCCCAGAGTTCGACACACCGTAAGACGACCCCAACCAGTTGATAGATATATTCTCTACCCCATCTCTCAGAGATGAATTGATGACAGTCGATGTTCCGTTGGTGGCGAGTCCATACTGGGCCGAACTAACAATACAATCACGGAGGACATTGATGACCCCACCGACATTATGTTGATTCGGGTTGATTGCCAAACAAGAGGGTGCTGTGAAAACACAAGAATCTAAGAGAGATGTGGTGTCTTCCCCACTCTGTAAGAAAGCGAAGTTCCCGATATCCCCAGTTTCATCCATTCGGAAGCGACAGTCCATCCCGACAAAGCGACCCTCTTGGAGATCAATCAATGCCCCTTGTCCGACAGTGATGGCAGTACCCTCGAATGTACAAGCATTTGCTTGGAGGACACCCTCACCCGTCTTAGCAAACATGGGGTTGGCAGTCGTTACCTCACATAAGAAATGAAGCCCGACAAGGATAGCCAATTCACTATTGGCTGTGAGAGTAGCATCGTGTGACACTTCCGATTTCACAACCACTCGTGGTGACAACTTCGGCTTGGCTGTGAGGTCTGGCACATCTTGGGTGCTTTTATGTTGAGTTCCCACCAAATGCACGAAAGGTTGGAGAGTCAGAGTCTCTTCGTAGACACCTTCATTGATTAACACGACATAAGGCTGGCTTTCACTTGCTCCATCCAGAACAGAGAAATCAATGGCTTCTTGGATGGTGGCGAAATCACCATAACCTTGTGTTCCTAGATTTGAATCGACATGAACAACTCGACCACTCATAGCAATCGGCTTTAGGATTTCAAGAATCTTACGGAGGTTACCATTCTGCTCGTATGCCCAACCATAAATCCCGATGTCATTTGGTATTATCGCTTCTTCATCCCGTCTTTCACCAGCGGCAACCAATTGCAATCCAGCGAACTGAGTCAAAACTCGGTGGCGAACATACATAGAATGTTCTGTGGGTAATCCCGCATCGACAATCAGCCTTAATAGATATGAACCTTCCTCATCAATAGCGAACTGAGTGACAGCAGCGTTGGTGGAAGTGAGAGAGGCACTAGAACCATCGGGGGAGAACATAATGCTCCACGAATGGGTGGTGACACCCACTCCAATACTTTCTAAAGTGATGACATCCCCACTAAGAACATCCTCTCGACTGGAATCAACGAGAGAGGTTGCTGGGTCTGAGTTTCTTGTTGATTTAATTGAAGCAATAGCCATTTTTAATCTCCATTATTGTAGGACATAACCAAACTTCACCCCTAGAGGTAAAACTGGAATCTCAACACTACTGTTAGGGTTTCGTATAAAAAATATCTCCACTCGGATTTTTTCTTCGGGGGGGATATTCGGGATATCCAAAGGCAACTCTATCTCTTGTAGTGTATCGAAAGAATAGCCAGTCACTGAGAAACTGGCTTCTTCACTGCCCACATAAACATCCACAACAATCTCTGTCAGAATGGTGTCGTCAATTGTGCCATTCTCCCCACTCAATCGCAATACCACTGTGAGGTTCTTGAGATTTATGGCTTGTCCTTTGTCATTGGTGGCACTTGTCCCAGCCATTGTGGTGTCTTCAATTAATAGGACGGGTACACCCGTGTAACCACTGTCATATTTGAGAGGAGAAGCCAACAGTTTGACATCGTTGTACCACCCAATGTCTGTACCCTTCACCTCATAGAACTTCTCCTCAAAAGGAGTGGCGATGGGGACACCATTGAACAACAACTCTGGTTTGGAAGTGTCAGTGACATCTATATTGAGAGGGTAATCAAACTGAGAAGCCCCATCGTCATAGACGAAATGTACTGAGGAAATGGCATCGACATAGATACTCTGAACTCTATTGGTCGGTGAGCCGATGTCTTGTGTTCCCGTATTCATAGGGAGGAAAGAACCATTGGTGTCGAACATCCAATAATCCACACCATCTATATTGATGAGGATACTCCCATCGGCTAACCCACCCTCGTCCACGATAGTGATGGAGGTATTGTCTTGGTATATCGAACTGACTGCCCCACTGAAGCCCAACTGAATCTCGTTTGTGGTCGAACTGACACTGACAGTTCCATCTCCCACAAGTGTTTTGAACTCTAGGACATTGGAGTTCTTCTGCTTGAAGACTCTCGTTCCCGTTCCGACATTCCCACCCGTTATATTTGTGAGAGAATATGTTTCATCAATGGCATCTTGAATGTTATCAGCAGAAGCAGCACCGTCATAACCAATGGTGTCACCCCCAACAAGAGGCGTTATCTTCACGGCATGGGGTGGCAAACCAACAATCCCAGATTC
>Ga0206677_10004780_pt1 | contig 10899 bp, 9 predicted proteins | sample M130m12015metaG_FD_155475 | JGI IMG/M metagenome (GOLD analysis project Ga0206677, IMG submission 155475) | Ammonia-oxidizing marine archaeal communities from Monterey Bay, California, United States - M1 30m 12015 | ecosystem: Environmental > Aquatic > Marine > Intertidal zone | place: USA... | reverse complement strand
GATCTGGGTTGGGCACGGTGTTAGTCATGACGCTACCACTTGGATCAAGGCATCGATGGCAACCATGTCTTCTTGGTAAACAAACATCGGATTGATTTCAATTTCAAAGATTTCAGATTGATGTGACACGTATGAAGAGCATATTTTGTGAATTTGGTCCGACATACGTGCAAAGTTTGCCTTTGGACGCCCCCTGAACCCACCTAACAGCTTTGCCGTTCGCAAGCTTTGTAGGGCTTGCTCAATATCCTTAGAGGTTGCTGGCAACAAAACGGTCACGGCATCCCCCACGAGTTCCGTCAAAATGCCACCGCTACCCAACACAAGGACTGAACCAAATTGTGGATCAGATCTTAGGGTTACAATCAATTCGGCCAAAGGTGTGGGCGACATTTCCTCGATCAAAAAGCTGTCGGTCTTGGCGCCCATATCGTATGCTTTTACTGTATTTTTCATACAGGCAATTTTATCAATAAGATCGTTTGGCCCTGTAATATTGAGAACGACAGCTCCAGCTTCAGTTTTATGAGCAAGATTGGGCGACATCATCTTTAGAACAACAGGATAGTTGAAATCGGCTGCCTGAGAACGAGCGTCCGCTTCTGAAACGGTTGTGCCTGCGGGAATCTGTACGCCAAAATTCATGAGCATTGCTTTGCCTTCATCTTCAGTTAGCAAGCGGGTGCTGTAAGACTCCTTAGCTGACAAAAGCGGCGCAGGACGGTCCAGCTCAACCCGTTTGCGCACATATTGCCATGTCGCTGCATGGCCAATTGCATTTAAGGTTTCGTGAATACCTTGCATGGGCGCAATGCCTTGATCGATCAAAAATCGCCGCGTGTCCTCATCCAAGTTTTCTGGAATGGTTGCACAAATTGCTGCTGGCAATCCCCGTTCCGCTGCAGCTTTGCCAAAGGCAGCCGCATCGTGCTGATAATAGCATTTGGAATCGTCGAGTCCCTTTGCTGGATAATCCTGAACCAACACCGCAGACCCCGCACTCATGACATCCATCGCTTGGGAAAAGACAGGGTAGGTTTTGTCTGGCTGCCCCCAAATTGGCGTGGTGTAGTCAAGGGGATTGGACACTGTTGCAATGTCTGGCAATAGATTCTTGAGCGTTGCATGATCCTGTTGTGCAATCGGTGCAAACGACAGATTAATCGTTTCCGCATGATCTGCTAACATAGTTGCTCCGCCTCCAGAACAGGTGAAGCCAGCTACATTTCGATCACCTGGTGCGCCCGCAACGCATAGATACTTTAAAGTTTCAAGGAACTGCGCAGGATTTGTGACACTGATGACTCCCGTCCGCGCGAACAAAGCTTCGTAAAGTTCATTTGAACCCGACAAAGATCCTGTGTGGCTTACGGTCAATGTCGCTCCGATCGCAGAACGGCCCGTTTTAAGCGCAACAACCGCGACGCCTTTTTCAATCGCTTTCAACGCAGCCCGTTCAAAGGCCTGAATATCCGTCAAGCCTTCGATGTGCAGGCCAATCGCACGCACTGCATCATCTTCACAGAAAATATCGAGGAAATCTTCAAGTCCAAGAACGGCTTGATTGCCCGCAGACACCATGTAGGCCATGGGCAAGGAACGCGCGCTCATGGTGATGTCAGATGAAAACATGCCAGATTGGGTTACGATGGCTGCACCATACCCTGGCGACCAACCACCATGTTCAAACGACCATAAGGCACTGTTATCAATATAGTTTATCAAACCGTAGCAATTGGGACCGATAAGCGCCATGTCCCCAGTCGCGTCGATCAATGCCTGTTCCGCAGCTTGATCACCCGTTTCCTTGAACCCGGCAGAAAAGCATACAACGCCCCCTGCCCCCAGTTTAGCTAATTCACCCAGCGCAGCCACAACGCCATTTGCTGGAATGGCTAAATACACCGCATCAGGCGGCTCGCGCAGATCAGCAATCGACGGCAAGCAAGTCACGCCCGCCAGATCACTCCGCTTAGGGTTTACTGCCCACATTTGCCCGCCAAAACCACGACGGCGAGCTTCGTTTATTGCAATCGTTGCGTCATGCCCACCAATGAACGCAATGTGACGCGGGCGTAAAAGGCGCGCAAAGTTCTTTCTCTGTGCCGGGGTCATGCACCAAGGGGCCGCAGGATCGAACGCGTAATAATGTGTCGCTGGATTTCTGATGTACCATCCCAGATCCGTTCCAAACGGCTGTCACGCCAAAAGCGTTGGATTGGCATTTCTTCCATCAACCCCATGCCACCGAAAATTTGAACCGCGTCATCCGCGATCTTGTTCAACATTTCGGAACAAAAGACCTTAATCATCGCTGCATCCGCATCCGACATGATGCCTTTTTCAGCCCGGTCCACCGCGTCTTTGACCATCAATTCTGCAGCGCGAAGGGACATCGCACCGTCTGCCAATCGGAAACCAGTTGCTTGAAAAGTTCCAATTGGCTTGCCAAATTGCTTGCGGGTTGCGGCCCATTCTGTAGCCATAACAAGAATGCGCTCTGCCTTGCCGCAACAGGTAGCCCCGACCCAAATACGCCCCATGCTGAGCCACTGCCCAGAGAGCGCCAAGCCGTTACCTTCAGTCCCAAGCACTTGATCTGGTCCAAGGCGGACGTTGTCAAAACTAAGTGCATACGTGTTGTAGCCGCGATAGCTGACACATTTTGTACCTTCTCGGCATTCAAATCCCTTTGTCCCCACATCGACTAGAAAGGCCGTTACTCGTTTTCGCAGGCCACGCGGTGTTTCGTCTTCACCCGTTGCGGCAAAAACAATGGCAAAATCAGGCATACAAGGCCCCGAGATGAAGTGTTTTGAGCCATTGAGAACCCAATCGTCCCCATCACGTCGCGCGGTGGTTTTCATGCCCATTACGTCTGAACCTGCATCAGGTTCGGTTAGGGCAAAAAGTTCACGTTTTTCGCCGCGGATCGCTGGAAACAGGTACTGTTCCCTTTGATCTCCTTCACAGGCCATTAACAGTTCAGTTGGCCGTGCGGCCCAGCTTTGTAAAGCATGGCTGGTTTTGCCGTATTCCCGTTCGATCAGCGACATCGCACCATATCCCAAACCACCGCCACCAACATTTTCTGGCAAATTGCAGGCATAAAGACCAAGCTCATGTGCACGGCTCTCGATCTGGCGACCAATTTCCTCTGGCACATGGCCTAGGCGATCCACTTCTTCCTCGAAAGGAAACATTTCAGTTTCGACAAAGTGGCGCACGGTGTTGACCAAGAGGTCGGTTTCAACGCTGGTTTCCATTATTTTCTTGGCCTTTATAAGCTTGTTTTTAATTTGGCGTTGCGTCGCGACAGGATCGCATAAACAACAAAAGCAATTATGGTGAGTGCGATCAGAACCACAGCAGCGGCAGCCACAGTTGGATCGGTGTTTTCGCGGATGCCATTCCACATGCGACGCGGCAGCGTGTAGACAGAGTACTTCGATATGAACAATGTTACGACGATTTCGTCCCAAGACAGGATGAAAGCAAACAAAGCCCCTGCAAGCACACCAGGACGAACCGAAGGCAGGATCACACGGCGCACCGTCACCCAGTTGGACGCCCCGAGGTTGCGCGACGCTTGTTCTAATTTTGGATCAAAATTTGCAAGGGATGCGCTGACAGTTATCAGCACCATGGGTGTTGCAAGAATGGTGTGCGCCAAAATCAGCCCAAGATAGCTGTCTAGTAATCCCATAGGTATCCAAAGGCGGTAAAACGCCATTGCCGAAATAATCTGCGGGATGATAAGCGGAAGCAAAAGAAACGCCCTGACAACTTCGGAGTATTTCGACGATACCCGCCACAACCCAATGGCACATAACGTTCCAAAAATTGTCGCAAGAAGCGATGTGCTTAAGGCGACAACAGCGCTTTGGCCAAAGCTCGACATCCATTCTTCGCTGGTGAACAGTTTTTCAAAATGACGCAAGGAGTATTCCCCTTTCGGCATCGAAAGAAACCGTTTTGGCGTCAAGGAAACAGGAATCGCAATCAAAGCAGGCAGCACAAGGAACATGAGCAAGACCCAAGCACCAGCACGATTGAATAAAGCCAAGAGAGATGGTTTCACGACGAAGCCCCCCCAAAGACTGTGCTGAGCTTCATAAATTTTGACATGATCCAGAGCATGACCAGAACGCCAGCCAACATGAGGGCGGCCAGCATTGCTGCTACGCCCCACTTTAACGTCACCAGCAACTGGACAGAGATGTATTCTGCAACCATCAAAACTTTGCCACCACCCAAAACCGCCGGTGTGACGTAAAAGCCAAGGCTGAGGATGAACACGAGCAGTGCAGATGCAACGATGCCAGGCCTGGTCATCGGTAGATAAATTCGGAAAAATGTTTGCGAAGCGCTGGCGCCAAGATTGCGCGACGCGGACATAACCCGTTGATCCAATGTTTGCATATTCACCAACAACGGCAATACGGCATAAGGAATCATGTAGTGAACCATACCAATCAGCACGCCCAATTCATTGCGCATAAAAGCAACGGGTTCGCTAATTAGACCAATAACTTCAAGGCTTTCGTTTACAAGCCCTTTACGCCCCAACAACATCAGCCAACTAAATGTGCGCACAAGGATTGATATCCAAAAAGACACCAACAGGAACGTCAACATAAAGCTCTGTTCACGGCGATAGGCATGCACCATTGCATAGGCAACGGAATATCCCAGAATGACAGAAAAACCTGTCGTAATCACGCATATTCGAATTGTCGTCCACATGATCCGAGCAAGTGTGTCGCTTTCAACCAATTTGGAATAGTTTTGTAAGCCCGGTTCAGGGTCCGAAAGGCTAAGCCACAAGATATTGAGAAGTGGGCCAAGGTATAGACATGCAACCATTAAAAAGAAGGGAGCGACAAGCCACCAACCTGGGCTGATATGTTTACGAAGCGCGAGCATGAGTTTTGGAATGTTCCTATTGTGTTTCTGGGCGCGTGCCAGGAAAAACGCGCCCAGAAACGGGGAGAGTTAGCTTATCGCTTCGAGGAAGGCATTCACAGCATCACCGCCGTTTTTGCCCCACCAATCCGGATCGTTGTAAACGATCTTGTCGATGTTCTTAGCCGACGTAATCGCGTAATCCTGCTGGCCTTCTGGGATCTTGTCAAACGCGGCTGGGTTAGACGGCGTCATGCCCAAACAATCGAGAAGTTTCAGCTGTGCATCAACCTCTTGTGCGGTTGCGATGAATTTCATCACAGCATCCCGCCCCGCAGGATTGCCTTTTGGCACGATGTAAGCGCCCGGCATAGCCAAAGCTTGGTTATTCACCAGTTTGTAGCGTCCATCTGTGTCGTTCTCGATGTTGCGGCCACGGTTTTGCCAAACCATACCCATTGATACTTCGCCATTGACAACCATTGAATGCGCAGCAGACCCCGAGCCCCAGTAAAGACTGTTGTCCTTAATCGACTTAATTTTGGCTAGCGCCCGGCCCATATCAAGTGGATACAGCGCATCGCCTGCGACCCCATCTGCTAGCAAAGCCGCTTCAAGCGAGCCGTTGGCCCACTTATACAGCGAACGCATACCAGGGAATTTTTCTGTATCAAAGAAATCGGCCCAATTTTCTGGAGGGTTATCGCCATAAGCCTCTGTGTCATACACGAAAGCATAGCCATAAAGGATGATGGAGACACCATGTTCCAGCGCATACCCAGGTAGTGTTTTTTCTTTGGACACAACGGAGTAGTCGATAGCCTCTAGGTGACCCGTTGGGCCGAGTGAAACAGCATTAAATAGATCAGCGTCTGCTACGTCTGCAGTTACATTGCCGCTGTCGACCATCTCTTTAATTTTACCTTCCAGCGGGCCAGATGTATCAAATTTCAAGCCTTTGCCAGTGGCAGCTGTGAATGCTTCGCCGATGGCAGACCCGTGGCATTCTTCGGATTGCCCGCCCCAGTTCCACATAACAACATGATCTGCAGCCGCTTGCGCATCACCAGCCAAGACGGACGCTGAGACAAACCCTGTTGCGCCACAGAGCGCCAGAAAGGTCCGGCGGTCCATCTTGCCGGCCTTGAACGCATGCGCACCTTCAACCAACGTTTCTCTCATAAATTGCTTATCACTCATATTCTTCTCTCCTTTTTGGTTACTTTCAGTTATTTCATGCACTTTGTTCCCAGTGCTTAAATGCTCTTTAATTAGTTTTCAGTGCGTTGAAGCAGAACAGCCGCATGATCCTCCCACATTAGATCAACATTTTGTCCAGCCCTGAGCGATGTGGGATTACGCCAATTGTCCACGTCCACTTCCAGTTCCCCCGCTTCGTCCGTTTCGACCATCAAACGCTGGATCGATCCAAAATAGGTTACAGAGCGCACTTTTCCCGTCATACGCGGTGCCGCTCCAGCCCCTTCCACTGCTATGTCGATTTTCTCTGGACGTAAGGCATACGTGCCATCCTCAAGATAAAGGAAATTACTTTTACCAAGAAACCCTGCAGAAAATTTAGACTCTGGTTTCTCATACAGCTCTTTTGGGCTACCCACCTGCTCGATCGCTCCATCGCGCATGATCACGACGCGATCAGACATGGACAGTGCTTCCTCTTGATCATGGGTCACGTAAATAAACGTTGTCCCGACGCGCCTATGAATATCTTTGAGCTGTTCTTGTACTTCGACACGTAATTTTTTATCGAGCGCGCCGAGGGGTTCATCCAACAACAAAACTGGTGGCGAGAAACACAAAGCGCGCGCCAAGGCTACGCGTTGTTGCTGACCGCCTGAAAGTTGGTTGGGCTTGCGGTCTGCAAAGGATTGAAGCTGAACAAGTTCCAGCATCTCCTCAACGCGGATATCAATTTCTGCTTTGGGAGTTTTGCGAACCGAAAGCGCATACCCGATATTGTCGCGTACCGTCATGTGCGGGAACAGTGCATAACCTTGGAATACCATGCCAAAATTTCGCTTTTCTGGCGGCACACCTGTTAGAGTTTCAGAATCTAACGAAATATCGCCCGATGTGATGTCCAAAAAACCAGCAATCATCATCAATAGTGTTGTTTTACCTGATCCAGACGGCCCAAGAAGCGTTAGAAATTCACCCTTTTGAATATCCAATGACACGTCGTTCACGGCACAAAACGTACCAAACATTTTGCACAGATTGTTTATCTGCAATACGCCTTGGGCCGTTTGGGTCATTTACGCGTCAGCCCCGCGCAGCTTAAGTTTGTTGCGTGCTTCTTGGGGCGAAACCGCACGTGCGCCCATCCGTTCAATGATTTCAACTGCGCGGGTTACCAATTGTCCATTGGTCGCCAATACTCCACGATCCAGATAAATATTGTCCTCAAGCCCAACGCGTACGTTGCCTCCCAATGCGACCGCGGCAGCGGCCATGGGCATTTGACCACGGCTGATTCCAAAACTGGCCCAACTTGCCTCTGACGGGAGTTGCGATTTCATTGCAACCATGGTTTCAACATCTTGATCCGCGCCCCAAGGAATACCTAGACAAAGCTGAAACATAGGTGGCGCATCGATCAAACCTTCGAACACCATTTGTTTTGCAAACCGAATATGGCCAAGGTCAAAGACTTCCATTTCTGGTTTCACGCCCCATTCCTGCACCATTGATGCCATTTTGCGCAATGTCGGTGGGGTGGAAATATAAATCATGTCCGTGTCGGAAAAGTTCAGTGTGCCGCAATCCATGGAACAGATCTCTGGCTGACATTCGGCAACATGGGCAAGGCGTTCCTCGGGGCCGATCATATCGGTTCCCGCACCTGGCATCGACGGATTTGCTCGATCAGAAATCCAGTCTCCACCCATTCCAGCTGTTAAGTTGATGACCACATCTGTGCCACTGTCGCGAACGCGATCCACAATTTCCTTGAACAGTTTTGGGTCCCGTGATCCCTGCCCTGTTTCGAGGTCTCTGGCGTGAATATGCGCAATCGCAGCACCTGCTTTTGCGGCCTCGATTGCCGCGTCTGCAATTTCTTTTGGTGTAACAGGAACATGCGGGCTGCGGCCCGTTGTATCCCCAGCGCCAGTAACTGCGCATGTGACAACGACGTCGTAGTTCACGGTAATTCTCCCTTTTTCGTAACCCATCTTGGAAAGCAAATCAAAACAAGGATATAGAATTTTCGACACAGTTGACTTTAGAGTGGCGAAATTTCATAGTTTTGTTCAATTTTGTCAACTTGTGAGGACTATTAAAATTGGCGGAGCACATATTTTATTTACTGATTCCGCGCTTCAATATGTTCGCCCTATCCAACATCATGGAACCGGTTCGCATAGCCAATTACCTAAGCCAGGAGGATATCTACAAGCACAGCTTCATTAGCTTTGACGGCTGCGAAATAACAGCCAGTAATGGCTTGTCTGTAAACTGTGAAAACGCACCAGGAAAACTCAGCCGGACCGACTTAGTTTTCGTATTGGGCAGTTGGGGTGCGGAACATTACATCAATAAATCTGTGTTTTCTTGGATGCGATTACAGGCGCGAAACGGCGCACGTTTTTGCGCCGTAGAGATGGGAGCTTACCTTTTGGCCCGTGCTGGGTTGCTTGCCAACCGAGAGGCGACAACCCACTGGTCATACCTTGCTGGCTTTCAAGAACAATTTCCTGAAGTGTATGTCCGCGAACAACTTTTCACCACTCAAGAACCGATCTTAAGTTGTTCTGGCGCAACCGCGGGGATCGATCTCATGCTTCACTTAATGACGCAGAATCACGGTGAACCCCTCGCAAGCGAAGTATCTGATCAAATATTACGTCACACCATCAGGGGCGCTAAAGAACCCCAAAGATATTCCCACGGTCGTAGTTTGGATTCTTTGCCCAGAGAAGTCCAAAAAACAATCGAAATTATGGAAGAAAATATGAGCGAACCATTGTCTGTGCCTGAAATTTCCCAAGATATAGGACGGTCCCAACGACAGTTAGAACGTCAATTCAAGAAAACGGTTGGATGCAGTATAGTGCAATTTTACTTGTTGCTGCGTTTGCAGCACGCCCGTGTTTTGCTTATTTCTACCGACCTGGCAGTGCGTGAAATTGCGACGGCTGCGGGGTTCAACTCGCTTTCGCACTTTGCCTATGCGTTCAAAAAATGCTTTGAACGGCGGCCCAGCGAATACCGCCAAGCATGGCCAGAACAGGAAACAGCGCCTCATTGGCCTGGGACGCTCAGCCGATTTTTGGAGTCACTCAAGGTCGAAAAAAAAACGTCTTAAGAGGTATCACGAATGGCTCGCAACACGGCGACAATTTGTTCATCCCGTTTTGCAGCCATCTCTTCAAAATCACGCCCATCTGCAATTTCGTTGCAGCCATCGACCATTCGATCACGCAGTTCTTTAGTGAGTTCAGGTGCTTCCAGTCGCGTCCACGGTAACTTCAACGCCGGCCCAAATTGATCCAGATTGGTTGCCATGCCACCTGCCCCACAGGCTACGTGAAACGCCATACACTGACCCTGAATTGCCATGCGTGGAGCCGGCCCATTGATCAGCGCATTGTCGATGTCTTCTGGCGTGGCTTCCCCATTTGCAACCATATGCAATGCTTCGCGCCAAAGCGCCTCTTGAAGGCGCGTGGCAACAAAACCGGGGATTTCTTTTTTCATGATTAGCGGTGCTTTGCCCGCAATTTCATAGAACTCCCCGGCCCATTCAACTGCGGCAGGGGCAGTCGCTTTACCACCAACGATCTCCACCAGGGGCAACAGATAGGGCGGATTAAAGGGATGGCCAATCACACAGCGTTCTGGCGTTGGGCAATCCTGTTGAATGTCCGTCATCATCAAACCCGATGTAGATGATCCAATCACTACGTCGGGCGGGACAATCTGACCTAACTGCGCATAAAGAGCCTGCTTCATTGGTAGGTTTTCTGGCGCACTTTCTTGAATGAAGTGAGTATCTTTAACAGCGTCAGAAATATCAGTTACCACAGTTAAGCGATCAAGAGACGCCCCTGGCGCCAAACCAAGTGCCATAAGGCTTTTCCATGCAGTGTCGATAATTGCGTCTAATATTGGACGTTCTGCGGCGTCATGAATGTAGGCAGTTACATCATATCCCCGTGCCAAGAAATGGGCGGCCCAGCCACCTCCTATGGGCCCACCACCAATCGTAGTGACGCGTGTCACCCGTTTAGGATCAAAATACATGATTATTCGCCCTTAAAATTGGGTTCGCGTTTTTCCACAAATGCAGCAACACCTTCAGCTGCGTCACTGGATTTCAACATTTTACGGTATGTCGGCATCGGATCTGTACGCATTTTATGAAACGCTTGTTCTAAATCAACGCATTCAATCGAGCGCTGAACTTCTTTAACGCTTTGCATTGCAAGAGGCGCAGACCACGCGATTGATGCTGCCCATTCCCGTGCAGCGTCCATCAAGCTTTCTTTCGGAACAACTTTGTTAACCAAACCATAATGTGCTGCTTCTTCTGCATTCATACGACGACCAAGTAAAAACATTTCCATGGCAATGTTATGCGGAATGCGCCGAGGCAAACGCTGCAAAGCACCTGCATCTGGAACAATACCTAGTGGCATTTCCGGGAGGCCAAATTCGACGTGATCTGCAGCAATCAAAAGATCACAGGCCATCGCCATTTCAAAACCACCGCCAATAGCCAAACCGTTGATAGCACAGATTACTGGTTTGTTCAGGAACCAGTTTTCAGTGAGCCCTGTAAACCCACCCTCACCATAGTCGTCAGTTTCCCACCAATTATCAAGCTGCATTTCACCATCATTGAGCGCCTTCAAATCCCATCCAGCAGAGAAGATTTTGTCCCCGCCGCCCGTGAGGATTGCAACCCGCAAATTAGAATCACTATGAAAATCGGTAAAGGCAGCCGCCAGGGCTTGCGATGTTGGAATATCG
>Ga0206677_10004777_pt1 | contig 10907 bp, 10 predicted proteins | sample M130m12015metaG_FD_155475 | JGI IMG/M metagenome (GOLD analysis project Ga0206677, IMG submission 155475) | Ammonia-oxidizing marine archaeal communities from Monterey Bay, California, United States - M1 30m 12015 | ecosystem: Environmental > Aquatic > Marine > Intertidal zone | place: USA... | reverse complement strand
TCAAAAAAAGGTAAAGCCCTGGTGAAGTCTATCGAAACTGATTTCGGAGAGAAACTTTCGACCACAGATTTACACGATTCAAGATTTATTGTTACCTCACTTACAAGAACGAAGGAGAACGTACGACGTTTGAGAAGAAACAATGGCAACGCAAGCGATAAAAGTGCGCACATGTACGGGGGATGTTTTGATATAACCTATGCGCGCTTTGAGAACGACAACAAAAGGTTGAACGCCAATGATATTTATCGTCTAAAAGAGACCTTAGCACAGGTCATCTTTGAATTGAAAGAAAAGAAAAAGTGCTGGGCAATCACTGAAAAAAGACAGCCCTGCTTTCATGTCGTAGCGCGATAAAGTTTCGGCTTTTTATTTAAATACAGGGACAGAATGTATTTGAATCATTCTGTAAAAATCAAATCAATATACGGAACTGCATAATTCAGCAAAGCGCCGCCTCCGGATGGGGTCGTTTGGTAAAAGTTTGCACTTGTTATAGTCATTGTACCTTCTGTGTACGGAAAACTCATTTCGCCTTTACGCGCAACTCTTCCAATAAGGTTAATAAACTGCCCATTGGCATTGTCCAATACGATAGTTCTTCTTAAAGTATAGGTCACTCCTGATTGTAAATCAATCATCGATGCTACAGGTGCAGCAAATGGCGAATTAATAGTTGATGTTGGCGCTACGAAAGAGGTTTCCGATGAAGAAAAATTATGATTACCAGCATAAATAATTGTGCCGGTTGTACTGTCAATTATTTCTATTAAATAAAGCGCCGAAGATATTGCGGGTTGACTTTGGTAACCAATCTCACATACTTCTTTATCTTCTATAAGCACAAACGAATATTCATGAATTTCTGTATCAAAAAAGGCTTCATCCGTATATTCATTCAAAATCATATTTTGAAAAATTGATTGAAATGAAGAAGAGGAATGATCGCACGAACTTTTAACCTCATACTTTCGACAGGAAAGACCTATTATTAGAATGCTAAGAAGCCAAATGAAATTATTCAAACGATTGTGCTTCATACATATTTAAACGAAAGGCAAGCCCCTTTATTGTCTATTACTTTTCGAAGGTCAATGCGGTTAAAGGTTTTAGAATTATTTCACCAATGCATGACAATTACGTATCTTGTTTAAAAAATGTAATGCCCAAACTGATCTTTTCCTTATTTAATGTGTTCCTTTTTGGAGCCTCTTTTTGTTTCAGTCAAATGTTACGAGTCGGCCCCTATCTTCAAAATGCGAGCCCTAATACAATAACTGTTATGTGGGAGACAAGTAGTATTGATGAAAGTATTGTCGAATGGGGAAACACTTCCTCTTTCGGAAATACTGCTTTAGGAACATTTGTTTCTGGAAATGGCTTGTCAAAAGTACATACTGTTAAAATAACGGGGCTTTCTCCTGATACTCGTTATTACTATCGAATTCATACAGATGCATTAGTAGGTCAAACTTATGACTTTATTAGCCCTCCCCTACCTGAAAGTGAAAAAAACTTCAATCTTATTTCTATGAGCGATATGCAACAAGACGGGGCGCATCCTGAAGTTTTTTCTGATATCGTAAATAATGATCTCATTCCGTTTGTTAACGACCGTTTTGGTAATAATAACGACCTAGCAAATGATATCGCATATGTTTTTATCCCTGGGGATCTTGTAACAACTGGAGGGAATTATCCATCTTGGAAAAGTACATTTTTCGATCCCGCACAGACCCTTTTTAACCATGTACCTGTATACCCCGTAGCGGGCAATCATGAACAAAACTCGGAGAATTACTTTAGATATTTCAATTTACCAGAAAACGGAACAAACAATAATGATTACATAGAACATTGGTATTATACTGATTATTCTAATGTGAGGCTTGTTGGTCTAGAAACAAATAATGGATACCGTATTCAAGAACAGCTCGATTGGTTACAAGGTATGCTAGATGATGCTTGTGCAAACGACAACATAGACTTTGTTTTTGCACAACTTCATCACCCTCACAAATCTGAATTATGGATTGCTGGAAACACAGATTATACGGGGCAAATTATTGAAATTCTAGAATCTTTCTCAACAAACTGCGGTAAACCTAGTGTACATTTTTTTGGACATACACACGGCTATTCGAGGGGTCAAAGTAGAGACCACCAACATTTAATGATAAATGTTGCCTCTTCCGGGGGGGCAATTGATAATTGGGGAGAATACGCACAGCAAGATTATAAAGAATACTCTAAAAGCACGGATGATTATGGTTTTGTCCTAGTGGAGGTAGAGGCTGGAGCAAGCCCACAATTTCTTTTGTCGCGTGTGAGTCACGGTAGCTTTGAAAATGGCATAGTAAACGCTGAAATCAGAGATACCTTTAGGGTGATGAAAAACAACATCCCTCCCAACCAACCAACAGGTCTATTCCCAAATGAGGGTGCTTCGCTCAACCCCGACTGCATCAAATTTCTTGGTTCTGATTTTAGTGATGAAAATGGTGGAGTTCACGGGGCCACACATTGGCAAATAGCGAGTGATAATAATTTTCAGAACCTTGTATATAACGATTGGTTTCAACATGAAAATTGGTACTTCGATGAAGATCTAGAAGCGGGGAATAGCCTCAATGAGAAAAAAATAACAGCACTGGCTGAAAATACGACATACTTTTGGAGGCTTCGTTACCGAGACAGAAACTTAGGTTGGAGCCCCTGGTCAACTGATATTACGTTTAATACCACAAGCTCAATGCTATCAGAAAACCTATTATTGAATGGTGGGGCTGAAAATGGCACAATGAATTGGACTGAGGTCTCTGGTTCTTTTGAATCTATTTTAAGTGGAGAGTGCGCAGGTAATGATTCCCATTCCGGAGCTAGTTTATTTGCCGTTGGTGGCGTTTGTGAGACGAATGCTTATGGAGAAGGATATCAAGATATTTCATTGACTGACTTTGCTTCGAGTATAGATAGTGATTCTGCAACAGTCAGTTTTGGGGGTTACCTTAGTGATTACGCTGGTTCTGATATCCCAGAGCTCAAACTTGTTTTCTTTGATGGCGGAGGAGATTTAATTTCAGAATCCGAAAGCTACTCAAACCAAACGCCAAGTTGGACTTACATTCAGAATTTAATCCCTATCCCTATTGGTAGTCGAACTGTTCGTATGGTTTTAATGGGTACTAGAAATGCAGGTACTGATAATGACTCTTACTTCGATGATTTATTTATTCGGGTACAAAACGGCTTATTTGATTGTGAAGAGCAAACTTTAAGTGTCGGTAGTATAAATAACTCCTCTTTACTTGAGGTTTATCCTAACCCATCGAAAGGTATTATTTCCTTTAATACAGACGAACAGCTGAAAGGTGTTTCCTATATCATTTTCAATTCAAAAGGAGCTGAAGTTTTCCAAGGACGTTTTATGGATAGTGTTGAAAATGTCGATCTTTCATCGATCGGAAAAGGTATCTATGTTGTAACTGTTCCTGGATTTGCCGTTAAAAAACGATTTGTAATTCATTAATTTGCCAAAATTATAAGCCTTTTGAAAACCTATAGCATCAAATTATTTCTTGTATCGTTGCTGTTTTTTTTAAGTGTACTTTTTAGTTTAAGCTCTGAATTTCCTAAGCAACAACTTCTTCAGCACCTAGGAACTTTATTGGTTTCATCGATATTACTTTTTGACCTTGTAGTAAAGCGCTTAAGCTTGCCTTCATTTATTGGTGTGTTTCTATTTATTTTATTGCATATCATAGGCGCACGATGGATTTATTCTTTTGTTCCTTATCAAAGTTTCTTTAGTGCTTTTGGGATAGACCTTCATGAGCTTTTAAAACTAAGTGGCCATAGAAACCACTACGATCGTTTTGTTCATTTTTCATTTGGAGTATTGATGCTTCCCTATGTTTATGAAGTCTTTAAACATAGGATTAAAAACGGTTTAATTTGTCTGTTACTAGCCTGGCTTTCCATTCAAACATTTAGTTTGATTTACGAAGTCTTTGAATGGCTCTTAACTGTTGTAATTTCAGGAGAAGCTGCAACCGATTATAATGGACAGCAGGGGGATATTTGGGATGCACAAAAAGACATGGCGCTAGCCATGCTTGGTTCGAGTTTGATTTCAATTGTATACCTTTATAAACAATTAAAAACACACCAATAAATGAAATTAACAATAGTCTGCTTTAGTGTTCTAATATCTCTGAATAGCTTAAGCCAAAAAATATTCTCTGTTGATTATGAATCCCGAGCCGATGTTAAAGTTTTCGTCGTTGATTATGAATCCCGCGCAGACTTACTCGTCCATAAGGTAGATTATGAATCTCGTGCTAAGGGTAATGATGGCAGCTGGTTTTTTGTAGATTATGAATCAAGGGCCGATAAAAAAATATTCTTTGTAGAATATGAATCAAGAGCCGACCTTAAGGTTTTCTTTGTGGATTATGAATCAAGGGCTGGTTGGAAAAACACTAGTAAAAAGCATTTGTTATACTAAATCATGAGGTTAATATCGCGTTACTCAGGCGTGTTTTCAAGTCTTTTTTTAATCTTTTTTTTACTGTTGTTGGCTTGTCAAGAACACATGGACGAAAAGCCTTCAAAAGAGAAGATATCACAAGTAACTGAACCTAAACAAATCATAGAGGAATTGCCTCAAGACTCAATATTTGAAATTGACATCCCTGACGACTCTATATTAACCATACAAATTATCAATTCAATGGAACTTGATAGTTTTACAAGGTTCGCCTTTTTCGAAACCATACAAATAAATAATACACGGTATTGCCCCTCGGGTTTTGTTATAGAAACAAGCTCCCAGGGAGGTGCTCCATGTGAACAAATACAAGTTAGCAGCTTTGATAGAAATGCAAAAATTATTCAAGTTATGCCATTAACGCTGGGTTGCGATTGTCCTTCAGAATGCGAAGGTTGTGAATGGCAAAAATCGATAGATTGGCAGGATAATACCCATTTTAATATTACTGAAGAATCGACAAATGTATTGAACTCAAATGAAGAACTTGCAAGACTTAATTATGAGGATTGCGACACAAAAACAACCTATTCAAAGACAGCGTGTTCCATCAACGGTCAGGGAGCAATAAATATAGGCCATAAAAAAAAGATAACCCGAAAAGAGGCACTTTTACAGGCGCTAAAAGGCAAGCACTCTTTGAGTGCAATAAGCGGTTTTTCGGGAGCCAACACAATGTATGACTATACCCAAACAAATCAAGTTTGGGATGCGCATGGATCTTCAATTCATCAGGCTAGAAGAGAGCCCTTTGATATAGTACTTGATGCTGAGGAGGTCTCTATTTTACAAGGACTACAAATTTCTGTTCAAAAGGATTTAAGTGTTGATGTAATGGTAAATGACACCTCTATAATTTCAATTCCATTTAACCCTAATGGCCTGTTCTTAGAGCTTTCACAAAAACCAGAAGCTTATATTATGGGAGTTCCGGACTCTCTAACTCCATCTACCACATTAATTAATGAAGTGCTTTATCTTGCTACAAAAGATCAGTTAGGGGGCAATGCGCTAAGTCCAATCGACCTAGTTATCGGAATCGCCGATGCTTACACGCTTGCATTCAATGTCATTGAAAACCGATTTGAACTAACGCTTTTCTATGCGGACTGCTGCGACAATGCAACCTATCTGTTCAAAAATCAAAAAAACTATTAGCATATGTCTGAAATTACACCCATCAACATCCGTGATAAGTTTAATTCTTTTGATAAAGCCTGGACGCCTCATATCATTGGAGAGCTCAACGAGCAATATGTGAAACTCTGCAAACTTCAAGATGAATTTGTATGGCATAGCCATGAACATGAAGACGAGCTGTTTATGGTTTTTGAGGGTACGCTTTTTATGGATTTCAAAGATCAAGATACGGTAGAAGTTAAAGCAGGTGAGATATTAATAGTTCCAAAAGGAATTGAGCACCGCCCTAGGACAAATGGAGAAATCGTATTAAATTTACTTTTCGAGCCTAAAGAAACTAAACATACTGGCACTGTAAAAAGCACAAAAACCGTTGAGAAACAAGACTGGATCTAAAACCTACCTATTTAATTATAATCGAATTCAAACCATGAAATTCAAACAAATTCTTCTAGGAGTTGCCTTACTTTTCATAAGTAACAACTTAAAAAGCCAAGAAATATACAACCCTCAAGCCCTCTATGATGCCCCTGAAGGTGTTTTTGATGTTTCCTTTGTGCGTGAAATGAATCTCGTTTTTGAAGACCCTAATTATCACAGTGTATTGGTGAACTCCTTCTTTAATGCGCCTAGCTATAGAATTCCTGCCACACTCAACTTCGAAGGGGAGAGCTATGATAGTGTAGGGGTTAGATATAAAGGAAATTCAACGTTTTGTCTTCCAACCGATCAGGGGAACAGAAAGGTCCCATACAACATTGAAATGAATCATTTTATACAAGGCCAAAAACTTGAAAACCTTAAAAAAATAAAGCTGGCCAATGCTTGGATGGATCCAACCTTTGCCAAAGAAATTACTGCATCACATATCTACAAAAAATACCTGCCCAGTCCAGAGGTTAACTTATTGAAACTAAATGTACAAGACAACTATCTTGGTATTTACGTAAATACTGAGTCTATTGACAAGCAGTTTTTACAAAAGCACTTTGGGGAAAAAGATGGCGTTTTTTTTAAATGTGATCCTGTACAGGTTTTTTGTGGAGAAAACACGGCAAATGGAAATCCAGATTTAAAATGGCTCGGTGCAGATAGCGCGAGCTACTACAACAGCTATGATTTAAAATCTGACTCTGGATGGGGCGCACTCATGGAGCTCATTGAAACAATCAACTTTGACTTTGATAACTTAGGTGAAGTCTTAAATATTGACCGTACGCTTTGGGCTTTTGCAGTTAATTCTGCCATATTAAATCTCGATACCTACAACGGCTATTATGTTCACAATTATTATTTATACCAAACGGAAGATGGATTGTTTCAAATGATTCCTTGGGATTTTGACAATGCTTTTGCGGGTGCTATATTGGGCTGGGAATTTTTTGAACCTGAAGTTGTATACAATTACGATACCTATGGGAATCAATATTTTGCAAATGAAAGACCTTTGCTTCAAAAACTATTGAACGACCCGCTCCGCAAAAAACAATACAATGCGCATCTCCGCACAATTTTAACAGAAACACTGCTAGATACCGCAACCATTCGTGGCGGTATAAACGAACTTCATAACCTAGCATATGGTGCGGTTCAGTCTGATTTCAATAAAGCATTCTCAATGCAACAATTTAGCTCTAATGTGGAGGAAGACCTATGGACAGGGTGGGGATTTGGTGGTATTATGTCAATGGTAGATGCCCGAGTTGAATATTTAGCGAACCTCACTGCTATGGTCATACCAACACCTGAAATATCTAATATGTCATTAAATAATGGGGTGTTAACAGTTGATGTAGAATTGGCATCACAGGTTGATGTGATGGCAACAACGAGCAATCACAATTCTAAGTTTGAAGCTTTTGAGATGCACGATGATGGGACGAATGGAGACCTTATCGCTAATGACAATACCTATACCGCCTTTCTTCCATATATCGTTTCAGGCGATGCCGTAAAGTTCTACATTCGCGCACAAAACTCTTCAAACATGAGCTTGCTTCCCGAACGTGCAGAATATGAGTTCTTTATTTATGACCCGAATGCAAGCATTGAAGACAACAACTTCAGCACAGCAGTCAATGTGTACCCAAACCCAGCCTCCTCAATGCTGAACGTAAGCAGTAAAGAAACGCAAAAACTTCACTGTGAATTGTATTCGATGATGGGGAAAAAAGTCTTAGAAAAAGACTTTTGGGGCGCTAATGCGAGTCTTAATATAGCAACACTTCGTTCCGGAGCATATATTTTCAAAGTCAACGGTCAAAGCTTTAAAGTCCTAAAAAATAGCCAGCATTGATTTATTTTTACTACTGTTAACGTTGATTTGGCACGATGATTGCCAAATTGCTTCTCGTAAATAAATAACTACTTTTAAATTTAACCTAAAAACAAAACATGAAAAGCTTGAAACTTACTGTAACATTCTCCTTTTTATTTCTATCATTTTTTTATTTTTCACAATCCAATACACTAGTTGTTTTCTCGCAAGACCCAACACCATTTTACATAGTTCTTGATGGCGTCAAAAAAAATGAAGTTGCAGAAACAAGGGTTGTCGTTCCTGGCATCAGACAAACAAATAGTAATGTTCAAATATATTTCAAGGATGAAAGCATAGCACCGATCACCAAAAATATTTGGTGGGAAGAGGGACATGAAAATGACGAGGTTACCTATCGTATTGTACCCGTAAAAAGAGGCTACAAGCTACGTTTTTTCAGTACGGTACCAAATAAAGTAACACCAACTCCACCGCCTACCACTGCAGTCATTGTAGGGAATACAGTTACGGCTCCTGTATCTTTAGTAGGATGTGTGAATCCTGTTCAGGACATAGGAAGTATTATGGCTGCCATTAACGATGAAAGTTTTGATGAAGGGAAAATGACTGTGGCAAAGCAGGCGACATCAAAAAAGTGTTTGACGGTAGACCAAATCAAACAAATCATGGATGAATTTAGCTTCAGCAAAAACAAGCTTGAATTCGCTAAATATGGCTACACAAGATGCTACAATCCAGATGATTATTATCAAGTAAATGCTGCTTTTGATTTTGACTCGGAAAAAAAAGAGCTCAACGAATACATAGAGTCAACTCCATTAGCCGCAGCTCACGTAGCAGTAGCACCTCAAGCAACACAAAATGTACAATCCACAACAACCACTGTTGTAACTGAAACTACAACAATAAACAACAACGGCGACGCAAATTCAAGTAACGCAAATTCAAGTAACGCGAACACAAATAATGCGGTGACAAATAGCAATGCGAATGTAAATGGTAATATGAATACTGGTATTAACATGAATGTAAATTCAGGTATAGATATGAACGCCGGGGGAACTGTAAACAATTCGCCTGATATGGTTGGTGGCTCTATTAGCATGAACATCAATATGAATGATGGGACAAACATAAATACGGTTAATGAAAACATGAATATGAACGTCAATGTAAATGATGGAAACATGAATGCCGTAAATCCTCCAAATAATGGAAACATGTCAATTAATATGAATGTCAATGAGGGCCAAGCCAATACGGCAGTTCCTGTCAATGGACAGGTAAACGTTAATATGACTGAAGGAACGAATATGAATACGGGTAATGAAAACATGAATATGAACATCAATATGAATGGTGCAAATATGAATGCAGTAAACCCTCCAAATAATGGAAATATCTCAATTAATATGAATGTCAATGAGGGACAAACCAATACGGCCGTTCCTGTTAATGGCCAGGTGAACGTTAACATGAATGATGCAGGCTTCAACAATGCTATGAATCAAGCAAACAACAATATGGAAGTGAACATGAATGTCAATGAATCGGTTACATCGAATACAACAAACAACGCTGGAACATTCAATAACAACGCGAGTGCCACCAATATAGACGTTAACGAAACGGTAACCACAACAGTTACTACGACTACGACCACAATTAACGAGACACCTGTTGCGGCACCGGCACCGGTATCTTCCGAAGGATGCGTCAATCCAGTTCAAGACATGGGAAGTATTATGGCTGCTATTGATGATGAAAGCTTTGACGAGGGGAAAATTATTGTCGCTAAGCAGGCGACATCAAAAAAATGTTTAACTGTAGATCAAATCAAACAAATCCTGGATGAATTTAGCTTTAGCAAAAACAAGCTGAACTTTGCTAAATATGCCTATAAAAGATGTTACAATCCAGATGATTATTATCAAGTAAATGGTGCTTTTGACTTTAGCTCTGACAAAGAGGAAATGAACGAATTCATCAACGATCAAAATTAATATTTAGAAGAACAGATTAAATGACCTCATCAAAGAATGATGAGGTCATTGATCTCTATTTCCGAGAACATTTTTCTACTGCCCCGGTCGTGATAAAAACGACTCACGATTCGACCTTCAATAGCCACGGAGGTGCCTTTATTGCCGTATTCATTTAGAACTTGAACCCATCTACCCCAAGCCGATAAAGTATGCCAATTTTTGCGCGTTTTTTTAGCCCCTTCGACATCTAAATAGCTTTCTTGAGTAGTTAAGGTAAACTTCACCTGACGCCTTCCATTAGACAGCAGGTGAAGTTCTGGTTTAGAATGAATTTCACCTATGAGGTGTACTAAATTCATTACTCAGCTACCTCACCTTTGTATGGTGTTGACAACACCAAAAACTCATTGGCCTCAACCACGGTTCTGTTCTTACGCTCGCCGGCTTTGGTTTCATAGGTTTGGTGTAAAAGTCGGCCTTCTACCATGACCTTGCTTCCCTTTTCAAGTGCTTCTCGCATCTTGTCGCCCAATGGGCCCCAAGCGTTCACGTTGTGCCATTGTACCTGTTCGTCCCATTCACCATTCTTTTGTTTGTAACGCTGGTGGGTAGCCATGCTGAATTTTGTGATTGACTTTCCTGAGTCAAAAGATACCGTTTCGGGATCTCTTCCTAATCGCCCAATCAAACTGACTTTGTTTCGTAATGCATTCATAATGTAAAAATTTAATAGTTAAAAAAATTGCTTGTCGCTAAATTCGACAGGACAAAATTGGGGGCAATCAAAAGTCATAAACGGTTACTTGTCGTTTAGTGTCGATATTTAGTCGTTTGTAATTGATTAACGCGCGAATTATTGATCTAATTTATGGACGTTTGTATCATGAACTTCACAGAAATAAAGCAAAAGCTTCGTTACAAAAGATATAGCCCAAACACAATCCGCACATAC
>Ga0206677_10004776_pt1 | contig 10907 bp, 6 predicted proteins | sample M130m12015metaG_FD_155475 | JGI IMG/M metagenome (GOLD analysis project Ga0206677, IMG submission 155475) | Ammonia-oxidizing marine archaeal communities from Monterey Bay, California, United States - M1 30m 12015 | ecosystem: Environmental > Aquatic > Marine > Intertidal zone | place: USA... | reverse complement strand
GAAACACTGAGGTCTATATTTAAATGCTTGTCATTTTTATATTCTAAGTAGGGAAGTACTTTAGGATTTTGAACAGGACCTGAAGTTCTAAAAGGTTCCAAAGCATCTAGAGTTACAATCCAACAGGACATTGAACTTGCAAAATTTTTAGCAAGAAAAGGTCCTAAAGGGACATATTCCCATTTTTGAATGTCTCTTGCCGACCAATCGTTAAAAAGACACATTCCAAATATAAATTCATCGGCTTCTTCTGTAGATATTTGTTCTCCTAATGGCTTACCATCAAAAGTGAGAAACCCCATTTCCAGTTCGAAATCTAATAATTTAGAAGCTCCAAATATTGGGTTCTCTAATTCATCTTGTTTTTGTTGTCCTTTGGGTCTAATAACATCCTGTCCAGATGGGATTATGGATGAAGAACGCCCGTGATATGCAACTGGAATATGCTTCCAATTGGGTAGCAAAGCATTATTAGGATCTCTAAACATACTACCTACATTAAATGCATGTTGTTCACTTGAATAAAAGTCGGTATAGTCACCAATTTTGATTGGTAAATGCATTGTTGCGCTCGATTGAAGGTCAAGTACTATTTCTAGGTGTTTTTTATCTTTAAAAAGCTCATCATTACTGATGTTTAAAAGTTCCGAGATTCTATTTCTTAATTCTCTAATTTCGATTTTCCCATGACCCATCATTCTATTTAGAAATTCGTTGTTAAAACAATGTTCACAAAAGCTTAAAGAACCCAAATATCCAAGTTCGTAAAGATTTGCCAAATCAAGAATTTGACTTCCAATAGCAACACCCACTCGTTTAGATTTTGTTTTGGTTGAAAAAACTCCAAATGGTAGATTTTGAATAGGGAAATCACTGTTTTCGGGGACTTCTATCCACGATTTTAAGGTGGGGTTATTTGCTGATAATTTTTCTTTTACCATTTAAAAAGTGGTTTAGATGACATTAATTCATTTACTTGATTTTTAATTGCTAATAATTGGGCTTCATTTTGATGGTTGTTAATACTTGAATCAATTAAGTTAGCAATAATTTTAATTTCTTCTTTTGCGACTCCTCTAGTAGTAATAGCAGCTGTCCCAATTCTTATACCACTGGTGATAAATGGAGATTGCGTATCAAAAGGAACCATATTTTTGTTTACGGTGATGTCGGCCAGCCCTAAAGAATTTTCAGCATCTTTTCCATTTACATTTTTATTTCTCAGGTCAATCAAAAGACAGTGGTTGTCAGTGCCATTAGAAATTATTTTATATCCTAAATTCATCAATTCTTCAGACATAACTTGAGCATTTTCAACAACCTTTTTAATATAACTTTTATATTCATTTTGTTGCGCTTCTCTAAAAGCAACAGCCTTAGCAGCTATAATATGTTCTAATGGCCCACCTTGAGTACCTGGAAATACAGCAGAGTCTATTAAAGTAGATAATTTTTTAAGTTTTCCAGATTTAAATTTGAATCCCCAAGGATTTTCAATGTCGTTACCAATCATTATTACTCCTCCTCTAGGCCCTCTTAATGTTTTATGGGTAGTAGTTGTTACTACATGACAATACGGAAGAGGATCATTTAATATTTTGCCAGCTATTAATCCTGATGGATGAGATATATCTGCTAAAAGTAGTGCACCAATTTCATCGGCTATTGAACGTAATGTTTTGTAATCCCAATCTCTTGAATAAGCAGATGCCCCACAAATGATCATTTTTGGTTTTATCAATTTTGCCTTATCTCTTACTTTGTTGTAATCAATGGTTCCAGTTGCTTCTTCGACACCATAGAAATGTGCATTATACAATTTACCTGAAAAATTTACTGGAGATCCGTGAGTTAAATGTCCACCGTGAGACAAATCAAAACCAAGTATATCATCTCCTGGATTTAAGCAGGCTAAAAATACTGCTGCGTTAGCTTGTGAACCAGAGTGAGGCTGAACGTTTGCCCAAGAGGCGCCGAATAAACTTTTCAAACGGTCAATAGCAATTTGTTCTATTTGGTCAACAACCTGACAACCACCATAATATCTTTTATTTGGTAGTCCCTCCGCATACTTATTGGTTAAAATAGAGCCACTCGCGCTCATGACCGATTCACTGGCATAGTTTTCGGAAGCAATTAATTCAATTCCTTCGGTTTGTCTTGTTAACTCTTCTTTAATTAGAGATTCAATTTGGGGGTCTTTTAACATCTAGAAAATTTTAGGTCAAAGTTAGAATTATAGTGAAATTTCTGTTCTATTGTAAGCGAAAAATACTAACAAAAATGATATTGGATATAATGAAGATTGAACAAAATGGCTCAGCTCAATAGAAACGTAATAAAAATTGTATTTATCCTCTTGACTTAATAATTTTCCAAGTGAGAAAATAATCAAACTCGACAACAATATTAAACATCCACCAATTATGAAAGATTTTAAGAACTTTTTATGTTTGGATAATTCAAAAATCCATTTAGAAAAAAAAAACCCAAGACTAAAAAAGATAAAAGAAAAAAGTAATGACATTATCCATTTTAGTTGATTTAAAGAATGGACTTCAATATTTTTTAAAAACTTTAATAGCAAGGAATCTGTGTAGTTAGAAACATTTAAATCATTATTTGTATATTCTAAATATTCAATTTGAAGATTTGTATTTACAAATAAATAATCTCTTAAATATTCAAAAACGATTGCAAAAACGATTAAAAAAAAGATTTTAATTTTCATGAGGTTTAACTTTTGAAAATTTAATTATCCATGCATACCAAAGAGCTAACATTGAACCATATATTAATAATTGAAAGGTAACGTTATGATTGAAATCTAAAATATATGGGTTAACTGCAGAAATGTAAGTAAGTAGAGCTATTCTGACAATATTTAAAAAATGAATAATTAATATTCCTATCGTTATAAAAATTATTTTTCTAATAGAATTTCCTTTAAAGGATAAAATAAATATTGCAAACAAACCAAAAACTTTTATTCCATTACAAGGTTCTCCAATCCACACACCGTGACTATATGGGAACCCAATTATCTTAGCAACAACTATATTTCCTTGAATTTCACTTGATGTTTGGAAATTGAAAATCGAAAGTATAAAATTGGATTGTGAACTTAATATTTTGGAAAATGCAGTTAATAAATCACTATCAAGATTCAATAAAACATCTATTTTATACAAGTAATGATAAGTGAAATACCATATAGTAATAAGTGGAATAAAAGTTATAAGAAATTTTAATTCAGGACTTTTTAAATTCAAATTAAGCTATTTGTTTTTAGAAACCAGTTTGTAACCAAAAAGTATACTTATAAAAGTAAAAATACTTATTCCACCATCTATGGGAATACATGGTGGTGGCCAACATCCAGGTGATGGTGGTGGACCAGGTTGAGCAAAAATATTTTTAAGTACAAAAAAGAACAAAATAATTATAATAAACTTTCCTACTTTCATCTTTAAAAATGTTATTTATTTATTTAATAGTTAACTTAATCCTAAAAATTAGATATTTGCAAACATAACATTCAATGCAACAAAACAAAAATACAAATATTATATCATCTTCGGATGTAATGTGGTTAATAAATGCAATTTTAAAAAATTGGTATTTGTATCTTATTCTAATTCCAGTTTTCCTGATCTCAGGATATATTTATAATCACAAACAAAAACTATATTATCAAACCAAAATTGAAATTCTATTAAAATCAAACGATGTTTACGATTATCAAGAGAGCTTACAAAATAGTTTGGGTTTTTATAATTATTATGGTGATATCTCTAACCAAAAAAGAATCTTTGGTTCCTATGATTTAATGAAGAATGTTGTTAGAAAAATTGATCTTTCCTGTTCCTATTATATTGTAGGGAGATTAAATACTAAAGAATTTTTTAATGAGCTGCCTTTTAAAATAAAGGTCAATATACTCAATCCAAATATTTTAGAGACTCCGATAAAATTTAAAATTCTTAATGAAGAAAAATATAGTTTAAACTATTCAATTGGAGATGTTTTATTTGAAGAAGAACATTATTTTGATTCCATCCAAACTAATAATAATTATTCTATTGAAACAAAATTATTTTCCAAGAGCGCTTCAAATCTGTCTGAGATTCATTATGAAATAGTTTTTCATGATGAAAATTTTTGGATTAATTATGTTGTAAATAATTTAAATATTGAAAATATTGAATTTACATCTCTTTTGGTTGTTAATCTTTTAGATGAAATTCCAGAAAGATCAAGAATGATTCTAGATACACTTGCAGATGTCTATATTGATTACACCCTAGAAAACCAATTTAGAGTCAACGAAAACACAATGTCTTATATAAATATCCAAATAGAAAATGTTGTTAATGTTATTGATTCTATTCAATATGAATTACAAAATATGAGAGATAAAAAGGGAATTTTGGATGTAGATAAAGAATCAGAGAAATATTTCCAATCATTAATGGTTCATCAGTCTAACGAAAGAAAATTAAAATTAAAAGTAAAATCTCTAGAAAATTTAATTAAATATTTAACAAAGCTGAAAGATGAAAATATCTCCCCGCCATCTTTATATATTATGGACGAAGACGATTATCTTAAAAACTCAATTAATGAATTTTATAAAAATCAATTAAAGAAATTGGAGATGAATCATGGTTTTAAAAAAGGCCATCAGGATCTTAATAAAATCAATGAAAAAATAATCAATCAGAGAAGGGATTTACTTATATATATACAAAATACAATTAGTGCTATAAGGTCTGAAATAAAAATTGAAAAGGAAGAAGTTTTATATTTTGAGTCACTGGTAAAAAAAATACCAATGTCTGAAAGAGATTTAGCCTCATACCAAAGAAAATTACAGGTAAATGAAAAGTTGTACGAGTTTTTATTAGAGAAAAGAGCAAATACGTCTATTGCTAAATCTGGTATTGTACCCCAAACAAAAGTTATTGAAAAAGCCAGAACTATTGGTGAAATTGGTGGTAAGAAAAATCAAATTATTATTATTTTTGGTTTATTAGGTTTTGGATTATCATTATTGATTTCTATTTTCATTAGATTGTTTTTTGAGAAAATTCAGCAGGTAAATGAGTTAGTAGAGTTAACACAAATCCCTATACTTGGTGGATTACCTTTACATGACAAATTTGATTCACTATTGGATATTAAAATAAAATCAAAAAATAATTTTGTAGAATCATTAAGGTCTCTAAGAACCTCAACTAATTTTTTATTAAATAACGATTCAAATTCTAATTTTAAATCTTTTCTTGTCACTTCAATACATCCAGGTGAGGGCAAAACTTTCACTTCCATTAATCTGGCAAGGATTTTTGCGAGTTCTGGAAAGAAAGTTTTAATTGTTGATTTTGACATGCACAAGCCTAAGGTGCACAAAGTATTAAATATTTCTAATGAGATTGGAAATTCTACAAATCTTTCTAATAAATCAAAAATTAAGGATTCTCTTGTGAAAATTGAAAACAATTTTTATGTTATACCAAGTGGTCCAATTCCACCAAATCCCTCTGAACTAGTTCTTTCTGAAAAAGTCAAAGAACTAATTGAATTTGCATCAGATAACTTTGATTATATGTTTGTTGATACTCCTCCTTTGGGATATATTTCAGATGCTTTAATTTTATCATCTATTATTAATCACTCTATTTTTGTAATGAATACCAAGGTTGCTAATAAAAAAGGTTTAAAATTTTTAGATGATATGATTTCAAATTCTAAAATAAAAAGTAATGCTATAATCTTAAATGGAATTAGGAAAAGTAGATTCAAATACTATTATGGTAAGTATGGTTACGGTTACGGCTATGGTTATGGCTATGGCTATGGTTACGGCTACGGCTACGGCTATGGTCAAAGTAAAGATGATTAATTAAATTTACTATTCCCTCATATAAAATTTAATAGTATAAATTTTCTCATCTATTATAAAATTTGCAAAATATAATTTCTCAGCTTCAAGGGGGAGATGTATAACATGATTTCCTAATCCTAAATCAATTAAATTATTATTGTAAATTATCTGACCTAAAGCATTGTAAATATTTATTGTTAATGAATTAATATTTATAAATGAATTAATATTCAAGTTTGAATTACTAAAATATATATTTATTTCGTCATTTTTTTCTTCTAAGGACGTTATAGATGATGAATCAACTACTAAAACTGCTTTTTCAAATATGCTTGTGCAGTTAATAAAATTTGAGTCCACAACTGAAAGAGTTACATCAAATAGTCCTGTATCTGAATAAAAATGGACTGGATGAGTTTCATTTGAATAATAGTTGTCGCCAAAATCCCAGTCCGAATTTGTATGCCCAAAACTCAAATTTGTTAATTGTAATTGTGCAGGTTGAAACCCTAAATATATAGTGTCTTTGTTCATTGAGAAATTAGAAATTATTGGATTTGGAGATTGTACTTGTGCATTTAATATATTGTTGTTGCAAATATTATTCAAATTACTTGAAATAGTATAATTGTTAGGATATAACCCGTTGAAATAAATTATGGAAGAATTGGCTATTTGGGAATTAATCAAAGTTCCAATGCTATCCAATAAATCGAAGGTTGATCCTATTATTGAGTCTCCATCAATAATTACTTGTCCATCGTTTGATGAATAACAAGAACTTCCAACTACATTAACATCATAATCTCTAAAAATGTTTAATTTAAACCTAGGATTAATAGAATCATTAGTTGTAAAGGAGTAAGAATTATTCTGTCTTAAATCAATGATACTGTCTAATTGTAAATCTGTAAGAAATAAACACCCTCCTTGCATAAATAGTTCAGGGATGGTAAAATCAAGATTATAGTTTCCATGAGCAGAATCTCCAGGTTCTGCGTTAAATACTATTTCTGTATTGTTATTTTTATTGATACAATTTACTGAAACAAATAAGCTATCATCAATTATAGAATAAAGACTTGGTGCATAATCTGGAATATCCGTAAACAGTTTAAGTAAATCATATTTGTAATCAAAACTTGATGTTGCACTATCAATTCTTTTAATTGCTACTTCATCATAATAAGAATTAATATTTCCACTTAATCTTATCTTGATTTCTTCTGTCATCTGAAAACTTTTAATAAAGGTTTTGTCCTCAATAATTTTATCCTCTTCATTGAATGTTACAGACCCAGTATTACTTGTTGCATGCACCCAAAAGGCTTGAGAAGAAGCTATTTTGTTATCTACTCCAAGTGTCCCAGAACTTCCGTTCCAAACGCCATAATTGCCAGACGTTTGATTAAAAATCCAAATAGAATTTTCAATATTATTTCTGTCTCCTGAAGAGAGTTTACTCCAGTCAATAGTACAAGGATACGGATTCCCAATAAGATTCCAACCGTTTTGTTGATCTGCGTTGCCACCCCCACCATTTTGAGTGACATTTATTATTTGAGTGCCAGTATTTGGTAATCCTGATGTTGTTAAAGTGTAAGCTAATGAGTCAAAATATACTCTATGTCCATTAGTTGCACTCACTGGATTTGTAATATTTGTTGGGGAAGTCCATCCATCATCTGCAACTCCATTTGCACTAGGTTCATTATAAGTGTAAGCACTTATGAAACTATATGTTGGGTAATCTGACCCACTAAATCCAGAAAATATGACTCCATCTTGCTGCCAATTTTGTAAAGTAGAACCTTGAAGAGGAGAAGTTACTTCTCGCCATCCATCTCTTGCAGTTAAATCTAAATATCTTTCAATAGTAATATTTCCAGAAACTGAACCGGTTTCAATATTGTCCATTTGAGCTGTTCCGTTCTGATTTGATTTAAGGGTAATTAAACCACCTGTGGTTAAAGCACCATTTTGAATATTTAATTTCTCAAAAATATTCTGATTTCCTGAACTAATTGTTACTCCATTAGAGTTATTTAAAGTTAAAATACCCCAATCTGTATTTCCAGTAATTGTAGAAGGATTTGCAGTTCCATCAAATGTTATGGAGTCACCAGCAGTAAAATTAGAAGAAGAAGAATTATTGTTCCAATTACCTCCAATAAATATTCTTGCTCCAGAAGAATTAGTAATTGTTCCATTGTTAGTTACATTACCTTCAACATCAATTAAATTAGTAAGTGAAAGTGTTCCAGTAACTGTTAAATTGTTTACAGCCACAGAAGACGAAACCGAAATATTATGTGCAGATTCAATAGTTACATCATTAGCTAAAGTAGGTTCACAAGAACAGTCCCAAACAGATGTGTTAGTCCAATTTCCTGAACTAATACTTTTTATTTCAATAGATGTATTACCAATTGTGAAATAATCACCATTTGAAAATTCACTTGATAAAACAGTGAATGTTACTATATTAGAGTTGTAATTTCCATCTAATACTGTTGCACCTGATGTGAAATCTCCATCACTATCAATAAGTAACTTGTAATCACTTTCTGCACCAAATCCGATTCCAGTTAAATCAACTGTAATAGTTAAATCTCCGCTTTCTCCTGTTTCATTTACTCTCCATTGTCTTTCTAGCATTTTTCCAGTAGTAATTGGGAAAGACGAAGGTATTCCGGAGGATGTTGAGGTGAGATTTCCATTGTCATGTCCCCATAGAAAGTAATCAGAATTATCTAAACTAGAAGCTTGAGCCTGAATAATTCCGCTTCCTCTACTATTTAAGTGTTGATTACTTATATCTTCACAGCCAATTCCAGTAACTTCATAACCATGGTTTGTATCAAAACTATATTTATCATCTCCAATACTTATACCATACTTAGAACTTAAATAATTGTTAACTATGATACGTTGTGCGTTGTTTAGATCTGTATTATAAACAATAAATTCTGCAATCTGCCCAACGTATGGTAAATAATTATCGGAAGGAGTTGTAGAGCTAGCACCTAAACAAATTAAGTTGTGCCCTGATGGACTTACACTACCAGTTGAAATATTACTTACCAAATTATTATCTGTAAATGAGGATAATGTAGTAGATGACCAAACAGATGAAGATATGTGAGATCCAGAAATAGAGGCTTGTGTATTAGCTTTGACTAATCCGTTAGAAGCTCTTACATACTGCTTAATTCCGTCTGTGCTACTTGAATAAACTCCCAATAACTGGGAGGAAGCTAAACTTGAACTAGAACCGCTGGTGTAATTAGATCTAAATAATACTTGAACTGAAGGGTTTGAAAAGTTATGAACCAAAAACCAGCTTTGATTAGATGTATTTAATGATGAAATAGAAGAAGAGACAAGATGGTCGCTATAAAACTGAACAGCTGGCTTAGCCCCAATGCTACTGGTCTCAGTGAATATAGGTTTCAAAGGGGCAGAACTTTGAGTGAAATTATTATTATTTCCCGAAATATCATCCCAACTATTAATACTAGAACCATTACTAACTGAAATACTAGATGCATTTAGCCATATACTTAAATCAGATGAGTTGCCAACACCACCCGGACCTGTATTTTGTGAAAAACATTTGAAGGTCAAAAAAACAAATGCAATTAAAAGGTTTTTACTCATATAAGTTAAATTTATTACATATTGCTGTAAAAATAGTGATTTAATTTTTTAAAAAATTAGATTTACACTAATTAAAATAAAAGATGTTAAAAAACATAAATTTTATAAAGAATATATTAAGGGTTTGGAATGTTTTTGATTCTAAAAAGAAGAAAAATAGTGTTTACGTGGTTTTATTCTCCTTTATAAATACTTTGTTGGATCTTTTGGGATTAGGTTTATTTATTCCTCTTATATTAATTGTTTTTCAAGATGAAAATATTATTAAAAACACATACATAAGCCCTATTTACAATTTTTTCTCGTTTGATTCTGAAATTAATTTCATTTTTGTTTTTGGAGTATTTATTATGTTTACTATAGTTAGTAAAAATATATTATCATTATGGATTCAAAAATTCCAACTTAATTTTTCATTTAGTGTTTTTAAGTATATCTCTCAAAAACTTTTTAAATATTATTTAAACTCCAAAAATTTATTTTTAGATGACGAAACTGGGAGTAAAATTACACGAGAAATTTATATTACATCGATACATTTTACTGAGTTTTTTATTGTCTCAATTATTACTTTAATCAATGAACTAGTAATAATATTTACCATATTTATTTTATTGTTGATTTACAATCCGTCAGTTGTACTAATTCTTATAGTTTCTATAGTTCCAATAGCAATTATTTTCTATAAAAAATATAATTCTTTATTAAAATCTACCGGTAAACGAGAAAATGATTTTAGAAATAAAATAAATTCTACATTATATGATACTATCTATGGACTTCCAGAAATCCAAATTTTCCAAGCATCCTCTTTCTTTTATGAAAAGTATAGTTTTCTATTAGAAAATTTTATAAAAGAAAAAGTTAAAATTTTCCTTGTCAGATTAAGCCCTACTAAGATTTTAGAAATCATAGTTTTCTTTGGAGTTTTAGTTATAATTATTAGCGGTTTGTTTTTTAATTTTAGTAAGTCAAGTATACTCACACTTTTAAGTATTTATTCTTTAGCTGCATTTAGACTTTTGCCATCTTTTAACAGAATTACTCTAGCTGTAATAAATCTTAAAACATATGAATATACTTTAGAAATTATTGACAAAATCATACCTGTTAGTGGAACTGTTAACAAATCTTTAAGAAATATAAACCCATTCCAAAGCTTCAAAATTTCAAAAATTTCTTACAAATATCCAAATACTTCAAAATATCTTTTTGAAAATTTTTCGCTGGAAGTAATTAAAGGAGACATAATTGGAATTTCTGGTGAATCAGGTTCTGGTAAATCAACTTTAATTAAAATTATTGCTGGTCTTTTAAAGCCAAACTTTGGGGAGGTTTATTATAATAATGAGATTTGTAA
>Ga0206677_10004774_pt1 | contig 10908 bp, 17 predicted proteins | sample M130m12015metaG_FD_155475 | JGI IMG/M metagenome (GOLD analysis project Ga0206677, IMG submission 155475) | Ammonia-oxidizing marine archaeal communities from Monterey Bay, California, United States - M1 30m 12015 | ecosystem: Environmental > Aquatic > Marine > Intertidal zone | place: USA... | reverse complement strand
TACCTGACTACTCTGAGAAGCAGCAAGAAGGCTCCGGTAAGTTTGGTTGGGAGTTAAATCTAGCTGTATCAGCGGAAGACTTTGAACGCTTCCAACGTGCAGGATTTAACGTAGGACTCAAGCCTGCAGGTAAGTCTAAGTATACTGAAGACAACGTGATTACTTTTTATAAGTATCATGCAAATAGTAACGGCTCTATTAATCTACCGCCTATTGTAGTTGACGGTGACAAGAACAGTTTCTCTGGGCTGATAGGTAATGGCTCAACGGTAGCTGTACAATGGGCTCCAATGGTATATTACAAAGGCAAGTTCAAACGACCACTGCTAAACGCTGTTCAAGTCATTGACTTGGTAGAAGTAGGCGAAGCAGCCACACCATTCACAGAAGAGGAGATTGCATTTTAAATGGCACAATATACTTTTAAAACCGATGACGGTTTGTACGATGTAATAAAGCTAAATGATACGGCAAAGACTGCGTTCAATTATTTGGCTCAAATACAGACCGAAGTACAGGGCCTTACTCAAAGGATAGATGTTCTTCAAGCAGCGGCATCAGCTTACAATGCTGCTATCATGGACAATCTAGATGAAGAGGCTTTAATTAATGAGGAAGAAGAAGAGGTAGCTCAACTAGAAGAGGACTAAGAGGATGGCGTTTAAAGAAACCCACCTTCCTTGTTCTGATTGCGGCAGCAGCGATGCACTCTGTATCAATTATGATGGGAGTGCACGTTGTTTTAGTTGCAATGAGTACACAAGGAACTATGAGAAACCAACGGAAAATACAATGTCAATAGTCAACAACAACAACAGCAGCAGGAACGAACCCGCATCCTTTGCACAGGAAGGGCAGTACGCAGCCTTAAAGGATAGATCAATCACAATGGAAACCGCCAAGAAGTACGGTGTTAAAGTAACCTTTGACAGCAACGGTGACACTCACAAACACATCTACCCTTACCACGACAGCGAAGGAGAAGTAGCACAGAAAGTTAGATTCGTTTCCTCCAAAGGTTTTTCTTGGCAGGGAAGGAACAACAAGGCAGGTCTATTTGGAATGCAGCTCTTCAAAGAGGGCGGCAAGTATATAACAATTACTGAAGGAGAGTGTGACGCTATGGCAGCATACGAACTCCTTGGTTCTAAATGGCCCGTAGTTAGTATTAAATCTGCAAGCACTGCAGAGAGAGATGTAAAAGATAATTTAGAATATCTTGAAAGCTTTGAAAACGTAGTCATTGCTTTTGACATGGACAAGCCCGGAAAGGAAGCTGCGCGTAGAGTAGCTAGACTTCTGCGTCCTAGCAAAGCAAAGATTGTTACCCTGCCCGAAGGTTACAAAGACCCTAATGATTTACTAAGAGATAACAAGCACTCTGTATTTGTTCAATGCTTCTGGGACGCAAAGACTTATACTCCTTCTGGAGTTTTAAATGTTTCAGACAACCGTGAGAAGTATAAGAACAGAGAAAAGAAACCTTCTATCCCTTACCCTTGGCAAGGTCTTAACGAGAAGCTAGAAGGGCTACGACAGGGAGAGCTTGTAACACTTACAGGTGGTACAGGTTTAGGTAAGACCAGTGTAACGCGGGAACTAGAACACTGGCTAGTAAAGCATACCACTGACAATGTAGGTATCATTGCTCTTGAAGAAGATTGGAGGCGTACTATCGACGGCATCCTTTCTATTGAGGCCAATGCTAAACTACACATTGACAGAATCAGAGAGCAGTATACTGACGAAGAGTTAGATGGATTCTTTGATGTACTATACGATGGCGAGAACAGAAACAGAGTATGGGTACATGCACATCACGGAGCCAATGACATTGATTCTATCTTCAGTAAGCTACGCTTTATGATAGTAGGATGTGAATGTAAATGGGTTGTAGTAGACCACTTGCATATGCTTGTATCTACTAGCCTAGAAGGTGATGAACGCAGATCAATTGATGCAATCATGCACCGCTTAAGAACCCTCGTAGAAGAGACAGGCGCAGGTCTTATATTAGTATCACACTTACGTAGGATTGACGGTAACAAAGGACACGAGAATGGTATTGAGACAGGCTTAAGCCACCTTAGAGGTAGCCAAAGCATTGCTCAGTTATCCGATTCTGTTATCAGCCTTGAGCGTAACCAACAATCTGATGACCCTGTAGAATCTTCTACCACTAGAATAAGGGTGTTGAAGTCTCGTTACACTGGTGACGTTGGTGTAGCTAGTCACTTGCTTTTTGATAATGAAACAGGTAGGCTCGCAGAGATTGAAACAGATGACGTATCAAACAACAGCGAAGAAGAAGTCGTACTAGGATTTGAATGATGAGTAGATTAGTATTTGACATAGAGACGGACGGTCTTGATGCTACTAAGATATGGTGTATTGTCGCTCAAGATGTAGACACTAAAGTAATATATACCTACGGCCCTGATCAGTTACAGGAAGGTTACAATCTTCTTGATTCTGCTGACTCTTTAGTAGGCCACAACATAATAGGATTTGACATCCCTGTAGTACAGAGGCTGATGAATAAACCTGACTTCTCTAAGGATAAAAAGATTATAGATACTCTTGTATTATCTAGACTCTTTAACCCTGTAAGAGATGGTGGTCATAGTCTTAATCAATGGGGACATACTCTTGGATTTAACAAGCTTGACTTCAAAGAGTTTGACGCTTACACGGCTGAGATGTTGGACTACTGTGTAAGAGATGTTGAATTAAATACTGCTGTATACTTTGAACTACGTGAACAGAGTAGAGGATTCTCACCGCTGTCCGTAGACATTGAGCATCAGGTAGCAGCTATAATGAAGGATCAAGAGGCTCGCGGATTCTTCTTTGACGGGCCTAAAGCAGAGATGCTGTTAGCTCAGATAAGAGAACGCATGACTGCATTAGACAGAGAGACTAGAGAAGTCTTTCTTCCTAAGATAGTAAAGCTTAAACTGTATCCTCGTTATACTAGTACTGGTGCTATCTCTAAAATAGCTGACAGAGAAGAAGCTTACATCCTTAAGCAGAAGTTTGACACTATGGTAGAGGCAGAGAAATACTCTGGTGTTAGATTAACAGAGGAAGAGTATGCTTTATTCTCTGAAAAGAATCACGCTGTCCCACTGCACATCACAAGGACAACGACTATTGATCTTAACTTAAGCTCACGTAAGCAGATTGGAGAATACCTTATTGACTTTGGGTGGAAGCCTGACGAGCATACAGTTACAGGTAGACCAGTTGTTAACGAGAAGACCTTAAGTAAAATAAAAAACATACCTCAAGCAGAGCTTATCAAAGAGTTCTTCCTGCTTCAAAAGAGAGAAGGACAGATTAAGTCATGGCTTGAAAAGGTAGAAGACGATAGCCGTGTACATGGATACGTGATACCTAATGGTACTATCACAGGACGTATGACACACCGTGATCCTAACATGGCTCAAGTACCTAGCCTTAAGTCTGAGTACGGAGAAGAGTGTCGCTCCTGTTGGACAGTACCTAAAGGCTGTAAACTTGTAGGCATTGACGCTAGTGGTCTTGAGTTGCGGATGCTTGCTCACTATATGAATGATGAGGCATACACTAATGAAATCCTTAACGGAGATATACACACCACTAATCAAAAACTTGCTGGGCTTAAATCAAGAGATCAGGCTAAGACTTTCATCTATGCACTCCTATACGGAGCAGGAGATGAGAAGCTTGGAAGCGTGGCGGGAGGAGGTAGGAGAACTGGCGAAAACCTTAGAAGATCGTTCTTTGATAATCTCCCATCATTTACAACTCTTAGACATAAAGTTATCAGAGCAACAGAAAAGAAAGGATTCTTAAAAGGTCTTGATGGCAGGAAGCTGACAGTGCGTAGTGAGCATAGCGCACTTAATACACTGTTACAGGGTGCAGGAGCCATCATGATGAAGCAAGCTCTTGTTATATTAAACAATAAGATAGCCCACCTAGACGCTCACTTTGTCGCCAACGTCCATGACGAATGGCAGATAGAAGTAAGACAAGATCAAGCAGAAGAAGTTGGTAGGCTTGGAGTAGAAGCAATCGTGGAAGCTGGTAAAGTTCTAAAACTTAACTGTCCTCTTGACGGGGAGTACAAAGTAGGAGATAGCTGGAGTGAAACACACTGAGACAGAAACAGAAGAAGAAAAACGTGAAAGGAAGAGGGCTTATGAAAAGGCATGGGCGGCAGCAAACCCTGAAAAAAGAAAAGCCCACAAAAGAAAGTGGGCAAAAAAGAACGCTGAAAGGAAGGCGGCTTCTGCTAAAGCATGGGCAGCGAGGAACAAAGATAGAATAAAAGAAAAGCTTAGAGAATTTGCAGAGAAAAACTATGGAAGCCTTTCAAACTATAGGAGGATTAAGGATAAGGAGTGGAGAGCTAGAAACCCTGAAGGAAAAGCAGCCCTTAATAGGGCTTATAAAGAAAAATACCCATTCAAAGTGAGAGCAAACCTCGCAAACTATAGAGCCGCTAAATTACAACGTACAGTTTCATGGGCTAACAAAAAGTTAATTCAGGAGATATACAAGAAAGCTAAAAAGCTCTCTGAACAAACAGGTGAACCTTACCATGTAGATCATATCATTCCTCTTAAAGGTAAGAAGGTATCAGGTCTTCATGTAGAAACAAATCTTCAAGTTCTACGAGCAAAAGCTAACTTAAGTAAATCAAATTCTTTTGAAGTATAAGTAAACACAAAATAGGAGAACAGCTTTAATGAAACACACTAATATGAAACAACAAAACTTATTTGAAAACATAGAACCTCACAAGCTGCACAGGAAAAATGATCCTCAGACAAGTAGAGAGGCTGCTTATTCAGTTTCACACTCACTGGGAACAACAAGATCTTTTGTTTTAGGCTTAATTGAAGAAGCAGGGGATAAGGGAATTACTGTTAAGGAAATGAGCAAAAAGTCTGCTGATGTATGTTACACTGCTCTATCTCCTCGACCCGCTGAGTTAGAAAGATTAAATGTTATTTTTTATAAAGGAGATAAAAGAGACGGGTCAAGAGTTATTAGGCACATAAAGTATAAGGAGAACAACTCTAATGAAACCAATTAAGATAACAGATACTAAACCTAACCACGATCCAAACAGAGTAGGAGACTTAGCAGAACACTATGCTATTACATGGCTATGGGACAACGGCTATCACGTATTCAAGAACTGTGGTTGCACAGGCCCTATAGATATAGTAGCATTAGATCCAGAAGGAAAGGTTACTCTTATAGATGTTAAGTCTTACAAAGACGGTAGGCTTTCAGCTAAGACTCCACTGCAAAAGCAGTTAGGCGTTCAATACCTTCACTACAATTCAATTACACGCAAGTGTAGATTCGTGAGGCATCGCAAATGAAAACATTAGAAACATTAATACCTGACATCTATGAAGTACTTGATGGTCTTAACAGTGACAAGGGCATAGACATATCAGAAGAGCTGATGGAAGACTTTCTATATAATATGAAAGACGCTCTTGAAGGTTGGTCAACGCCTCACCTGCAGTCAAAGACTATACGTATGTCTAATGTAGGAAGACCTTTACGCCGCGTATGGTATGACATGAAGGACACAGACTCTGACTCTTCTAAAAAAGACATGCACCCTTCTAACTTTATTAAGTTTCTGTACGGTCATCTACTTGAGCAGATAGCTATACTTCTTATTAAGCTGTCAGGACATAAAGTAACTGCCATGCAAAAGGAAGTAGAGGTTGATGGTATCAAAGGACACATGGACTGTAAGATTGATGGTGAGGTTGTTGATATTAAGACTGCATCAAACTTCTCCTTTAAGAAGTTCTCCGAAGGAACCTTAATAGACGATGATCCTTTTGGTTATATGGCGCAGCTTGCAGGCTACGAAGAAGCAGAAGGTACAGAGGATGGTGGCTTCTTTGCTATCAACAAAGAGTCAGGAGAGATCTGTTTATTTAGACCGGGAAACTTATCTAAACCTAATATAAGAACTAAGATAAGCACCATCAAAGAGTCCCTAGAAGTAGATGAACCTCCTGCCATATGCTATCCTCCTGTACCAGAGGGAAAGAAAGGCAACCTTAGACTAGCGACAGGCTGCGTATACTGCCCTCACAAAGCTAAGTGCTGGAAAGATTCTAACAACGGTAACGGACTTAGAGCTTTTAAATATTCAAACGGAGTCAAGTACTTTACTCGCGTTATATCTATGCCCAAGGTTATGGAGATACCTTTATGAACAGAAGACTATCTAAAAGAATAAACAATAAAGCTTCAGAGATTGCTGTTGAATGGCTCAAGAGTATGATACCTGAGTCAGAAGCAGACACAGTAACCTCAAAGAATATACCGCGTGACAACCCCTGCGCTTACAGAAACGGAGTAGCTTACTCAGTCCCTTACTCCTTTAAAGGTGCAAAAAGAATCATTAAGATCTTAGTACGCAGAGGAAAGGATTTAGATGCTATTACAATGAAAGATATAGAACAGCGTGTAAGGAGTACACAACGATCTTAGAATCTGTCCCTGATATAGATAGTGAACCAGAGCTTACTATAATAGAGCTTGCTAGATTCTTTATCACAAATAACGGTAGCATGGAGCAAGTGCCTACTGAATTAATTAAACAACTTTTAATCTTACTAGAGCTAGAAGTTATAAAAAGAGAAGGTGTTATACACTAATGAAAAGAAAGCCTAGACAAAGAAGACCTATAGAAAAAGGTAAGCCCAAAGGATACGACTCTAAATGGGAAAAGACTTTACACGATACAGTACTACAGGATTGGATACACCACGATGGTAAGGTTCCTTATGTTATAGAACACAACTATCATCCTGACTTTACTAAAAGGATAGGACGCAAGAAGATTATCATTGAAGCCAAAGGTAGATTCTGGGACTATGCTGAGTTTACTAAATACATATGGATTCAAAAAGCTTTACCTAGCAGCACAGAACTGGTATTCTTATTTGCAAATTCATCTGCGCCTATGCCTCAAGCAAAGAGACGCAAAGACGGTACTAAGAGAAGCCACGGAGAATGGGCATCTGATAACGGCTTTAGATGGTTTACTGTTGATACATTACCAGAAGAATGGAGGAGTGAAAATGAAACAAAAGACTGAGACATGGCTCGCTCTGGATGATGCCACGCCTGCTGATTGGGATAGCATACATCAGAGTACTACTAGTACCGTTTTTTCGTCTCTCACACAGTGGGATGCTGTGACTAAGCCTGAACACTACAATAGTGGAGCCGTTGAGTGCATAGACGGTATAGAATCTATGTTAACTAAAGAAGAGTTCATCGGATATTTACGGGGTAACAGCCTTAAGTATCGTTGGAGATATCCTTATAAGAATGGAACGGAGGATCTAAGGAAGGCAGCTTGGTACGAGGAGAGACTGCTTAAAACTTTAGAAGCTGATGACGATGGATAACAATTACGTAGACAGAAAGACTGAAAGAAGAACCAGATACAATAGAAAAGTAAAAGGTAAAGTAACAAAAGATAACAAGAACTTTAAAAACATTCGCTTAGAAGAACTAAGGAAACAGGACGCAGACGAGGAGTTATTAGATAATGGATCAGTACCAACAATACATACACAAGAGTAGATATGCACGTTACATAGATGATGAAAAGCGCAGAGAAGAATGGGGAGAAACAATCAATCGTTATCTTTCTTTCTTTGTTGAGCGCGGTCAGATCAACGACGAAGAAGCAGTAGAACTTTTCAACGGTATAGCAGATCAAAAGGTAATGCCTTCTATGCGCTGCATGATGACAGCAGGAGCAGCCTTACACCGTGACAACGTAGCAGGATTCAACTGCTCTTACCTTCCTATTGATAGCCCTCGCTCCTTTGATGAGTTAATGTATATCCTTTTGTGTGGCACAGGCGTAGGCTTTAGCGTTGAACGTGACTACGTTAGTAAGCTTCCTGAAGTAGCTGACAGCTTTCACGATACTGATTCTACTGTTGTTGTATCAGATAGTAAGGTTGGCTGGGCTAGTGCTTTCAGAGAACTAATAAGTCTTCTTTATGCAGGTAAGATTCCCAAGTGTGACCTCACTAGAATACGTCCGGCAGGTGCTAGGTTAAAGACCTTTGGCGGTAGAGCAAGTGGCCCACAACCTTTAGCAGAACTATTTAATTTTGCTGTTGAACTTTTTAAAGCTGCAGCAGGACGTAAGCTTACTTCACTAGAATGTCATGACTTAGTATGTAAGATTGCAGACATTGTTGTTGTAGGCGGTGTACGTAGATCAGCCCTTATTAGTTTAAGTAACGTTACTGATAACCGCATGGCTAACGCTAAGAATGGTGAGTGGTACTTGGGCAACGGTCAAAGAGCCTTAGCTAATAACAGTGCTGTCTACTCTGAGAAGCCTGACTTTGATACATACTCTTCTGAGATGAAGAGACTATACGATTCTAAGTCTGGAGAGCGTGGAATCTTTAGCCGTATTGCAGCTCAGAAGGTTGCAGCACGTAACGAGAGACGCGATGCTACACATAAGTTTGGTACTAATCCTTGCTCAGAGATCATTCTACGCCCTTATCAGTTCTGTAATCTCTCTGAGGTTGTAGTAAGAGATGATGACACTGCTGAAACTTTAAAAGAGAAGGTAAGACTCGCTACAATTCTAGGTACTCTTCAATCAACAATGACTGACTTTAGATACCTGCGTAATATTTGGAAAAAGAATACAGAAGAAGAGGCTTTGTTAGGGGTTTCTATGACAGGTATCATGGACTGCAAGCTAACCAACGGATCTACGGGTGAAGCAGCCCTAGGAACGCTCTTAGAAGCCCTCAGAGCCGTTGCAGTGGACACAAACAAAGAGTGGGCATCTAGGTTAGGGGTCAACCAATCAGCCGCCATAACGTGCGTGAAGCCGTCTGGTACAGTGTCTCAATTGACAGATAGTGCTAGTGGAATACACCCAAGGTTCAGCGAATATTATATTAGAACTGTAAGAGCTGATAAGAAAGACCCTCTTGCTACGGCTATGATAGAGGCAGGATTTCCTCACGAAGAAGATGTAATGAATGCTTCTAACTGGGTGTTTAGCTTCCCGCAGAAAGCACCTAATAAAGCTGTTACAGTTGAAAGCATGGGCGCTATGGAACAGTTAAAGCTGTGGAAAGTTTATCAAGATAGTTGGTGTGAGCATAAGCCTTCAATGACTTGCTACTATAACGATGATAACTTCTACTCTGTATGTCAGTGGATATGGGAAAACTTTGACAGCGTTAGCGGTATCAGCTTTCTACCTGAAGCGGAGCATGTATATAAGCAAGCACCGTATCAGAAAATAGACAAAGCAAATTATATGAAACAAATTAAGGAGCTTCCTAAAGACTTTGAATGGGATATAGAAGAGTTAGATGATAACACCGAAGGTGCACAGACCTTAGCATGTGTTGCCGGAGTGTGTGAGATATGAAGAAGGAAGGTAATCTAATCTCCTTTAAAGTCCTTATAGACGAGCGAGGGTTAATAAATACAGAGCTTAGTTTTTTTCCTGAAGATCAGATAAAGAAAGTTTTTGCAGACCCTTACACTCAGAACTATATTAGAACTATACTACGCGAGGGTCATTTAAAACTTGACCCTTTACACCTTTACTTAGAAAAACAACTACAGGCATTATAAAATGGAAGAATTATTTTTTACAGCAGAACCAGAAACAAAACTATCTACTGTCTTACGTATTAACTCTGAGATTATAACGGCATTAGCTGCAATGGAGTTAGCCGAAGAGAATATAAATGTTGTTACAGAGATTCTAAAGAAGCACTCAGACTTTGTAATAGATACTTCTCTTAAAGTTTTAAAAGCAGAGAGACTAGATATAAAGATAGTAAAGTAATTTACTTCTTTGACTTAGCCCCCGAACACTTCCAACGCTTACGTGATAAGTTGTTGGGAGTATTAGGATCGTTCTGCTTCTTCTTAGGTAGTCTCTTCTTAATGCCTAAGCTTCTTGCACAGTAGCTGTCGCCTTTAGAGGTTCCCGGCTTAACTCTAGCACCACCTCCTTTAGCTTTACCCGCCTGACCGTAGCTGACCTTCTTACCGGATGCTGTTACCTTTACTTTTGCTTTGCCTTTCCTAGGTTTTGCCATTTAAATATTCCTCTTCTTTTTTATCTAACCAAATCATAATTAATAATAATAAAGATACTGTTAAAACCTTCACGTTTTTCTATACTTTCTAGTCTTAGCTGCAGTCTTCTTAGGCTGCTTACTGTGCTGCTTACCTGCCGCTGTATCCTTACGCTTCTTAGCGGTTGTCTTAGCGTACTCAGAAGAGCTGAGAGCGTCTCTAGCCTTCTTAGGCAAGTACCTTTCTCCTGTTGCTTTAGGCCCTTGAGTAGATGGCTTACCTGACTTAGTACCCCACTTCTGCTTTGTCCAAGCTTTTAAAGACTTCTGAGACTTTTTAAGCGCCATTACTTGTACCCTCCACCTTTATCTTTATATTGTTTAGCAAGCATCTGCGCTTTACGTGCTGACCATTGACCTGCTTTACCGCCTTTTGATCCTGCTTTAATCTTGTTAAAAAGATTCTTACGCATAGTAGGCTTAGTATAATTACCCGCCTTGTTAACAGTAGATTTTTTCTTTGCCATAGTTACCTCATTTTTTAAATATAAACATAAGAAGACTTAGTATAACGCCAAATGAAATAACAGCAGCGGTAAATGCTACACCCATTGTTTTTAAAAACTTTATATTCTCGCGTCTTCTAATCTTAGCTCTTTTAAGTTGCTTCTCGTGTTCAAGCCTAGACTCTTCTACTCTTGCCATGATCTCATTATAATCTTTAGTAAGACCCTGCATCATCATAGAGTCCTTAAGCTGCTGATTAAACATCTTAAGCTGTCGCTTG
>Ga0206677_10004770_pt1 | contig 10913 bp, 15 predicted proteins | sample M130m12015metaG_FD_155475 | JGI IMG/M metagenome (GOLD analysis project Ga0206677, IMG submission 155475) | Ammonia-oxidizing marine archaeal communities from Monterey Bay, California, United States - M1 30m 12015 | ecosystem: Environmental > Aquatic > Marine > Intertidal zone | place: USA... | reverse complement strand
GTATATCGTTACTTAAATCTCCTTTATAAGAATACATTAATTCTTTATCTGGCTCTCCTTTAATAAATCTAACTGCTCTACTAACAACCTGTTCTTTTTTGTTTTCCCTTTGCAAATAAAAAATTTTATCTGCTGTATTACATAATGTGTTACAATAATTTAAAATATCTTTATCTTCTAATCTACTTAAATGATCTGAAAATAACTTTGCTATACAATTATTAGATTCTGAAAATTTTTGTATTTGATATTCTGCTATTAATTTTGTTATGTCTACTAGTGAAGTTTGCTTACAAAAATTTTGCCATTCTTTATTGTTAATAATATTTCTAGTAAGTTTCTTTTTAAAAGTCCGAGGGTTAAAAATTTCCCCAAAATCTATATCATACTGAAATCTTTTAATAAGATTTCTTTTAAATTCTGAGGAACCTGATGAAGGCGTAGCAAATATAAGTGTTCTCATTTATATTCTTCTAATACTTCTTCTTGTGTTTTACCCATCTCCTTTAATGCTTTTTCTATTTCATGATCGTAATAAGCACCTGTAATCTTTCTTAATTTGCTTCTATTACTTAATAAGACAGTACTAATCCAACAACCATATGCCATAAAACTTAGAATTACTATACCTAATGCTGTATATAAAATTTCTATCATTTGGGCTCCTTTAATATATCATGTCTTTCGTCTAAATGTTCCTCTTCAATATCTTCTTGTGTTACATCACACCAATTACAAGGTTCTCCAATTGCCGTACCTGTAGGGCCTGCTTCTTTGCAGATATGCATCCACATCTTAGGTTCGTTATAAGTCCTCAAAATACTCTTGCAATTCCTCAGGTAATACAGCACCTGTCTTTAAGAAGAATTTAAATAGTTTTTCTAATACTTCTTCCAACTCTGGAACTGTTTCCATATCAGAAGAAATTTTAAGTGTAGATTCTATTCCATCCTCGTCAACACATTTGATTTCGTAAATATTCATTCTACTGGCTTATCGCCTCCGTCTGTGTATTTAGACCAAGGAATAAAATGTTCCTTATCTAATACATCTTGTAATTGCATTGACCAAGTACCTTCATTGGTCTTGTCAAACCCTTTATCAGCAACCTTAAAGGCTGTATTGAAATTATATTTAGACGAATTAGGCAAAACAGCAGTTATAACAGGTATAAAATTACTAAATTCGTGCAATCCCATTTTATAAATGTCTTCTGCATACTTTACCGCAAATTCTAAAGTTACCTTTACACCGTTTTCTAATATATGTAAAAGTAGTTCTTCCCATAATTTCCACTGATCAAATCGTTCAGGATCAAAGTAACATATATGTATATGTGTACATTTTTCATTTAATGCTCTGCTTAGTATTTCATCTACTGGTTGATATCCTGCTACAAATAAAGTAGTCTCACCGTGTGCAACAGTATTATCTACTTCTTCTCCTACAAAGAATTTTACATCATTAAAATTAGGTTTATCCTTCACCGTCAAATTCTCCTGTCATTATTTCATGATTCATATCATCATCTCTATCGCCTTCAATATATTCTTCTTGTTCAAAGAAACTACCAAATGAATTACTCTTACCTGCTTGCCAGCCGTTTTGTGTAATCTCATCTAAGAATAATTTGTTGTCATTTAACATTTTATATGGATTTGGATTTGCAGGATCTAAAAGTTCTTCTACAAATTTATCAAACATTAGTATAATGCCTGGTACATGAGGACTTCTCTCATTTGTACTAGATGTTTTCTTTTCACCTGTTCTATACTCTCTCCAATCACATGATGTTCTGTGTTTTTCAACATCAGCAAGTCTGTTTGCTTCTATAAAGGCTTCTATGTGATTATGTACACTATGCCCCATATATAAACTATAACTTAGAGTGTCCCAACTAGTTCTTGATTCTTTACCTGCTTTATTAAGATCTCCATGTCCTTGTACACAAATATCTCCTACTTTAAGTCTATCCATAATAGGACCTTTAAAAGGCATTGGCATAGTTGAACCTTTAAGATCTTTATTATCTATAGCCTTATCCATAAAGTAACCAAAACGTTTCTTATCAAAGAAGTTGTAAGTGTATGTTTGGCCATATGCTGTATTAACAAAAGGTGAGGCCGCATCATAACTAATCTGTATATTAGGACTATCATGCTTTCTTAACTGTCTTTGTATGCTAGTTAAATAACAACCCCAATGTAATTTACCTGTACCTAAACAATGTATCCAACCTTTATCTTTTAGTAAGCCACGTTCTCTAAGTTGAAGTAACCTTTTAAGTAGTTGCTCCATTTGTCCAATGTTAATACCTGCCATTGCATAGCCTTCTAGTGTTCTTGCTTCATCACCATAGTTTTCTTTTACAAATGCAGGGTCACTAAATGGAGTAACTAAATCAAACCATTCTTGTGCCGAGGCATCATCTGCTCCACTAAGAACATTTAAAAACTTAGTTGCACCTGGTACTCTGTTCTTAACAAAGTAATCTAAGTTATACATACTCATATCAATTGTTTCTTTAACATCTGTGAGACCGGTCTTTTTATTGTAAGGAGGTATGGCCGCAAATGCTGGAAAGTCTAATGTCATACTCCAGTCTGCTGTATACTCCATCCATCTTAACATCTTCTCACATAGATCTTCTCTGGCCTTACTATCAGGCTTAATTGCATCTTCCCAGTCTAACTTAATAACACCCTTAGCAACCTGAAAGCCACCTGAGTCTCCTAATATTACTGTTTTAGATCTATCTCTTTTCTGTATCATTGCTTCGTGTATATCAGTTTTATCTAAATCTAACTGGGCGTGACCGGCTGAATATAATCCATATGGATAATAAAAGTAACCTTTATCCTCATCTAAGAAATTAAGACCTTGTAGACCGTTTTCAAATCCTTCAGGACATCTCATAGTGTCTACCTCTGCTTCATACTTTGCTAACTGCCTAGTATAAAAGGCACTGATAGCCGGTAAGTATAATGCATAGTCTTCTGTTTTCTTATCAAAGTTCATAATTTAACTCTTTGCTGGTAGTAAGTATGTGTATTTTGCAATACCTGAATCAACTATAATCTGTAATAGTCCTTCATCATTAATGCTCATTACAACATTACTTGAATCACTTAATCTTAATATTCTTAGTACAATATCTAAAGGCCATCTCCAGTCTTTAGTTATAGAACCATCTATGTCATTACTAATAAGAATCTTAGTTCTATCACTAACACCATCACCTATATGAAAATATAACTCAGTACCATCTGTTTTAGGACTAAAGTTTGCTTCATATGTTCCTAACACACTATTAAAGTATGATAAGTCAGATAAGTTCTTTTTAGTTGGAACTATGTTTACATCAAACTCAGCACCTTTAAACTTTATGCTTTTTAATTGTTGATTAATAACATCTGCTAACATAAATCTATAGTTTGCATCGTTACCTTCTTTACTTACAAAGGAAACCTCAACAGGAACCTCGTCACCATTACGATCTTGTGTAACTACTTTAACAGTAGCATCTTCATCATCAAAACCTGGATACTGTAAGTAACCTTGTAACACACCCATTCTGCTTAAACCAACAGTTGCATCTACAAAGTCTGGGACAGGATTATGTGTTTCACCTTTAAAGATAACAGTTTTATCTGCATCTACAGTTTCCACTACAGTTTTATCAACCTCTCCAGTTATTTTTACCATTTCAAAGATACCTAAACCATGTGTATGTTTTAGTACATCTTTAAATACATCTTTTATTGCCATAATTATTCTCCGCGATATAATTTATTATACATTACTATTTAGAAAAGTCAATTGCTTTTTCACTATTTTTTTAGATTAAAATTCAAAGAACGTAGATAACGTTTTACTTTGTGTTGTTTTATCTAGATCAAACCCCATAGGGCCAATTACATTTTTTATTTTTTTATCTAAAATTGTTTCTTCCATTAGTTCCTCATCAAAAGGCAACTCTTTGAACCACTTGGGTAAGTTGAGTTCATCTGTTGGATAGGCTACACTTGTATAGCCCATTGGATTATTTTTAAGTTTGCATACAATTACTTTCATACTGTCAGTTACAGGTAAACTATATGCATCACTATTTGCTTGTTTTAGGTTATTCCAGTTTACACTTGCTCTTACATGTCCTGGAACCATTGTATTCTTTCCTTCGTTTTCTAATGCTTCTAATTTATGTAATCTATGACTAGTGGCAACCTTTGCCTGTGAGTTCATCTTTTGTGTATACATAGTTACATTATTTGCTCTCTTAGGAGTTCCTTTCTCCCAAGCAGGTAAATTTTTAAAGTATTCTTTAAATTCTATAATTTTGTTTAGAACTTCATCTTCTGTTTTACCATCTAAGCAATCAAACAAAACATCTTCTAAAAAGTCTTGTATAAATTCAGGAGTATCAGAACGTTTAATTTCTAAACCCATTGCTTTAAGTTTGCCGCCTTCTGGTTGCCAACCCTCTATATCTAAACATAATATTGCATATCTTTTCTTAGTTAAGAATAGTCCTGATTTACCTACAACTTCTCTACCAGCAATCATTACTGCACCTTTGTCCAATGGCACATTAAAAGTATCTTTTAAATACTGTGGGAAGGTATCGCTAACTGTATCTGAAATATGATCATATAACTTAATTGCACTATCCATGTTGAGCTCTTCTCCTTCTGGGAGAGCAGGGACGGCACTAAAATACACAGAGTCTGTGTCGCCATATACAATACAGTCTCCTTCATAATCATATGTACCTGTAAGCATAAGATTTGTTTCCGCCGCCATATGTTGTGTAATGCTTCTACCAGTTAGTGTAGTAGACTGACCTATACGTTTATCATAAAATCTACAACCTGGATTAAGTATTGCACCATACAAACTGTTAAGGATAATCTTTTTAACTAACTGCCTTTTATCATAAAAGGCCTTCTCAGCATCTGTAGTTGCTGACTTTTTCTTAGCCTGTAATTCTTGTCTTTCTGAGTACCAACGTTCTAGTAGTCCAGGCACAACACCTTGTACATCTGTTTTAAACAAAGTACCATTAGCACTTATATTCCAAGGTTGTCCGCTATTAAATACTAAATTATATACATCAGCACCTGTAACTTTATGTGTTGAACCGTCTTCCATATCCAAATCCATAACATGATCAACATCTTTATTTTTTACAAATTCAAATTCATTTGTAGCAAACTTACCATGCCAAGCATCTGCAAAACTTCTTTTCTCTAGTTTCTGTGCGTTAGCAATCTCTTCATCTGTGTAATCTAAACGTAACTGACCAACAATAGTTTCTGGTGCCATGTTCAATGCACGGAATACACTAGGGTATAGACTGTTTAAATCCATACTGCCTATCCATTCATGATATCCTTTCTTTGGAGATGCCACAAAGGCGCCAGCCGCTGTGTCTCGTTCTCGATCGCCTCTGATCTTATCAGGGACAACCATGCCACGTCTATGTGCTTCGTTAATAATTGCTTGTTCAGTAGTTGCAACAGCACCCATTGTTACTGGAAGTAGTACTGTATTTTCATGTGATATAATATTTGCTAAGTCAATAAATTGTAACTTCTTATCCATCTTATCTAATAGCATAACATCTTGTATGTTATATTCTAAAAACTTTAGGAAGTCATGATTATAAAGTCTATCTAAACTTCCTTCATATACAACTTTCTTTTCTCCTACTTCCATCTCACCAATATAATCTAATCTGTAACTATGTCTTTCTTCATAGTTGTATTTTCTATATAATTCCAAATAGTCTAAGTGTACACGTCCTACTAGATCAAAACTTTGTGTTTCTTTACCATATTGTACAAACTTCCTTTCCTTAGGAAGTTTTTTCAGTAAACACATACGTCTTGTTTCTGCCTTACCCATAGTTCTAATAATTCTATTAATAGTATAAGGAATATCATAAGACTCGCTGTTCCAACCACTTAGTACATCTGCATCTTCTATGATGTTAAGAAAAACATCTAACATTTCTTTTTCTGTTCTAAATAATTTTACTTCAGGTAAGGGACTTGCTACTTCATGTGCTTGTTCCCAAGAAAGTGTTTTAGGGGGAACTGCCAAACAAATCATTGCGTCCATCCATTGCAAATATACACCAATAGATGTAATAGGGGAGAAAGCATCTTCAGGACTACTGTAACCTCTTGTTGGGTCAAAGTCTACCTCAATATCAAAGAATGCTGTTTGTAATTTAGGGGGTTCTATATTTAAATAATCTCTCTCTAGGACCTTCTGTACGGGTCGTATATCACTTTCATATAAGCCGTTGTGCTTACATATACCTAGATTCTTTTTAAAATCTTTAAGACTATTACATCTTACTTCAGTAACATTGTCACCAAAAATACTTTTATGTTTACCATTAGGGTCACCATAATAAAAATTATGTTCTGGTTTGACTTCTTTAATTATACGTTTACCATCTACACGTTCTACAACCGTAACAATATCCTTGCCTTGCTCATAAAATGCGTCTACATAACTCATAGAAATCTTACCTTTATCATATTGCTATTATACAGCATTATGATCCGTTTGTCAATTGGTTTATAGTGTTTTGCCTACTGATTCCAAAATAGTTTCTAGTTCATCGAACTTATCAAACTCGTCTTGGAATTTAGCCTTGTGGGCTATTTTAACAGCCTTCATTAATACTGCTGGTTTTAAATCCATCTCTTCTGCTATTGCTTTAACAGTTTCTCTTAAACCTGTATTAAGTGCGTCTACTTCATAAAGGACTTGATCGCCCTCTGTAATTAATTTTTTTAGTCTTGCTATTTCTTCTTGATTAAAAGTTTTATTAAATGCCATTCTTTCTACCTCGGATCTATGTTTATATTTACATCTAGTTCTTGTATTATAACAGGATTCTTGGTATTGTCAAGATCTATTTCAAATGTAAATACAGATTTAAATCCAGGAAAGTTTTCGAATGAAATTGCTTCTAAAATTTCTCTATTGGTAATTCTATTGCCTTTGGAATCGAAGGCTTGGAACTGGTCTCCAGTGTGATGAACTTCAACTAACATTATACTTCTACAGATGCTTCAAATGTAAATTGTATATCATCAAATTCTTTAAAAAGTTCTTCTGATATTTCATCGCCTTCTTCTGAACCTATTGCTTCTTCTAAAACGATTTCGTATATCCACATATCACCGTCGTCATCACCACTAGTATATGCCATAACTTCTATGCCTACCTTTGCTTTTTCTTCATCATAAGCAGTAAGTAATTTTGTAGGCACAACACTTTGTACAATGTCGAAGTAAACAATAACGTCCTCATCACTGAGTTCTTCTCGTGTCAACATTCTTACAAAGTGTTTAATAAACATTATAATTACTTACCTTTGCTATATGCTTGTGAGCCAAAGAATGCGGCTACAATACCAGCAACTGCTACAAAGTATGTAGCGGCCATGTCGCCTAATATTTTACTTGCACTCTCTAATCCAGCCAATACAGCAATTACTACTGCAAACGGATATAACAATAATCCACCTAAAGCAAACCATGTCATTTTTCTTTGTGCATCACGCATTGCGTCTGCATCTTCAAGTTCTTTTCTTTTGAACTCCATATACATGTCATGTTCTGCTTTAGAGACTTTACCGTCTCCGTTTGTATCAGCAGGATGAAATTCTTTTTTAACTGTGTCTTCTGCCATTGTATAACTCCCTAATTTGTTATACTACTATTTATCAGAAGGGAAACCTCTCTATTCGATCGCTATCTATTAAGAGAGGTTCATTCTAATCTAATAGTTTTAAAGACGTCTATTAATCGTCTAGCAAATATTGGTTTTTAGTTTAAAGAGTCTCCAACCTCCCGGGCACCCGGGTAACCGCTCTATTAGGATACATCTTCATGTATCTTAATTCTATTTATAATAGTTTCAATACCATTATGAAATTTTCCTTTACCTTGTGATTTAATATAACCATCTACTCTAATTTGACTTTCAAGTTTAATATTTTTAGCATGGAAAAATTTAAGTATGTGTTGATCTTTTACACTACAGGTAATTAAGTAACTCATTGTTCTAGGAATATATCTAACAAATTCTACCTTTGCATCAAATGTTCCTCTAGTATGTAATTCTCCTAATTCATTACTAGTTCTTGAAAGTTCTAATTCTCTATCAGTCCAGTTATCCTGTTCTATTTTATTAAAATAAACTTTAGGTAAACTTGATGTAATACCTAATTGAGTTTTATCTATATGTTCTGAATTAACTACACTAAGAACATTACTTTCAAAGTCTGTAAGTTTTCTTTCTATTGCTTTAAAACTAAGACCTTTAAGATAATCTATAACATCATCTGCCATTGCTAAATCTTCTTTGATTACCTTTAATTTAGGCAATGCATTTTTAAATTTTAAATCTTTAGGATCTAAAAAATGTGCATATAGTAAATCACTATTTGCTCTTTTACCTTCAGCCTTTTTATCGAATCTGATTGAATCTTTACTTAAGAATCCGCCATTAAATCTATGTGCGGCACAACTTACTGCTATTACATCTTTTGTTTTAAACATAGTTACTCCTACTTAACTACATATAGTATAGCACTTTTAGATGCTTTGTCAAGTATTTTTAATAATTAATTTATAAATTTCTTCCCAGTTTTTTACAACTGTGCCTTGGCCTTTATAGTCAATATTATGACCATGCTCTATTAATATACCATTAAGTCCAGCATCAATACCCCAATCTAAATTTTCAGGCTTATCTTCAATCCAGTAGTTGCCTTTATACTTTTCGCCATACTCTTTAAGTATTTCATCTTTATCAGCACCAGTGTCTAAACATACTACATCTATAAATGCATCACCCATAAGTTTTTTAAGATTACGTTGTCTTAAGTATTTCGCATAAGGATCTAAACTTAAACTAGTAATACATATAAATTTATACTGATGTTGTTCATGTAGTTTCTTTACAAAAAATTGTGCGTCTCTTAAAGGAGGTAGAAATCCAATTGCGGCTGACTCGTTAAATTGCTTAACAAGTTTACTTCCTTGATCTTTATCAATGCCATATCTATCACCAATGCTATACATAAATTGGTAACCTTCTACCTTTGTATGCCCGTGGTGTTCCATCCATATTGAGAACCCTTCTTCCCAATCTAAGATTACGCCATCGCAATCTGTTAAAATAATTTTATCTTTTTTCATAATTATACCTTGTTACACATATATTATACAAGAAAACAAATATTTGTCAAGTATTTTTGTTAAATAGTAGTATGAGAATTAGAACACATACTGTTTTCCCAAACTATTTATTTGAACAAAATATTAGTATTCCTGATACAATGATAGAAAGTCTTAAAGATGAAAGAGACGAAATGTATGAATCTGGTATAACTACAGATACAAATTTTGGATGGAGAACAAATAAAGAATATCCACTAGCAGAAGGACACTCTAAATTATGTAAATTAGTTTCTCACCATTTTATTAACGACTGTCAAAAAGTTTTACCCACACAAACAAATGAGATACAAGTATGTAATCCTTATCTATTAGGAGTAAATCCAGGACATCAATATAATGTAAATATAGAACCAATGCGTTGGTATAATGCATTATTATTTTTACAAACTACAGATAAAGGGTCACATCTATTCTTAAATAATTTTACTGAAAAATTATATGCACAACAAAATACACAAGAATCTGTATTTGTTGTGAAGCCTAAAACTAACAAGGTGGTATTTTTTCCTAGTCATATACCATGGGGACTTTCAGCAAATGAAAGTATGATAGAAAATTTATTCTTATGTCTTACATTTAGAATAGGCGTTCAAGCACCTAACCCAGCAAGACGAATATAGATAAGAGGGCCGAAGCCCTCTTAAATTTACCTTAAGGATAAAATGGATTATCCGTTATGTATTTTGGCCACTCAGAACGTTTCTTGCTTTCGCTAGGAAACTGAATGGTAGATACATGTCTTTTATTCTTAAGTTGTTTTTGGACAGCACGTCTTACGAGTACTGTTTCTTGATACTTAGTCATGTCATCTCCTTTTACAAAGATGCGTTCCTTCGGTACTATTACCTACTTCCGTTCACTGCTACATTTAGAGTGAATGAACGATTTCGGCGTTCCTTCGTCTTATGACTACTTCCGTCTCTTTCGAGATGAACGATGTAACATTGCTGTTACATATATTATTTATACATTTTGATCACAAAAAAGGGCCTAATAAAGGCCCTTTTAATGTTTAATTAACTAGTAATTATGCCCAGTTATAATGAACTGATGCCACTGCCGCACCCGCACTTGGGGATACCGCATTATCACTTGCATCAAAGAATGCTAACGTTACCGCCGCATTTTTTGTTAAAGTAATATCGCCATCTAATTCAATAATGTAAGTTCCAACTGTAGTTGCATCAGCATCTGCTTTTGCTACTAATGTTGAACCTGCACCTGCATTTTCTTTAACTGTAATGTAATTAATGTTATTACCACTAAATGCTGTACTAACTTTAATAACAATTTTATCTGCATAATAAGTTCTGCTTGAAACGTTTGGTACTGTTCCTATTGCTCTAGTTGTAGCACCATTGGCAATTGCAGATCTAAGTAATAGACCGTCACCGCCATTGTTTGCAACATAGTCAACAACTGCCGCTGAAGTAGGAATACTAGTATCGTTATCGTTACTACCAATTCCATCTGCTTCATCAACAAACTTAGTTACTGCAATACTTTCGCCTGAGTCTGTTAAAGTACCGAAACTTACAACACCTGAAGCAGTAATGCCTGTTGCTGTAATTCCTGCTACTTCTATGTCCGCCGCTGTAAGAGATAAATCTCCAGCAGTTGAACCGTCTGCAGTTGTAGTTGCCGCCA
>Ga0206677_10004760_pt1 | contig 10928 bp, 17 predicted proteins | sample M130m12015metaG_FD_155475 | JGI IMG/M metagenome (GOLD analysis project Ga0206677, IMG submission 155475) | Ammonia-oxidizing marine archaeal communities from Monterey Bay, California, United States - M1 30m 12015 | ecosystem: Environmental > Aquatic > Marine > Intertidal zone | place: USA... | reverse complement strand
GAGCAGAGTAATTACGACAAGGGCTTTACTGCTGATGCTCGTAAATGGGATGGCGGTAACAACGGCGAGAACTATGTTTACGGCATCAAGAAGATGGCGCATGAGCTAATACAAGGCACTGATGACCCTGCTGTTCGTAAGGCAGTGATGGGCTGGCTGTCCCCCAGGTTGCAGAGAGCGGCGGCGGCTACGGCTGGTGTTGGTGCGACTGGTGCGGCGATGGCGGGAGAATCTGAAGCGCCTCCTTCTATTGAGCTTTCTAATGTTGTGATGACGGCTAGTGGAGCGGTGTCTACCATCTCCCCTGACGATCAGTTTGAGAAATCAAACGCTCCCTCTGATAGAGAAAGAACTAAAGCAGAGATTATTGCAGACACTATTAGCGCCATCCCCGAACCAGAGGCCTGGGATAACCCTACTCAATTTGCGCTCAAGGAAGGGATGCGCACTATTGCTGGCGGTGTATCTCTCGGTCACGCTGACGAGATAGAAGGCGGCATTAGATCTTTGCTGAAGGGTACAGAGTACGAGGCAGAGGTAGAGGACTTACGCGAGCGACAAAAAGAGTTTCAAGCTGGCAATAAAAATGCGGCATTTGCATTAGACATCATTCCTGCATTAGCCACAGGTGGCGCAGTCCTTAAGGCTGGTCAGAAAGCAGGCTTTGGTCTTGGCAGGACGGGTGCCGCTGAAGGTGCCTTTGGTGGAGAGGGGTACAGCGAGGGCGAGGACAAGATATTCGGAGCCGTTCTTGGTGCTGGCATTGGTGCGGCGGCAGGTAAGAGCATCGGTGCTATTACTGATTGGGCGTCTACTAAATCTATCAGGCCAAATGGTATCTCTAAAGAGGGCGGGAAGACTGACTTCGATGAGAACTTAGATGAAGGAATACTGACGCAAACCATTGAGCCAGGTTCTAGCATTATGTATCGGGTGCAGGGGTTTGGTGCAAAGGAAGGGGATTTGGCAGAGGCTAAGGTTCTTCAAGTAATCAAAGAGCCTAAGTATGACAAGACGACCGGCGAGAAAATATCTGATGGCTTGGTAAGGATACAGGCTGGTAACAGTAGGGTAGAGGTTCCTACATCTAAGATAGAAACAGTAGATGTTAAGGGTGTAGAGGATCAGTACGAGCGCCTTCGCAAGTATGACAACGCGAGGAATCAAGATCAGACTAGCCGCCGCAAGGTTCAAGAAGAAGTAATAGATAAGGAGACCGGCGAGATCACTATGCAGGAGCGCAATGCTACGTTGCGTGACGCTACCAATGTTGGTGAAGCATGGGATGCTATTAAGCTAGGAGCCAAGGATCTTTACTATGAGCAGTTCTCTCCTGCTGACGATCACCTGTGGCGTAAGGTATCTAAAGAGGTAGGTGCCAGGTTTAAGCGAGCTAACATTAGAGCAGAGCGAGCATCTGTTGCCGCCTTCACTCAGATCTATGAGCCGTTAAAGCCCGTTGCTCAGTTAGCTGATGATAGCTCTTACTTCAAGGCGATGCTTCTTGACTTCACAAACAGGGAAAAACTTCTTAGAGACAAGGCTCAGCATAAGTTAAATGTAGACGACCCCCCTACTGCTGATGACGTAAGGATGTATATCAGAAGGGAGCTAGATGATGATGCTGTTGCGGCTTGGGATGAATATCTAAAGTACAACAAGGGCAAGAAGGCAGAGCATGGGAAGAATCTTTCTGGCAATCAAGACTATGAGGCTGAGCATCATATCCATACTCAGTTAAAGCCTAAGAAGAAGCCAAAGGAAGATAGAAACGCGGCTCTTGATGAGCTAGAGGATAGGGCTGATGGCGCAATGGAGTCTCGGACTAGGGGATCTGCGCTTGATTATCAGAGGAAAAAGCAGGCGCTGATTGATGAAGGTGATATGCAGGGTGCTAGAAACTTAGACGGCACCAATGCTGAAGATTACATGAATCCCTTTTTCACTGACTTTAGAAGAACCACCAACCTAGATAAGCTAAATGAATTAGCGCGTATGTTCTCTCTAAAGATACCAGAGGGTGGAGTTAATCCTGCCGAGGTATTCAATCGGATTGAGGCTGAGCTAATTGAGCGTGGCATTCCTAAAGCAGAGGCGGCGCTTGCCGCTAGGGTTATGAGGGATGATTTCATTGGCGGTACTGTTACGCCCAACAACTGGATACAGGCGCTTAACTCTGTAGGTTATGCAGGGTCATTGGCTGGCCCTAAGTCTGCCTTGCTTAACCTGCATGATATTGGTCAGGGTGCTGTGCTTTACCCCGGACAGCTAACTAAATCTGTATTTAAGAAAGGCGGCCCCAAAGTGGGGGCGGAGTTAAACCAGAACCTGGGTGAATTTAGAAACGCAATGATCGGTCAGATCAATGACGGTGCGCTTGCTCCTTCTGCTATTGCTAGAGATGTTACGAGAGAGGGTACTGATTACCTGATGAAAGCATCGGGCTTTGCTTGGCTGGACAAGGTAGGAAAGGACGCCATTACCAGAATGATAATTGGTGATGCGGTGGACAACGTAGACAACCTAGCTAAACGATGGGGATTCTATTTCTCTAAGCGTGAGCTAGATCTGATTGAAGCTCAGATTAGAAAGCACGGCACTGACGTACAAAGCATGACGGGCAAGGGCGCTGATCTAATGGAGGAGCTATTCTTCTCTGGCCTTGCACAACAGCAATTGATTAGCTCATCAGGAAGGTCATCTGGCTGGGCGCGAAACCCTAACATGAGGTTCATGTGGGCGCTTCGTGGGTTTGCTATGAAGCAACAGTCATTAGCCCTAAAGAATGTTGTAGAAAAAATAGAAGAGGGCAACACTAAAGAAGCTCTAAACTACATGAAGCGTTACGTTGTGTTTGCCGCAGGCGGCTTTGGCCTAATCAACGAGTCTAGGCAATGGCTCATGGGTGACGGTGAAGCAACGGCTAACGGATTCATCATGGGCATGGGGGACCAGATAGTTTCTACCATCAGCCTTAACACTATTGGTCTAAATGATTATCAATGGGGGCGCATGATGCGTAACGGGGTAACCCTTACGTTCCTAGAATCCCTCATACCTATTGGCTTAGATATACCTACAGACATGGTGATGGATGTAGCTGACGCGGTAGACGGAAGCATCAGTGGAAAGGAAGGGCTGACAGCAGGCCAGAGAATTGCCTATCCAGTAGCTCAGATGCCAATAATCAAACAGCCTGCTCGGTTGCTCAGTAACCTTGAGGACAACATTGGTCTGCCTAATCCTATGAGACAGTTTACCGACAAGTACATTGAGACTGAGGTGCCTAAGTAATGCCACCACTTTATTTCTTTGAGGGTCGTAACACTGGTGTCTATGCTGACTCAGCTAAAGCGGCACGGGCTAAGTGTAAGCGTGGCTGTGGCAAGGTAGTTAAGGTATTGCAGAAGTCTCCACCTGCTGGTGGTGGGTGGGATAGGACTAGGTCTGACGGTCTAAGCCCAGACAAGTCATCAGTAGGCAAGGGTCGTGGTAAAGGCCCACCTAGGAAGAAATAGATTTAACCCTAAACCCTCTAGCGTGTAGCTTAATCAGCCGCTCAAGGTTAGTGTCAGTGTGTCCACCTTTGTAGTCTATGCTTACCACCATGGTTGCATCTCCATTTTCATTATAGAAATGCCATGTCTTCTTGGTCTCATCAGGGTCGTAGGTTAGTTCTTTCAGATTGTCCATGCTCTTCCTTTGTCATAGTCTTCTCTATATAAAATCGCCACAGTTTTTCTATTGGGTCTAGCTGATCTACGTCCACAACATGACGCTCTCCGTACCCAAAGTCGTGCCTCCTTGCTTTATGCAGGAAGGTTCCTTTGCTAATCATTCCGTGAAGGTGAAAGGTGCGGTCACTAATGTCTGACTGGCTGTATGCAACAGCGATTCCTGCTTGAAAACTTACAGGTGAATCAAAGATAAGGGGACCGCCAGGTTTCCCAGAACATTTAACGTCAATGGAGTATTCACCTAGCCAGAAATCTACGCCCCCATCAGATCCAACATTCACCTTGGGTGGGTCAAGATTGAAGAGTCGGGCAAATAGAAACTCAGCTTTGAACGCCCGTATATTATTCTCACGCCGTGTGTCTAATCCTTTTTTGTCTGTCATGCGCGGCTTAATGCCTTGCATCTCACACAATCGAACAGTGTCATTGCCCATCAGTATGGCTTGATGGTTGTCCTCTGCTGATAGCTCAAACAACATCAGTTATAGGACACAATAACGTAGGATGGATCGGCATCAGCCGCTCTAAACTCAGCACGATAGTGATCGCTGATCTCTTTGCGTAGCACCTTGTTAGTCTTGAGGATGCTGTTGGCTTTCTCTCTGAGTATGGCCATGTGTCCTTCTCCATAAATCTTAGTGAGGAAATCAGTGAAGGCTACGGGGTTAGACCCAAACCACTGGTGGTGGTATCGGCATAGTGTGATGGCATTATCCATTGACCACCTCACTGATTTCTTAGCTCGACCATAGATGTGGGCGCAGTCAGTGCCTGCTTGGTGACAGTACTGGCAGGTGTGCTTGTCCCTGTGACGCACACAATTACTAAACCACTTATCACAGGCCTCCCTTTTTATAGCCATGCGATCACCTCCAATGCGGCGGCCATAGCTAGGACGGCCACAATCGCCAGCACAGCCTCGTTATCCCAAGCTATGCGATGGTACTGCTCTAGCATTATTGTCCTAAGGCGGTTCATACAGGCTCTCCTGTGGGTATTGGTATGTACACGCCAGTGTTTCTGTTCACTGCGTCCACTAATATGGTCATTGATTCGGACAGTTGCTCGGTATCTAGCTCAGTTGACCGATCAACCTTGAAGTACATAGTGATGATGGGCTTATACAAAAGCTCTTTGACGCTCTCCTCTGAGTAGGGGATCTCAAGGTCAGGCTTAAAGGGGTGGGGGATCTCAAACCCAGCATCATTTAGGCCCTTAGCCATGTGACGGAAGAGAAGGTGGAGAGTATTGTTCTGCCTCCAGGTTCTGTCTGCCTTCTGGATCTTGTAAACCCTGTCGATCCCTTGCTCCGCTTGATCCTCAACGTAGGCAACAAAGAACTTACAGGTGTTCTGATCTTTGACTGTCCATGTCTCTGACATTGCTAGTCCCCCATGCTCTCTTCAGCCACACTTGGCGCCACCTAACGTTCTCGTAGATGGCAACGGAATTACCCTTCAGCGTTCTGTGTTCTCTTGATATGCGTACTGCATCGGTCTGCTGTCCGTTGACAATGGCAGTGCGAGCCTTGGCGTTAGGCCACTGAAAGAACTCCATCACCTCATCGATGGTGAACTCCCTTGGGAACTGGTCTAACAACTTCTCTAAGTCACTGCGCCCGTCACCCTTGAACGTCATCCCCATACCTCCTTTAGCTTGTGTGTATCGGGGATTGCGTCAGGATTGTTGGTGCGCTTGGCTTCACGGTTGACTGTCATTAGAAATTCTTCCTCTCTTTCGGGGCCGTCTATAACTATTGTGCTAGGTCCGGGCAGAGCTTCGCCCCAGAATTTGGGGATCCAATATCTCCACGCGTCTGATATGTGATCGGGGCAGTTGGTTGTGATTGGCTTAGGTGCTGGCGCTCTAGTAGCAGTGCGCTCTTTGTGTTCGGCCAGTAACTCCAGGATCTCAGGTGGCTTGGGTGCAAACTTGCCAACATGGAAGTAGCTCTTCAGTACAGCCTGCCACTGAACAGAGGTATAGCTATTAGATCTAACGATGTTCTGCCATACCTGTAACTGCTGGCGATCTAGCGTCTTACCATAGAACTCAAAGCAATACTTAAGGGCAAACACTACGTCACCCATCTCTTTGTTATCCATGTTTATACCAATTGAGCTAGGAGCGGGCGCAAAAAAACAAGCTGACTCATACGGTCTCACCTGCCTCTGTCATTAAGTCCATCAGCATTTGCTCAATGTCTATACTGATTCCATACTCAACGTCCCTAGACTGAAGCTCGCTAGAAGGAGACCCCGTCTGGTTTAGCAGTCTCTGCCGGTCTCTATTTAAGATAAGTAAATAATGCGCTTGCGTTTTATCTAACTCTAAATTCACAACCTCTCCTTATGAATCTTTATTATGACGTAGTGTATCTTTGCGACTTCTTATAATACCGATTGCGCTCAGTAAGGCAAGCTGTGCTGATAAAAGTTGTCGCTTTTTGCACAACGTTTGTCACTTATTGCACTGGCAAACTTATGTTCTATAACGATCTTGGGAAAACTATGTATGTATGCACAGTGTTGATTATGTACGGACAAGGGTAGTACAGTGGGCCTTATGCACTAGCTATATAGTGCTTAACAAGATAGAGGAAGCAGGTAACAAGTATGACATACGGCGATAACTTTCAGCGAAATCTGGATCGCTACATGAAGACGGAAAATATTTCGCATAACTCAGTAGCAGTCAAGACAGGTGTATCACAGAAGACGGTGTGGTCTGTGGTCACAGGTCGATCAGTCCCGAGTCTAAACACAACAGAGATGGTAGCTAAAACTGTGGGGGTAGATTCCAGGGTGATGCTGGCTAAAGAACTCAGCCCTCAACAGGTCAAGCGATCAAAGAAGATAGGCAAGATGCTGGATCAAATGATTGAGTTAAACGCAGAGCAACTAGACACAGTTTCGGGTGTGCTAAGAGCGTTTACTAGCACAGAATAACTTGCAACATGCAGTTAAGGCCTGTTAGTATGGCGCTAACGGGCTATTTTTTTGCCCATAGTTAGGACAATAGGAATGAATGCAAAAGCAAATATAGATATACCGCCCGAGATTATTGACAGGCTCAAGGCTGTGGGTGAAACGTCAGCCACTGCGCTATGGGATTGTCATGGTAACTGGATCATTAAGCACAAAGCACTGGAGAAGATTGCCGCCAACGCTGGCATTACCTACTCAGACTGCACTGTGTACCCGCCACAGCAAGGGCAGGAGTACTTTGCCGTCAGTCTCATAGGTCACATGGGTGATCGCAGTGAGTGGAGTATCGGAGAGGCATCCCCCAAGAACTCAAAGAATAATTATTACTACGCTATGGCAGAGAAGCGAGCCAAGGACAGGGTGATTCTTAAACTGCTGGGGTTACATGCCTACATCTACAGCGAGGAAGAAGCTGATGAGTTTAAGGAGGCGGCACCGGTTGGTGAGGATCATCTCCGTTTAGCTGAGCATTACAGTGCAGTCCGTGAATACTGGGACACCATCGCCACTATGAAGATAGCCCACAGGGATGGTGACGCATCTCAATTTGCTGAGGCTTGGATTGATCTGCCTAACGATCAGGTTAAGGAGGCATTGTGGGTTGCGCCCAGCAAGGGTGGGATCTTCACAACAGAGGAGCGGGCCTACCTTAAATCAAATGAAGTCAATGAAGCGCGTAAGCAATTAATAAAAGGAGAGGGCAATGAGTAACGGTTACAACAACGAGAAGCAGGAGAGGCGGGAGCTACCTGCTACTGGGTTTAGATTCTATCCAGCTAAGCCTGAGTTTATTACTGCGAACGTGGTCGTCTTGGTTGATGACATGATCCAGTGGTTGCAAAACGAGAAAGCATCTGGCTTGAAGAAAGATAATCAAGGCAAGGATGTTATCCGACTGTCGATGAGGGAGACCAAAGAAGGAGCTAAGACTTCTCACTGGCTGGCCTATGATGACTATGAGCCAAAGGAGGGTGGTCAACAGCCGCGCAGTAACGTCACTGCCATGCCTCAATCCGTCGCAGGCTTAGACGACATTCCGTTTTAGCCTACTGGATCCTAGACCGGTAGTTGTTAGGGGTTGTGCAGACAGCCCCATTTTTTAACAGGAGAAGTAGATGAGCATCAAAGATAAATTCGTACCATACAGTGAGCTTCTAGATTTGTTCGGTGTTCAGCGTGTCAATGCACTGACCCGATGTTTGAATCAGAACTCTATTCCTTTTATCCTAGACAAACTTAACAAGCCCTTAGTGCTACGTACTGCACTGGAAGGCACCGATAAGGAAGTCAAGGATGAGCAAGAGGAAGTCGCAGTCTTTACCTGATTACGTCAAGCGCGACCCACGTTATGGCGCAGTCTATCGACCCTACTTAGGAAGGATAGATGGCAAAGTAAAATGGGGGAAGCGAGTCAAGCTCGCTACTAATGACGCAACAGATCAGGAGATATGGAAAGCCTACGAAGAATTAACAGGGCATGAGACAACACCACAGCCCTACACAATAAGCTGGCTTTTTTTTAAATACTTTGCATCGAATAAATATAAGAAGAAAGCCCCTCGCACACAGCAAGACTACAAAGATTACGCCAAGGCCATAACTGAACGACAGATAAACGGCATCCCCTTTGGTAACTGGAAGCTGTCTAGTGTTAGACGTGTCACCGTCCGATCCTATTTAGATACTGCATCTGCACCCGTTCAAGCCAACAGACAAATGACATTCCTGGGTACGGCATGGAACTGGATGCTAGAGTTTGATGACAACCTACCACCTAACCCCAAGACCGGCGTTTCTAAGAACGATGAGACACCTCGCACTCTGTATGTGGAAGACACTGAATACTACAGGGTGTTAAGCATGGTTCCTGATTGGCTTGGCATCTCAATGGAGCTGGCTTACTGGTGCAGAGCAAGGCGTCAGGAGGTGCTGAACTTTACCTATGAGGACTATCAAAACGGTGGGCTGTATGTCCGCAGGGCAAAGCGATCACAAGATGAGATCACTGTATCTAACAGGGTGACTCAGTTGGTAGAAGAAAGTATGGCGTTGCCTAGAGTTGATGGTTGCAATCACATCATCCGCAATAGCAATGGCCTGCCTGTCACTGCATCTGGATTCAACTCAGCATGGCGGAGGGTCAAGGCAAAGATGGGAGAGGATCACTTTCATTACCACGATCTAAAAGCTAAGGGGATTTCAGATATGGAGGGCGAGCAGTGGGCTGGGCATCGGAGTAAGAAGGCGTTGGCTGTGTATCAGCGCAAAGCGCGGCGCATCTCCCCTGTCTACTCTTCAGACTGACGGTCTGTTACCTCTGGTGTTACCTCATGATCCCTTGAAACTGGCGCGGAATGCAGGAGTCGAACCTGCGACCTCCGGTTTCGTAGTCAGGTAGTCAACAAGGGAAAGTGTTGCAGTTGCTACATCTCCAGCGATGCGATGAGGTAACAAGCACAATAGTAATAAGCTGTAGGCCGCATGAATACTAGAGTAGGGGGTGTGAGGTAACGGCTGTGTTACCTCATTAGGGTGCTGGCATTTTGCTCTTCGGGGCCAGCTAACCGAGTAGCACCTTACTGTTACACGGAGAGCGAACAGCAAGGCGAGCGGTGGTAGGGTATCAGCCAGTGACAGCAAAAGCACCGTCGTCTGCTACTCTACGTTTGAATGAAGTCCATGATCTAATAGACTCCTTTCCGTTCATGATGTCCCACATAAGATTCAGTGCAGTTAGCATTGATTCTTTAGCATCAGCGTGGCGACCTGTTGTGCCTCCAACTCCCGTTTCTTTCTGAGCCTGCCGCAGTTTCTGGCAGTACTTTAATGCCCATCCACAAGCATCATGTGGTGACGCTTGATTCATTGGCTCACCTAGGTAGGTGAAGATGTCGAGAGTTAAGTCAGAGTTATTTTGATGCCATTGATACAGTGCATATAACAACAGTGACTCAGGTATGGCACGATCAGATCCTTTGTAAGCCTTGAGGACTACACCTTTGTATGACTCCCAGACAGAGCGCAATCCTGGCCGCACGTTCTGCAACCAATCATAGATAGCACCATCCGACTCATTGAATGAACCTGCGTGGGCATAAGGTGCGCCCTTGCCTGTTCGCTCTAGAGTTTTCTCGTAGCGCCACAGCATCTTGCCTGTGACGTGCAGGATTCTAGGGTCAGGCCATTCCTCAACAGTCATAATATCTTTAAGGTCACGGGTCTTGCCTTGGTCAATGTACTGAAACATCTCAGTCTCAATGCCTCGACAAACCCACATCCTCTGGTCTATGTCTGCCTGCACAACAGCCTGTAACCTGTGCTGTCCATCAATTACTCTGCCTTTGATGTCAATCTTTAAGGTCTCACCTGTATCAGCATGCCAATTACCTGACTTCATATCTTGAATGTAACGCTTCACAAATGAAGGGGTGACGTTGCGATTTTTAAAAGTGATCGCTGATCTCTCTAGTAAATCACTGGCCTGCTTTGGGGTGATAGTCTCTGCTTTAAATGACAACATGTTTACTTCTCCTGTTAGCCTAACGGATCGGGTAATGTGTTGGCTCAATGCCTACATCTCCATTTCCTGGCGGCTTAGGTGTAACCAGAAGGCCGGTTACCCACCATCTCCACGACTGTGGAAATTCAATAGGGCGAATAGTCATCCCGCATTAACTCAATTACCTGGGCGTTGCGGATATGGTGATCGTCCGTTGTCTTATTAATCTCGTTGGCTCTCTCTACTGCACGATCTTGTGTGTAAAACACTGGGCCTCCGATGCCGCACTGGATCCAAATGCGCGGCATCTTCTGTGATTCATAAAGGGATGGGCGGACAATGCCCGCCACTAGATACTTGTTAGTGTTCATGCCATCGCCCTCAGTTTGTTTAGCGTGTCTTCTTTACGCTGTCTGTATTGCATCTCCGTCTCTGTTCTGCGGATGCTGTGCCAAATTCCTGCTGACGCTGACCGATAAGCAATATAATAAGCGCGTTGTATGTGCGCTTCGGTGTTATAGAAGTCTTTAACGTATGACTCCTTAGCCCTTGCGCTACTTAGCTTGTGTTTGCGGTGTTCTCTTGCGGCCCGCGCCGCCCGATCTCTTAGCTGTTTGCGTTCCTGCTTGAATAATCTCAGCGTGTCGGCTGGGTCTGTGCCTGCATCTCCTCTCATAGTGTTCTCCGATTTTTAAAACCAGCTAG
>Ga0206677_10004747_pt1 | contig 10947 bp, 13 predicted proteins | sample M130m12015metaG_FD_155475 | JGI IMG/M metagenome (GOLD analysis project Ga0206677, IMG submission 155475) | Ammonia-oxidizing marine archaeal communities from Monterey Bay, California, United States - M1 30m 12015 | ecosystem: Environmental > Aquatic > Marine > Intertidal zone | place: USA... | reverse complement strand
GCTAAGCTACTTAAGCTTAATTGTGATAAAGCAAATCATTATCTCAAATGGCATTCAACATTAAATTACGATCAGTGTGTTGAGCTTATAGCAGATTGGTATCTTGCCTATAACAAAGGGCTAAATATGTATGATGTGACTAGAGCCCAAATTGATTATTTCACTAAAGAAGCTAAGACGCAGAACCTTGACTGGACTTAATATGCAAGGTGTTGACATTTATGATCTGAAACAAATTGAAGTTAACAAAGGTAATATCCTGCATGCTCTTAAAGCGAAAGATGAGGGTTATGTTGGCTTTGGTGAAGCATATTTCTCTCAAATAAAATACGGTGAGATAAAAGGTTGGAAGAGGCATAACGAATTTGTATTGAATATTATTGTGCCCGTCGGAGAGATCAAATTTGTTATATTTGATGATAGGGCTGGGAGTGCTACTTACCAGTCTTTTTTTGAAATAAAATTGTCCCCAAGTAGAAATTACAAAAGGATATGTGTGCAGCCTGGGCTTTGGATGGCTTTTCAAGGTTTGTCCAGTCCATTTTCTATCTTACTAGATATTATTCCTGGTGCACATATTTCAAGCGAAGCCGATAGCGTGTCACTTGACAAAATTGAATACGATTTTAAGTCATGAAAATCCTGATAACTGGAGCAACTGGATTCATTGGCAGTAACTTGATGCCTTTACTTAAAAAAATGATGCCAAACGCTCAAATACTCACCTTGAATAGAGACTTAGATGTCGCGAACCAAAAATACCCTCGGAGTAAGTATCCTAACTGTCAAAATAGTCATGTATCGGACTTAAATTCAGTTATAGATTTTAATCCTGAAATAACAATTCATCTTGCTACCTTAACGACTCCAAATAATACCTCTAAGGTCGTGAGCCCAATGATCTCAGCAAACATAGAATTCGGTGTTTTATTGCTTGAGACGTTGACTAAATGTAGTGATTTTAAGTTATTTATAAATTTAGGTACATTTTCTGAATATGCTGATAATAGCAATGAATTAAATAGTGCTACCCTCTATGCTGCTACCAAAACGGCATTTCGACAGTTTGTAAGCTTCTATGCTAGCTATAGTAGTTTTCAGTACTTTACAGTGATTCCCTATAGCGTTTATGGTGGTGATATGACTGTGAAAAGAGTAGTCGACTACATAAAAGAATCTTTGGGATCAGACGAGCCGATTAAGATGACAAAGGGCCAGCAGGTATTAGATTTTATTCATATTGATGATGTTACTGATTTTTTTGTTTATATCATCAAAAACACGGATGTGATCCTAGAACTTGAAAAAAACAAACGTGTCTTTTTTCTTGGAACAGGAGCTGGTAATAGTATAAAGAGCTGTGCTAGGCTGATCGAAGGTAAGTATGAGCAACGTTGTAATATTGAATGGGGAGCTATTCCCTACAAGAAAAGAGATATCATGTACGCTGTTGCTCCTTTAAGCCTAAATAGCGAATCTATTAAATGGAAAGCAAGCATTAAATTAGCTGACGGAATCTAGAAGATGCAAACAATTGTTGTTATAAGTTCGTGTGATTTGTATAAAGACTGCTGGGCCCCAATGCTGAAATCATTTCAGTTGTTCTGGCCGGACTGCCCTTTTCCAATTTACTTTGTATCTAATTTTTGTGAAATTGCAGTTGACGAAGTGACTTTTATAAAGGTGGGCGAGCATAAAGGGTTCTGTTCTAATCTAAAAAAAGCCTTAGCGAAGGTAGAAGCTGATAGGGTAATTTTATTTCTAGAAGATTTTTTCTTAGCAAAAAAAGTTGATTCGCGTATTGTCACGAATCATGTTGAGCACTGTATTGATAATGATGTGGACTATTTAAAAGTGGATTCACATGAAGTAATTTTTCGTGATGACTTCAGGATTGAGGATAGTGATTATTGTGAAAACGTTTTGGATATAAAATACTCTTTGAATGCTTGTATCGCAATTTGGAACAAATCTACGCTAATGTCAATTTGTGCAGATGGATTTTCAGCCTGGGATTTCGAACGCAATGGCATTGCTTTTGTAAATGATAATCAAATAAAGCTTCATTCTCAGACAATTTATTCTGCCAGTCTTGATTCTCAAGCCTTTAAAAAAATTTGTGCTGCTGGAGCTGTTTGTAAAGGTCGGTGGACAAAAGAAGGGGTCAAATTTCTTCAAGAAAACAACTATTTTGATCTTATAGCTGGTCGTCAGGTCGAAGGAAGAGTTATACGATTTATTGTATCGCTATACAGGCCTAACTCTATTTTTTGGTTGCCACTTGGCCTGATACTTAGATTATTGAATAAATTTAAGATTAATATCTAGTATTGTATTTCCATAATTGGCGTTCCTGAAATATATAGAACTGTGTTCGAAAGTTAAGTGTTATTTTGGGATGACATTTAGATATTCAGCTGCGGATAAATAATAAGTTCCCAGTTTGACTGTTATATTTTTAATATCAAAAATTAATTAGATTGGAGTTAGCTTCATGGTAGGTAAAAAAATATGGTTGGTTAATCAATACGCTATGCCGCCAAAATATGAACATCGGTTTCAGACTTTAAAGCGGGCTCAATATCTAACTGAGCTTGGACATAAGGTAACAATTATTGCTGGCAGTTTTTTACATAACACCAACAAAAATTTGATAACTGGAAGAGATTCATACATTGAGACCTATCATGATGGTATTCGGTTCATTCATATAAAGACAAATAGCTATAATAGTAATGGCTTGAAAAGGATTTTAAGCTTATTTATTTTTCCCATCCGATTTTTAAGGTTGTATAAAAAATTTGGAAAACCTGATGTCATATGTCAGCTAGCGACGGTCCCTTTTGGTAATCCGATATACTTTATTGCGAAGCGTCTTAAAGTAAAATTCATTGTTGACGTGGTTGATTTGTGGCCTGAATCTTTTTTGACAATGGGGTTGATATCTAAGAAGAATCCTTTTTTAAAATTAGCGTATCTCAGTGAGAAATGGCTGTATGAGAGAGCAGATAAATTAGTTTTTTCTATGGAAGGAGGAAAAGATTATATAACGGATAAGGGTTGGGATATCGATTCCGGCGGGCCCATAAATTTGGAAAATGTGTATTACATCAATAATGGTGTTGATCTTGAAGAATTTGATAGATTTAAATGTGAGTATGTTTTCGATGATCCTGATTTACAAAACGATAAAAACTTTAATGTTATCTATATGGGCTCGATTCGCTTAGCTAATAATATTAAAAAGTTGGTAGAAGCTGCTGAGGTTTTAAGAGATTTCCATCAAATTAAGTTTTTAATCTATGGAGATGGTGAAGATCGTCAATCATTGGAGCATTACTGCAAAGAAAAAGAGCTTGATAATGTTATTTTTAAGCAGCGTTGGGTTGAGTCAAAATATGTCCCCTTTATTTTATCTCACAGCTCTCTCAATATTCTTAATTATCTTCCTAATCCTATTTTTAGATTTGGTGGCAGTCAGAGTAAGTCATTTCAGTATATGGCGAGTGCTAAGCCAATACTTTGTAACTTGACCATGGGCTATTGTCCGATCACAAAAAATAGTATCGGTATTGCTAGAGAATTTAAAAATGCTCATGAATATTCAGAGGCAATATTGCACTTCGTGAATCTTAGTCAAGTTGATTATGCTAAGATATGTAAGAAATCAAGAATGCTGGCAGAAAATTATGACTATAAGCATCTAACCGGAATTTTTAACTCTTTGCTGTAATTTCTGCAACCAAATTAGATACAGAATGCAAAATTTTCCGTACTAAATACTTTAATTTATGTAATTCTGATTAACTATCGGTCGTTGCAAGTAAGTCGAAGTCTTGCATGACAATATCACTTATACAAGGCGTTAAGTAAATGGTAAAAAAAATTGTTAATGATATTAAATTTATGACTGAGTCGCATGTCAATAATGTTGTGTTGATGCACGAAAAAGCCTTTCCAAAGTTTTTTATGACGCTAATGGGTAGACCTTTTCTAGTTGCCTATTATTCAACTGTTCTAAAATATAAGGGCTCAATTTCGCTTATTTCATTTGACAAACATGGTGATTACAATGGATTTGCTGTTGGATTTGTAGATCCATCTGTTTTTTACAAAATACTTAAGAAAAATTATTTCAGATTTATTCTGCCAGTTTTCTTGGGTTTAATGAGAAGACCCTACTTAGTAGTTAATATTTTTAGAGGGATGTTGAGAGTTATTAAATCAGAAAAACGACTTAATAGAGTTTATACATGTGAGCTTGCATCCACTGGAGCAGTTAAAAAGGGAGGCGGCATTGGATCGGTGCTTTTAAAAAATTTTGTGGTTGAGGCAATCAAAAAGGGTGCTAGTAATGTATCTTTAACAACTGACAGGTATAATAATGATAGTGTAATCAGTTTCTACAGGTCATTTGGATTCGTTGATTCTGGTTCTGAAAAGCGTGGGAACCGAGAGATGTTAGAGCTTGTTCTCCTTGATATATAAGAGGGTTTAAATCAGTATGTGGGATATTCAACTTTTTAAATTAAATTTTGATGATCAAGAGGTTAAAGCTGTATCCGATGTGGTTGCTGGCGGCTGGTTATCTATGGGTGATCAGATTATAGGCTTTGAGGAAAGTTTTGGTAATTTTCTTGGCGATGGGGCCCATTGTATAGCTGTTGCTAATGGTACAGCAGCCCTTCATATGGCACTTTTAGCCCTAGAGGTGGGGAGAGGAGATGAAGTAATTATTCCCTCATTAACATTTGTTGCCGATGCAAATGTAGTTAATCTTGTGGGTGCGAAGCCAAAGCTAGCTGATGCTTCTTCACTGGATGATTGGAATATGTCTCTGGAGTCTTTAGAGCAGCAGATTACTGAAAAAACAAAAGCAGTAATTGTAGTTCATTATGCAGGTTATCCCTGCCGCGATATTATGGCGATCAGCCAATTATGTCGAGATAAAGGTATAGGTTTAATAGAAGACGTCGCTCATGCGCCAGGCGCAACAGTTGATGGTAAAGTTTGTGGTACATTCGGTGATGTCGGTTGTTTTTCTTTTTTTAGCAATAAAAACTTATCGATTGGTGAGGGAGGAATGGTTTCTACACTGGATGTTGAACTAAATAAGAAGCTTGGTTATTTGCGTTCACACGGTATGACGACTCTTACTTTGGACAGACATAAGGGTCGGGCTATTACCTATGACATTGCTCAATCAGGCTTAAATTATAGAATGGATGAAATGCGAGCGTCGATCGGCATAGTGCAACTTGATAAATTGCCAGATGGTAATTTGAGAAGGGGAGAACTTACTGATAGGTATCGAATTAATCTTAAGGACTCTGCAGTTTCCATTCCTTTTGCAGATCAAGCATCAAACACAACTTCTGTGTACCACATCTTGCCAGTACTGCTTCCTAAAAATGTAGATCGTATAGCAGTTATTGGAGGACTGAAAGAAAAGAAAATTCAATCGAGTATTCATTACCCACCCTTTTGGGATTTTACAGCTTATAAGGGACAGTTTTCTCCAGATGATGCACCTATTACGGCAGATATTTGCCGTCGACAACTCACGCTGCCTCTATTTCCCACGATGACCGAAAATGAAGTTGACCAGGTATGTAACGCGCTTTTGGAGGCGTTAGTATGAGTGAGGAAGCGCGGGTTTTAGAACTTATTGGTCGCACATCAACACTTTTTAGTAATGATATTGATGCTCTTACTGATGATTTGTTTTCATTAGTGAAGAATAGTCGTTTTCTAGTAATCGGCGGTGCTGGATCTATTGGTCAATCAGTTACTAAAGAGATTTTTAAGCGAAGTCCTAAAGTACTTCATGTTGTTGATATTAGCGAAAATAATATGGTTGAATTGGTGCGAGATATCCGTAGCACCATTGGGTATATTGAGGGTGAATTTAGAACATTTGCGATTGATTGTGGTAGTTCTGAATTTGAAGCTCTTATCTCACTAGAAGGACCCTATGATTATGTTTTTAACCTATCTGCATTGAAGCATGTTAGAAGTGAGAAAGACCCATATACATTAATGCGGATGTTAAGCGTGAATATTTTTAATACTATTAAAACATTTAGGCTTGCTCGAGATAATGGAGCTAAGAAATATTTTTGTGTATCAACTGACAAAGCTGCGAATCCAGTCAACATGATGGGTGCGAGCAAGCGTATTATGGAAATGTTCTTAATGCGTGAGAGCGAAACCATGCCCATTTCAATGGCACGTTTTGCAAATGTGGCGTTCTCTGACGGCTCTTTACTGCATGGTTTCAATCAGCGGTTTGCAAAGCGCCAACCATTCTCCGCTCCTAATGATGTACGTCGATATTTTGTAACACCACAAGAATCTGGCGAGTTATGTCTTATGTCCGGATTGCTTGGAAAAAACAGAGAGATATTCTTCCCTAAATTAAGTGAACATCTTCATCTAATAACATTTTCTGATATTGCTGAGCGTTATTTACGCCAAATGGGTTATGAACCATTTCACTGCGCGAGTGAAGATGAAGCTAGAAGTCGAATTAGAGAGCTAATCACGAATAAACAATGGCCTTGTTATTTTTTTAGTAGTGACACGACTGGCGAAAAGGATTTCGAAGAATTTTTTACGGATAGAGAAGACCTCGACATGAGTCGGTTCTATGGAGTGGGGGCTATAAAAAATCAACCTATTTACGATAGTCATAAATTAGATAATTTTTTTTCTGGTGTTCAAACTCTTAGAGAAAAAGGTAGCTGGGATAAAAATGCCATCTTAGACTTATTTTTTGACTTATTACCAGAGTTTGCTCACAAAGAGACCGGCAAATATCTTGACCAGAGGATGTAACATTGATTAGATTTTTCGATTTAGTACTTTCAGGTATAGCACTTATTTTGCTTTCACCCTTGTTTATTCCCATCGTGTTCCTTCTGAAGTTTACTGGTGAGGGTGAAATTTTTTTCCTCCAAGAGCGTGTTGGTAAAAACAGAGAAATGTTTAAGCTCTTTAAATTTGCAACTATGCTGAAGGATAGTCCGAGTATGGGAACTGGAACCGTTACTATGAAAAATGATCCCAGAGTCTTACCGGCTGGTAAGTTTTTGAGGAAAACAAAAATTAACGAATTGCCGCAGTTACTCAATGTATTTATTGGGCATATGAGTTTGATCGGTCCAAGACCGCAGGCGCCAAGATGTTTTGATGCTTTTCCCGTTGAATCACAGGATATTATTGTTCAGGTCAAGCCTGGTCTATCTGGTATTGGGCCTATAGTGTTTCGTGGAGAAGAGGATATTCTTGAAGGTCATAGTGGTACGCTAGATTTTTACGACAACGTAATTGGACCATACAAAGGAGACGTCGAAGCCTGGTATGTAGGAAAACAAGATCTAATTACCTATTTTTCCTTGATATTGCTTACTGTTTGGGTTGTTTTATTTTCCAAGTCAGATTTGGTTTGGCAGCTATTTAAAGACTTGCCTTCTCCTCCTGATTCCTTAAAAAAAGACTTAAACTTCCGTAATTAATGCTTAGAACATCTAAATACTGCAGTTTTGGTTATAGAGTTTATTTCAAAGTTCTTGATAAACAATGATCCAATTTAATAACTTAAATCAAGAAATGCCTTATCAACTCTTAAAAGAGAAATATGACGAGGCAGTTAATGCAGGTCAAAAAGGCATTGAAGCCATTTCAATTTCTTCTTACAATAAGGAGATAAGTGAGGTTGATTCTAGATATGTAAATCTTAAATTTATCTCAGATGATGAGTTTATTTTTTTTAGTAATTATGACTCCCCAAAAGCATCTTCTTTTAATTCTCACAACCAAATAGCTGCATTATTATATTGGCCTAGTATTAATGTTCAGATAAGAATGAAAGCTAAAATAAAAAAAACTTCAGATGAGTTTAATCAAAAATATTTTTTTGATAGGTCAGAAGAAAAAAATGCTTTAGCTATTTCATCCAACCAATCAAAGCCAATAGATTCTTATAGTCAAGTTAAAGAAAATTATAATAAATCTTTAAAAAATGATGATTTAAAAGAATGTCCGAAATATTGGGGCGGTTATTCTTTTAAACCATATGAAATAGAATTTTGGGAAGGAAATGAATTTAGGTTAAATAAAAGAAATCTTTATACAAAAGATAATACTGGTTGGGATCATTTTATTTTAGAGCCATAAATTTGTTTAAATAAGGTATCTTTTGTTATAGAATCACTTCTCATGAAAAATCACACAATTAAAAGCACTTTTAATTAATCAATTACATTGGAAAATAATCATAGCTATTAATAAAAAAAATACAGTTCCTATAAATCAAAAAATTAGAGCAGATAAAGTTATGCTTATTGGTCAAGAAGGGGAAAAGCATGGTTTGATTGATTTCAGAGATGCATTGGAGCGGGCTCAACAGTCCGAATTAGATCTAGTTCAAGTTTCACCATCTGGAGCAGATCCAATCGTGTGCAAGCTTATGGACTATGGTAAACATGTATTTGCTAAGAAAAAAAGCATTTCATCTTCAAAAGCAAAAGTGAAAAGAACATCTGTAAAGGAAATAAAATTTAGGCCCTCTACCGATATAGGCGATTACAATATTAAATTAAAAAAAATAAAAAGCTTTATTCTTGACGGAGATAAGACTAAAATAAGCGTCCGATTTAGGGGTAGAGAAATTCTTAATAGTAATCTTGGCCTTGAACTTTTAACCAGACTCAAGGACGAGCTGGTAGAAATAGCTCAAGTAGACCAAGAGCCATCACTTGAAGGCAGACAATTATTAATGGTTTTATCACCTTTAAAAAAGAATAAATAGATAAATTTAAAGAGTAACAAATGGGATATAAATTAAAAACACATTCTGGAGCAGCTAAGCGCTTTAAAAAGACAGGTTCGTCCGTAAAAAGTAAAAGTGCTCATAGAAACCATATTCTTACTAAACAATCTACAAAACGTAAAAGACATAACAGAGGGTTAAATAAACTTTCAGGCATCGTACTTAAGATGGCCTCTAAGCTAATTAATAGATAATATGCCAAGAGTAACAAAATCAGTAACAGCAAAAGCTAAGCACAAGAAAGTTTTAAGTGCTACTAAAGGCCACTATGGAGCTAGAAGTAGGCTTTATAAGACCGCAAAACAGTCTAATATAAAAGCCCTTCAATATGCTTTCAGAGATAGAAAAAATAGAAAAAGAGAATTTAGGGCGCTATGGATTGCACGTATTAACGCAGGTTCAAGAGCTTTGGGTGTATCGTATTCAGTTCTTATAAATGGACTTTCTAAAAGTAATATATTGCTTGATAGAAAGGTCCTTTCAGATCTTGCAATAAATGATGCATCAACATTTGAGAAAATTGTTAAAACAGCTATAAATTAGTTTTAAAATGTCTAATTTAGACAATATAAATCTACTAAGTACTTCCAAGGGGCTGGGCAGTCTCCATCCTATTAACCAAACAAAAGACCACCTTTTAAAACTTTTGGCTGATATTGGTTTTGAAGAAGTTTATGGACCTGAAATTGAAACTGAGGAATTCAATTTTGATATGTTGAATATTAAAAAGTCTCATCCAGCCAGGCAAATGCATGATACCTTTTATACTGAAGGTAAAAATAATGTTTTAAGAACTCACACTTCTCCAGTCCAAATAAGAAGCATGCTTGAGAGCAAGCCACCAATAGCATTCACCTCAGCAGGTAAAGTTTACAGAAAGGATGATGACGCGACCCATCTTCCTATGTTTCATCAGGTAGAAGGAATTTATGTTGATGAGAATGTTACTTTTGCTAATTTAAAACATCTCATACATCAAATTCTTCATGAATTATTTGGCAATAATGTTGAAATTAGGTTTAGACCATCTTATTTCCCATTTACAGAACCATCTGCTGAGGTGGATATACTATCAGATAGTGGTAAGTGGCTTGAAATACTCGGCTGCGGGGTTGTAAACCCTATAGTATTAGAGAATTGCAATATAGACTCTAATAAATACAGTGGCTTGGCTTTTGGCTTGGGTGTTGAAAGAATAGCTATGCTTAAATATGGTGTAAATGATATTAGGGAATTTTATAAATCAAATTTAGATTTTCTTGCACAGTTCAAATGAAAATAAATTATCAGGATTTAATAAACTTCTTATCTGAGAAACCTTCCAAAGAAGATCTATCACAAAAGCTTTTTCAACTTGGTCACGAGCATGAGATTAGCGGCGATATATTTGATATGGAGTTAACACCAAATAGAGGCGACTGTCTTTCTTTAATTGGGCTAGCAAGAGACCTTGCAGTTTTTTTTGGAAAATCTAATTCTATTGATTTATTTAATGGTGATATTGAACCTCTTGAGATTAATTTTGAAAATTTTTCACCAAAGGATTGTCCCAAAATTTCTTTCTTAGAAATTGAGATTGAAGATAGCAAAGTTGAATATAAACCATATTTAGAAAATTACTTTAATACCATTGGTGGTAATAAAGCCAACCTATTCACAGATATTTCTAATTATATTTCTTATGAACTAGGTCAACCAACTCATTGTTTTGATGCAGAATCCATTAAAGCTAAACTAACTTTTGAAAATAGAGAATGTAATAGCACCTTTAAAACATTATTAAACTCTGAAGTTACTTTAAAAGACAGAAACTGCGTATTTTCCATTGATAATGAGATTATCAGTTTAGCAGGCGTTATGGGGGGAGCATCAACCGCATGCTCAAATGAGACAAAAAAGGTGCTAGTTGAATGCGCGTACTTTAATCCAGAATCTATTATTGGAAAATCTATCAAATATAATCTAGTTTCAGACGCTGCTCACAAGTTTGAAAGAGGTGTTGATATTGCATCGCATGAGATGGTACTCAGAAGATTCATAAAAGTCATTCAAGATCATGCAAAAATAAAATCAATAAGATTTAAATCGTTTGGTGAAGACCATAATGAAGATCT
>Ga0206677_10004745_pt1 | contig 10948 bp, 11 predicted proteins | sample M130m12015metaG_FD_155475 | JGI IMG/M metagenome (GOLD analysis project Ga0206677, IMG submission 155475) | Ammonia-oxidizing marine archaeal communities from Monterey Bay, California, United States - M1 30m 12015 | ecosystem: Environmental > Aquatic > Marine > Intertidal zone | place: USA... | reverse complement strand
ATTTAATCACTGTCACGAGTGAACTGTTCTTTAAAGATTTTGGTTTTAACGAGAAAGGAAACGTCAACAATTAGTGCTCATAACAGCTGTATTTAAAGCAAGGAGCGTCTTTTTGAGATTATTCAAAAAATCACTTTCCTATTTCATAAGGCGCATTATATTTGCACCCCACCAATGGCGAGGTAGCTCAGCTGGTTAGAGCGTCGGATTCATAACCCGGAGGTCGAGGGATCGTGCCCCTCTCTCGCTACAAGAAACCCTTTGAAGTGCAAACTTCAGAGGGTTTCTTATTCCTCATAGAAGTCTAAGTCCCTACCAAAAGTTTCTTGTAGACCTGATATAGCCCAATAAGTTATAAGCATAACTACGGTGGCAGTAACGATACCGGCGTTGACATATGTGAATTTCGCATTAAGAGCCAAGAATAGCGCTGTAATTCCATTGAGTGAACCCCTGACCATATTTGGGATAGAGGTAGCGGCTGTTGCTCTCAAATTAGTCCCGAAATTTTCTGCCCCAATAGTTACAAATACGGCCCAGAATCCTGTTCCAAAGCCCATAATTCCCGTAGAAACATACAATTGTAATGCAGATGAAGCCGTGAAGAAAACGAGCATTCCAATCATTGTTATCACGTAGAATACGTGCATCGCCTGCTTTCGAGACTGTAGTCTCTGTGACAACAATCCGATTGCTACATCTCCAATTGCAATGGCGCTATAACTTACCATAATGCCAATGCCGGGGTCAATAGACTCAACAATGCCTAACTGGCGTGCAAATTCAGGGGAAAAAGAGATGAGTATTCCCACCACAAACCAAGTCGGTAAACCGATCAAGATGCTTCTTAAGTAACGCATGAAGCGTTCTTTCGTAGCGAATAACATTAAAAAATTGCCTTTCGAAACTTTGGTATTGGAGGCTAAGGATTTATACAGGCTACTTTCAAAAACATTCAATCGAACAAAAAGAAGAAGTAACCCAAGGCCTCCGCCTATAAAATAACACGTTCGCCAATCAAACCACTGGGCTATAAAAAATGCAAGAACAGCACCTGTAAGACCGACGCCAGCAACTAGTGATGTCCCGATACCTCGCTTCTCTTTTGGTAATAATTCTGAAACTAAAGTAATACCTGCGCCCAATTCTCCTGCGAGGCCAATACCAGCAAAGAATCGGATCCATGCATACTGTGTACCGTTTGTAACGAATCCATTAGCAATATTGCCTAAAGAGTAGAGTGCGATTGAATAAAATAACACTTTAGTACGGCCTAACTTATCTCCTAATACCCCCCATAAGATTCCGCCCAGAAGTAGACCGAACATTTGGGTATTTAAGATGAGCATACCGACTTCTCCTAGATTGGCTACACCTAGATCTGTTAATGACGGTATGCGAATAATACTAAATAGTAGTAAGTCATAGATATCAACAAAATATCCAAGTGCTGCCACCCAAATTATGGGTTGACGAAAGATAGAAGCGGTAGGCTGCATAGAAGTCGTAATTAGCATTATGAATATAAAGAATATGTGAGAACTATAGTTTTTTCAAGGGATTTTGCACAAAGTGTTGCTTATTTCGTTTGACTTGTTATATTGCATCAATTAGATAGTTACAACACATGGACAAAATAAAATTTGAGTTAGAAATACCACTTCGCGCCTCCCCAAAGATGCTGTTCCCATTTTTGAGCACACCTTCAGGGCTTAGCGAGTGGTTTTGTGACGATGTTAACTCAAGAACAGAACTCTTTACTTTTTTCTGGGACGGCTCAGAAGAGCAAGCGCGACTTTTGAAAAAACAAATGGACAAAATGGTTCGTTTTCGCTGGCTGAGTGACGAAGAGGATGGTTTAGACTCATACTTTGAATTCAGAATAGAGGTAGATGCATTAACGAACGATACTTCGATCATAGTAACGGACTTTGCCGATGCCAATGAAGTTGAGGAAGCAAAGCAACTTTGGGAGAGCCAGATTCATGAATTACAGCACATTATAGGTGCCTAATGAAGCACATTCCATTTTATAGTATACCCGCAGTTCTGTTCATCATGTTCTGCGGGCTTTTTTTATCCTTTTATCCAGATAAAGTAGCTGCTCAGCTCGCATTTCATCATGCGTGGTATAGCCCATCGGGATACTGGTGGATGGGAGTCGTTACAAGCTGGGGCGAAGCCCACCTATTTGCTATTGTAATTATTGCTGTAGCCTTTCAAAAGCGCTATTTGATGGCCTTAGAGTTTCTATCGGCTGGCATCCTCTCAAGCATCGTCGTCCAATCCATGAAACGCCTGGTATTCGCACCTTCACCTCGTCCTATGGCTGTGATTAATTGGTCTGATACCTTATTGCCGGAAGGGCTCGAAGTACCCTTACAATTGGCTTTTCCAAGTGGTCACACGACTACAGCTTTCGTGTTTTTCACATTGCTTGCACTTCACTTTAGGAATGTATCAGTTCAAATTTTCGCTGCCATAGCCGTAATAGGAGTGGGGCTTTCTCGAGTGTATTTAATGGTACATTGGGTCCCGGACGTTATGGCTGGTGCAGTCTTAGGTATGGTCTTAGCGCTACTAGTAAACAGAGCATTTTCAGCCATAAAAAAAAGCCGCCCATCCTTACGGTGAGCGGCTCTACTGAGGATCTAATAGAGGTAGATTATAACTCTAATTTCTTTTTCATAGACTTTTCTAAAGAATCGCCGTGCATCATGATACTAATGGTTTTTAAGCGCACATAGCTCTCTGAAGCATAAAGATATCCAGGACGAAAATCGTTAGGAATATCGCCCCAAGAGTTTTTGACGATGTAGAAGACATTTCCTTCTTGGTCTTTTACCATTCCTTGTATAACCATACCATGGTCATCTTGTGTAAGGTAGTTGTTGTACTGCTCTTGACGAGCCTCTTGGCCAATAATGGCTTCTTCGTGTGGCCCAGCGTATATGGCTTGAGCTTCTTCTGTGCTCATATCGCTCCAGCTTTGGTTTGGCATTACAGCGATACCATTTTTAATAGAAAAACCTTTATCGCTCACGTCACAAGCCCAAGCAACTGGATACCCAGCTTCAAGTGATGCGTTTAGTGCTTCCATCATCTCATCAATAGGGAGGTTGTAAGAAGTACCCCAAGTCCAGTTGTCAGGTACCTGAATTTGACAAGCCTCATAGAACGGGTGGTGCGTCCATGAGGTAAGCTGAACGTATTCGTCTGGGTCGATACCAATGACTTCATCAGCGAAACTTCTTGGCGTGTAAGTCTTACCATTATAGCCGAATTGTGCAGGTTCCTCACCCAAATAAGCATCTAAAGTCGCATCAAATGCATTTCTCCATGAAGTAGACAATTTTCCATTCTTGTTGTCTTTAACAGCATCTAGAATACCTTTTAAAGCACCTTCCATTTCACCATGACGATTTTTTTCTGTGCCGTAGTTTAGACCGTTGTAGACTTCCTGTGGAACTGCACCATATTTTTTAATCACATAAAGTACATCGGGAAGAGCACCACCTTGAGCAAAGTTCAGGTAACCATGAAGGCGGATGTACTTTTCGCCTTTGTCCTGATAAACTTTGCGAACTGTATACATTTCTGAGAGATCAACAGGCATCTTACCCATACGCATCATTTCGCTTTCAACAAATGAGGTGGTGGCGTAAGACCAACATGTGCCTGAAGCACCTTGGTTTTTAACGGGCGTAGCTTCTATGTCAACGATGGTTTCCCATTCGTATCCTAAGGGTGCATCAGCTCCATTATCTTTTATCTTGTTAATAAGATCGACTTGAGCAAAAGCCTGCGAACTGAGTAGGGCTCCTGCAAGGAGTAAGCGTAATTTCATAGTGTGATTATTTGAATTGTGAACTAACTGTAGCTTCTTTTATTCCGGCTGAATAATCGTAGAAGCCTTCTTTTGATTTTACTCCTAATTTACCAGCAGTAACCATGTTAACTAGCAGTGGACATGGTGCATACTTCGGATTTCCGAGACCATCGTAAAGTACATTGAGAATGGATAGACAAACATCGAGTCCAATAAAATCGGCCAGTTGCAGAGGACCCATAGGATGCGCCATACCAAGCTTCATTATAGAATCAATTGCCTGTACATCAGCGACACCTTCATGTAAAGAAATTATAGCTTCATTGATCATGGGCATCAGAATTCGATTTGCAACAAATCCAGGGTAGTCGTTACAAGCCACTGGAGTTTTGCCGAGCGCTTTACTTAATTCGATGACTGCGGCACAGACTTCATTAGAAGTGCTGTATCCGCGAATAATCTCTACCAGTCGCATGACAGGAACGGGGTTCATAAAATGCATTCCAATCACTTTATCTGGGCGCGTTGTTTGTGCGGCGATTTTAGTAATGCTAATGGAGGACGTATTTGAAGCTAGAATGCAATGTGCAGGTGCATGTGCATCAATATCTTTAAAGAGTTGAAATTTAATAGCAGTATTTTCCGTAGCTGCTTCGACGACAAGGTCTGCATTTGCTACGGCTTCCTCAAGACTAGTTCCAGTTGCTAGTAGCGATAACGCGGATGTCTTGTCTGATTCCGTCAATTTTTCTTTAGCGATCTGACGGTCCATGTTTTTTGTGATAGTACTTAGTGCGCGCTCCAAAGCGGATTCATTGATGTCGAATAGATGAACGCTAAAGCCGCTCTGTGCAAAGACGTGAGCAATACCATTGCCCATAGTTCCTGCACCAATTACGGTAATGTTTTTCATGTAAGGTGATTTGTGGTTCTTTATTTGCCTCGCCCTTGCAAGACCGTGACTAAGGTATAGAACAGGATTTTGATATCGTTTACCAACGTTATATTTTCTGTATAGATCAAATCATATCGTGCACGCTCGATCATTTCTTCCACATTTTCAGCATAGCCAAATTTAACCATGCCCCAAGAAGTGATTCCCGGTTTTACCTTCAATAAATAGCTGTATTGTGGTGCACTTGAGATGATCTGATCAAAGAAAAATTGGCGCTCGGGTCTTGGGCCTACTATGGCCATGTCGCCTTTTAAGACATTCAAAAACTGTGGTAGTTCATCTAAGCGAAACTTTCGCATTGTTCTACCCCAAGGGGTGATTCTGGAATCATTCTCACTACTCAACTGTGGCCCTTTTGCCTCTGCATCTTGATACATGCTGCGTAGCTTTATGATTTTAAAGGTTTTTCCGTTTTTACCCAAACGCTCTTGTGTATAGAAGAAGGGTCCCGGCGAACCTACGGCTATCATCGCAATAGAAAACAAAATGAATGGTGCGGCTGCTATAAGAAGAAGTGAAGCGACTACGATATCGAACAATCTTTTGATGAATGCAACGTGCGGCTTCACTAATTCTCGTTTTACTTCAATGAGCGCTCGACCTAAGCTTTCCATTTTTACCTGTCCAGAAAGGATACTGAATAAGTTGGGGAGAACGTGAATGCGAACGTCTTTATCTTCTATAGAGCTCACCATAGTTGCTATTCGTTCAGAGTTCCCATTAGGTAGTGCGATAATCACATCTTCAACTGTATTGTCGTTAATGATGTCGGCTAGCTGGTTGATGTCGCCTAAATACGGTATCGCATTCATACGTGAATCAGCGATAGCGCCGGACGTGTTTAAATAACCCAAAAATGAGTATCCTTTACTACGGTCCTTTTCGAAAGCATCAAGAAGATCAGCCGCATCTTTTCCTCCTCCCACCAATAAGGTTGGAAACTTGAGTAGTCCTTTGTCGATCTTATGCCTAACTATGGAACTCTGTGTAAACCTAAACACTCCGCTGAGTGTGACAAGGCTTCCCGTATAGGTGCCTAAGGTCATGTAATAGTCGCTGTAATCTTTAATGTAGTCATCTAGAAGGACGAGAAAGAAAAGTATTACTGCTGTAATTAATGTTCCTCCAAAAGTGTTAAACGCTTCTGCCAATCGGCTTTTTCGGGTAAGATTACGATAGATGCCGCTTAGCGCACTAATGCCAATAAACAAGGTGGTAGTCGCCGCGGCTGCTAGCACAAATGTTTGATCAAATTTTATTGGAATTGTTGTACCGAACCGTTCAGGTTCTACATAAAGTTTACGCACTAAATGAAGTGCGGTATAAGCTCCCGTGCCGGCCAAAAGGTCCAGCACGATATAACGAATGAGTAGTTTGCGTTCTAACTTTTTGGCGGTACTCAATACAATAGCTTTATGTTGTCGATCAATACAGTGGCAGTATCGTCAGTAGCGTTAATACTTCCAAAAAATAAATTATAATCTAAGGCATTAGGATACCCGCTTACCTCAGTAACGAGGTTAATGTATACTTTATTCCATTCTTCGTTGGGAAATAGCGTTACAACAGGGGTCTTAGTACTTTGAAGGATTTCGTTTGCCGTCACACCAAAGGTTAAAGCTACGTCTGTCTTATAGTTCACCTCGAGCCATACGTTAGCTCCATATTTAGGTAAATCGAAGGCTTGCAGTGTTTTAAATTCACCTAAGGTCACTGGAGGCAGTACGTATTTTCCACTTTTATTGGGTGTTTCACCAGGGTGATAAAAAACTTCGCTTGTATCTGAAGTGATCAGCAGATTTGTATCACTTTGAATCGTTTTATTGAAGTTCAGACCTATGGCGTCGAAATCTTCGACAACTATTAAATCGTACGTGGGGTTGTATTCAAATGTTAAAAATTCTGGTGAAAGGACTCTAGTGGATCCCTCATTTAAGTCCCAATTTTTTTGAATTGGAGAGAGCATCTCATATTGATTCCTTTGAGCGTATACACCGTTTAGTGCAATGCCAGGAATAAATCGGAGGAGTTGATTTTCTCCTGCGTAAACTGGAATCCGACATGGAGGAGAAAACGCACCGATTTGTTGCCCATTCTGTTCGACCCAAATTGTATTCAACTTTGCAGATGACGTTCCTTCGTCTGCTTTCGAAGCAACAAGAAGATCTGTAACCTCCAAATACGCTACAGCAGGGGCAGAATCATTTTCACAAGAGCAGAGTAGAAAGATACTTCCGAACAGTACTATTAAAAAGGTCTTTTTGAACATGAGGACAAATGTAGTCATCCTAGTCTTTCAAATTGTTAAAAAGAAGCGTACTTCATTAGATCACACCGTCTGTTCTCGATGTACTTTCAATTCATGCAAAAAGAGGATAGCCCATATTACCAAGGCCAACGCGCCATTATGTGTACTGAATTAAAAGCTAAGGGATTGGCTGGAGATACCGTGCTTGGGGCGATGAATAAAATTCCGAGACACCTCTTTCTTGAAAGCAGTTTCCATCAGCACGCCTATCAAGACAAGGCATTTCCCATTGCTGCGGACCAAACGATATCACATCCTTCCACCGTAGCATGGCAATCTGAACTTTTAGAGCTAGAACCAGGTATGAAGGTTTTAGAGATTGGAACAGGTAGTGGTTATCAAGCGGCGGTTTTGTGTCAACTCGGTGTGAAACTATTCAGCATAGAACGTCAAAAAGCACTTTTCGATTTTGCGAAAAAGATGTTGATCTATTTAGGCTATCGTGCAGAGTTAAAGTTTGGGGACGGATTTAAGGGGATGCCAATGTTCGCACCGTTTGATAGAATTATTGTCACCTGTGGCGCACCGTTTGTACCTAAGGCACTATTGGCCCAGCTCATTGAAGGTGGAATCATGATCATTCCAGTAGGAGAGGGCACCCAGAAAATGGTTAAAATAACAAAGCAGTCGGATGGAAGCTTTGTTCAAAAGGTGTTAGGAGATGCGGCCTTCGTACCTATGCTCAAAGACCGCGAGTAGCGTACCTTTGTTTTGTGAAAACGGTAGAAATAAAAAATCGCAAGGCGAAGTTTGACTACGAATGGCTCGAGACCTTTACTGCGGGTATGCAGTTGCAAGGGACTGAGGTGAAATCTGTACGTATGGGTAAAGCTTCCATTGCTGAAGCCTATTGTTATTTCGCAGGAGAAGAGTTATTCGTTAAGAATATGACCATATCTGAATGGTCGCACGGCAATATTTTCAATCATGAGCCGCTTCGAGAACGTAAATTACTTTTATCGAAAAGAGAATTGGATAAAATCCTAAAGGCGACTAAAGATGCCGGTATCACAGTAATTCCGACGAAAGTTTTTCTCAGTGAAAAAGGCTGGATAAAGATGAATATCGCGGTAGCGCGTGGGAAGAAAAATTACGACAAACGCCAGTCGCTTAAAGAAAAAGATGCCAAGCGCGATTTAGCACGACTAAAGAATCTATAGATGTACAAATCCATTATTCGTCCGTTACTTTTTGCACTTAATGCAGAACAGGCACATCATTTTACGTTTAAAACATTGAAGATTGCCTTTAAAGTCCCTGGCATTAGCAATCTAGTGCAGGCTTTTTTTGGCCCAATAAAAGGGCATGAGAAAGAGGTGATGGGTTTACATTTTAAGAACCCTATAGGTTTAGCGGCGGGATTCGATAAGGATGCCAAGCTCTACAATGAACTAAGTGCTTTTGGCTTTGGTTTCATAGAGATAGGAACACTGACCCCTAAGCCTCAAGCAGGAAATGCTAAGCCGCGTTTATTTCGTTTGGTGGAGGATGAATCTGTGATTAATAGAATGGGTTTTAATAATGGTGGTCTCGATGAAGCTGTTTTGCGTTTAGCCAGAAAGAAAACCGATATCGTTATTGGTGGTAATATTGGAAAAAACAAAGCGACACCCAATGAAGATGCAACTTCAGATTACCTAAAAGGTGTTGAAGCGCTACACGGTGTTGTGGACTATTTTGTAGTTAATGTTAGCTCACCGAATACCCCTAATTTGCGCGAATTACAAGAGAAGGCCCCGTTATTGGCCTTGCTTAGTAAGGTTAAAGCTTTGAATGATCAGTTGGGGCGTAAGCCGCTGATGCTTAAGATTGCACCGGATTTATCAGAAGGCCAATTGGACGACATTATTTCCATTATCAATACGTTAAAGCTGGATGGTATAGTCGCTACGAATACAACGATATCTAGATCCGGACTCAAGACCTCAGCCTCAAAAGTAGAGGCCATGGGAGCTGGTGGTTTGAGCGGTAAAGTTCTAAGAGAACGGAGTACAGAAGTAGTCAAGTATTTGCGCGAGAAATTAGATGATAACATCGCAATTATTGCGGTTGGAGGCGTTTTCACGGGAGAAGATGCGCGAGAAAAGCTACAGGCAGGTGCAGATTTAGTTCAGGTATGGTCGGGTTTTCTGTATGAGGGCCCTGCAATGGTACGCCGTATGCTCCGTAATTTGTAAATTAGAGTCGGAACCCATCTAACCCATTCAAATGACCACCATCTCAATCGTTGAATGTCCTCGGGACGCTTGGCAAGGATTTCATGATTTCATTCCTACCTCGGAAAAAATTAAACACCTGAAAAACCTAATGCAATGTGGTTTTCACACCATAGATGCTGGAAGTTTTGTCAGTCCTAGAGCTATGCCACAGATGGCTGATGCGCACGAATTATTTGCTGCGTTGGAAGAATCGAGGGAAAAATCGGACTCAAAACTCTTAAGTATAGTTGCTAGCGAGGGAGGGGCTAGGCGTGCAGCTGAATTCAGTCATATTGATTCTTGGGGATACCCCTTTAGTGTTAGCGAAACATTTCAAGAGCGCAATAGTAGAAAGACGATAGTAGATGCTATTGAAGACCTTAAGCGTGTGAAAGATCTAGCGTTAAAATCAAATGTTGAATTAGTTGTTTACTTAAGTATGGCCTTCGGGAATCCTTACGGCGAGGCTTATCACACTGACCTTGTATTAGAGCGTCTCGAAGAAGCGTTAGTATGTGGAGCGGACATTATTTCGTTAAGTGACACTACGGGTCAAGGTAGCACGGATAAGGTGATAGATTTGTGTACCCTAATGAAAAACCACAGCACAGTTCCGTGGGGTGCACACATGCACAGTACCTACGATACAGCTGGTGAGAAAGCCTTAGCAGCGATCAGTGCGGGATGTGAGCGTATAGATACTGCCTTAAAAGGTTATGGAGGTTGTCCTTTTGCTTCCGACCAATTGATCGGTAACATGCCAACGGAAAAAGTTTTGAGTGTGTTGACACATATCGATATGGCACATTCACTAAATCCATTACACATTGAAAGTGCATATAATAGCGCGTTGGATGTTTTGGGGCCTTATTCTTAATGTATCTTCGCTGAGTAGGTTGTGTGCGGGAGCGCATACTTAAAAAGGAACCCGGTTGAAGTCCGGGGCTTTGCCAGAAGCTGTAACTCGTGATGAAGCTATTCAAATACCACTGCAATTGCGGGAAGGTGAATAATGGAGCGGGAAGCCAGAAGACTTAGCCTACACTAACCTTAAATGGTGCTCTGGGTCAAGCACTGGTATGTGATGAAGAATCTGATCGTTTCAGTTTTACTACTGCTGACGCCTGTGCTGCTCTACAGTCAGGTTGACACCCTCTGGACAGCGAATGTCTTGAGCAAAAATTTCCGTTCAATAGACATCAAAACAAAAGCAGATTCATTGGTCGCAGATCTAAGTAGTGCATCCGCTTATTTGACCAAGGACAGTCGTTTTATTTTAAAGCAGTATTCTCCTGGTAGTGTCGTGACATCCTCTTTTGGAGGCGCATCTTCAGAGCAGAGTCGCGTTTTATGGGACGGAATAGACATAAGCAGTATGGCTTCGGGTGTGCTCGATCTTAGTCTAGTGCCAGCGTCAATGTTGAGCAGTTCGGCTTTGTATAATGGTATCAATGGCGGTGCGATTGCACCAATGGGTTCAGTAGGAGCTTTAAATTTAACCGCTACAATTCCTGAAGGTCGTGGGACGAGTACTCTTTTTTCAGCTTCTAGCATTGGTGACCGAGGTTTCTTCGGCCATTCTTGGGGAAATATAGGTGCGGTCAGGTATCAAAGTTCTCTAAGAAATACGGCAGGAACAAACAACTATCCGTATACCC
>Ga0206677_10004742_pt1 | contig 10949 bp, 13 predicted proteins | sample M130m12015metaG_FD_155475 | JGI IMG/M metagenome (GOLD analysis project Ga0206677, IMG submission 155475) | Ammonia-oxidizing marine archaeal communities from Monterey Bay, California, United States - M1 30m 12015 | ecosystem: Environmental > Aquatic > Marine > Intertidal zone | place: USA... | reverse complement strand
GCTTGATGTCCCACAGAGTCTTGCCTGTATTTCCCACAGGCATGTTAGCCCAATCCTTAGCTTCTAAGAACTCATGGATATCCCCATGCTTCCAATTAAGGCTGGCATAGATAGCGCTGCGCCGTGATCCACCTTGCATTACACGGCGGCCAATCTCATTCAGCATATTCATCTTAGGGATAGGCCCGCTGGCCTGTCCGCCTGTCTTAGCGATAGGCGACCCACTGGCACGGTAAACAGAGTAGTCTACACCGATACCCCCACCTGTCATTAGGGCGGATTCTGCTTTCCATGAAAGGTCCGCCCAATCCTCACGAGTATCTTCTTCTGCCTTCAGAAGGTAACAGTTGTTAAAGAACTTGTTTGGACGCCCGGCGTAGTACAAGTAACGTCCGCCCGGAATAAACTTCATCTCACGCACATACTGTGTGAGCTGGTCTAATTCTTCTTGTGGTAGGAAGTCACCACATACATCATCAATTAGTGTCTTAGCCAGCGCATCCCAAGTTTCAGCGCCTTCATGTTTATACTTATGATTGAAGATGTCTTCGCTGAACTTTGATCGGAATGCCGGGTTAAGGTTGGATTTAAAACTGCTCATTACTGCCCCTATCTATTATCGCCCGAGCCGCTGATTACGCCCCGTGCCATTCTGCTGTTAAGTTTATCGAGATTTTTCTGGGCAATGGTTTCCATACCAATACCCAAGTCGGTGCAAAGCGCAGCGATATACCAAAGCACATCGCCCACTTCGTCAGCTATCTTCTCTCTCTCGGTAGGATCGAAGTTGCCATTCTTATCACGCAAGACCTTCTTAACCTTGCCTGCGACCTCGCCCGCTTCTGATAGCATCCCGAGGGCCGGATATACGATGATATCAGCATCGTTATAGATGGCGGTTTTAGATGCTTGGGTTTGGTAATCTTGCATGTTCATAAAAGCTCTCCACGCTTATGCATTTCTATTAAATCCTCAATGAAGAACTTCATCTTGTTGAGATCGTAGAGCGTGTCCGTGCCCTGCTTTTCACCGAGGCGGTAACAAGCCTTGAAGATGTCTCCACGGCTCTTGCTCATGCCCTTATGACTGATCAAGTGACGTAGTTCTGTGGCGTGAGTTGGAAGCTCATAGTAGGACGTAGACAGTCCGTCCGAGGCTACCTTGGTTCGATCACATGCCTCCGCCGCAAGCGGTACTTCTTTCCACTTTGCCATCAGTTCAACTTGTTCTTATCGAAGGGGATTATCTTCTTGTCTTTGATTGCCTCGACAAGTTCTTCATCCGCCTCAAATATGATTTCATCTTGCTCCATAAGCTCGTCAGCAATTCGAGCTGACTCTCCTACGCTGGCAAAATGATTCATCAATTCATCAAATGACAGGAACAGACCGTTCATCATATCTGTTAAGAATGCGAACTCATCCTTTCCCATTTCATTAGACAGGTTATGGCCTGAGAACAGTGCCATCTGGCCATCTTCTTTGACCTCAATCATCAGGGTCATAGTATTTACTGGTAACTCATCTTCGATCATGGATTGGCTCCTGCCTGTTTTAATAATTTCAGGAAGTACACAGCATCCACTACCGCCAGTGGGCTCTTACGATCCGCTTTTATGATTGCAACAGGCTCAATTCCTTCTTTGGAATTCTCGGTGGCCTGATCCATTATTTTATAGACAGCAAAGCTCTTGTAGGCCTTGCATTCTATGCTGATGGGTATCTGCTTACGGGCAGCCGGGCTCAGTTGGACATCTTCTCCAGAGGCTCCCATAGATGTGCTTTTGATATCGTCGGGCTCAAGATCCGGGAATAGATCTAATAGTCTGTCCCGGACCCATTGCTGATGGCGGCGGCCTTTACCTTTAGCGCTGGCGGTCTTGATCGCCATTCAGAGTTCTTTACCCTCATACTGGGTGTACCAGTAATGTCGTGGGCTTTGCGCTTGAGAACCTGTCTGAGGCAGATACTGAGCGTTAGGCCAGCACGTATCGAGGAATGAGCAGAAACCACAGGTAGCGCACAGACGCTTGGAGCCCGTAGGCTTACGGCGGAAGTTCTCATCCTCTGGCTCAAAGCAGCGTTTGAACTCACCATCGAGAGCCTTAACAGTGTCTTTCATACTGCCGAGGATCTCTTTGATCTCAGGCTTTGATAAGTTGGCTTCAACCACCTTCACCTGACCGCTGCTTTTATCTACTACAATCCATCCGCCGGGCTGTTTCTTCTGAGCAACGGAGTAGCCTACTAGCTGCCCTATATACCCAAAGTCATCAGACTCCTTTAGACCTTCAAAGCCTTTGCTCCACTTGTTACCAAAGGCCCACGGCGAAGCAGATTTAGTATCAAAGATCTTGCCATCGATTTCTATGTCATCCTCGCCACGGACTTCTGTTCCCGCAACCTTGAGCTTAACCTTGTGCTTACCACCAGTGATATTTGCACCGGAGATACGCAGGATGAGCTGCATCACAGCCTCAATGATATCCCCATGCATCATACGAATGATATGATTGTAGGGCATCCGAGCTTTCTTAGCCCCTGCCTTGTCCATCTGGAGCTGACAGGTAGGCCTCGAAATATTTGACATGCGTACACGAAACGGTTCGTTCTCACGAAATAACTGCTTGTGAAGGCCCTCTCTAACCATCTCCACACACTCATCAATCCACTCAGGTTTGATGTCTAAAAGGTGCGCTTCGTTGTTAGAGAGTTTGTCACAGCTCTTGTGTATCTGAGCTTCTAAAATCAATCTGCTAGATCCGCATCTAGATCATCCTCAAGGGCTTCTAGAATATCGTCATCCATTGATTTACGGCTAAGGGCTGCTTCGTACTTAGCTTTGACATCTTCGTTCTCGGCTTTAACCATCGAGGCAAAATGAGCTAACGTATCCATAGTGGTATCATCCATAGCCACTGGATTTTTTAGGTCCGGTTTGTAGTGCCAAGTATAATAAGTGACATCACCGTTCTGATGCTCATTTGTAGATAAATCACACCAGAAGTCAGAGTAGTTACGACCATTCAGCTTCTTAATAACTTCGTCCTCGAAGTTCATGTAGGAAGTCTTCTTGTTCATAATGATGGCAGGGACGTTCTCTACTGTCACTTCTTCGCCAGCAGCAGTCTTACCAGTATATGACACAAGACATCTTAGCTGACGGAACAAAGTAATCGTAGAATACTTAGCCTTCTGTTCCTTTGACCAATCCTTCATCACCTTTGAGAGGGGTTTGCCGCAGCGCACAGTTCCCGTCTCGTCTATCGCCTGATGTGATAGGAACGGGATCATTAGTGTTCTGTTACGAGGTCTCTGTGCTTCTGGATCATAATCAATCCATTGATAAAGCTGAGACAGAACACGGATCTTTACCTTATCCGAATAAACTTCTTGATCGTAGTTCTTGAGCCAGAAATGGCCCTCGAAGTCACGAATGTCATTGCCTGCTTCATCCCGCCGCTTACTAGAGATTTTAAGTTCGGGAAGCCTGTTCTTTGACTTAGGTTGCTGATCGTTCATGCCCAGCGTGGCATGTAGCTCCTGCATCTGTGCTGCTGAATAAGTTGTCATTTCGCCCATTACCGGGTCTCCTTTTATAATAGAGTTGTTATTGTACCTCAATTAAGTGTCCGTATCAACACTTATCTCTTCTATATTCATCCAGTTGCTACCGACTGAATACTCAGTATCTAATGGGAGAACTGCCTGATATCCAAACCTGTGCTGGAGCTCTTCATCTACGCCGCTCATAGCCCACTGGAGTGCCCTGCCTACGTCCTGTATCTCGGTTGGATGTATGTCTACGACGATGGAGTCATGCACACTTAGGATCAGCTTACTAAGCAGCCCCATCTCTCTAAACTTACGCAGGGCACGTATGCATGCCAGAGGAACAATGTCCGCTGTGGCAAACGATTGGCAGGGGAAGTTTACCACCTGAGTATGGTTGGTGATCCTGCCATTTCGCAGACGTTTGGCGTTAGGAAATGCAAACTGACGCCCACTCGGGGTCTGTATATATCCTCGATTTAATACCTCATCACCGAGGCTCTTATGCCATCGTGCAAGTCCCTGATATAATTTAAAATATGAACTGAAATATGCACGAACATGGTCCGGCTCTCCCATCCCAATCCCGCCATAAAGTGGCTGGAACGTCTTGGATTTTGCCTGACCTCTTTCTTCTTTAGTAACCTGATCTTCTGGCTTCTGTAGTATGATCGAGGCAGTCTGCCTGTGAACATCCTTACCTACGAGAACGTCATCAATGATCTGCTGATCCTTTGAAAGCATCCCTGCGACTCTAAATTCAAGACCGCTGAAATCCATTTCTCCGCAGCTCCCGCCAGCAAATCTACTGACAATAGCCCGGCGCACTTCAAACTTATTTCCTTTTGGTAAGTTCTGGAAATTTGGATTGGTGGAACTTAGGCGGCCAGTTGCAGTTACGGTCTGATTGAACGTGGAGTGCAGTAGCCCTGTCGATCTAGTCCATGTCTTGATGCCGCTTACAAAGCTATCAAGGTAAGTGCTTATGGCATTGAGCCGTGTGATTTTGGTAAGGAACTCAACCGCAGTCAAGTTATCCTTAGCATAGGCCTGATCAATGAGCTTCTTGATCGTCAGCTTATCGGTCTTAAATCCGTTGATAGAAGCGTCAGCCGAAACTGTAGGGATGAGCTTCAGGCCCGCAATCTTACCTGTAGGAATGTAGAGAGCACCCACACCTGAACATACCGGGCATTTGGTTCTATTCTTCCACGGGTCACCATTCTTCTTATACTTCTGTATTGTGCCAGAGCCTTTGCACTCCTTGCAGCACATACCTTCAGTCCGATAAACCTTCTGAGTTGTCTTTCTTACAGCCTTAGTGAGCTGTGCTTTGTTCATGGGAGTGGGGCGTAGAGGTTTTCCCGCAGCATTCACTCCTATATTGAACTCAGATCGGTGGACCTCTCTGTCTATTACCTGACGGGAGTACACTACCTTAGTGAGATCCTGCCCGCTGTTGAGATTGATTGGAGTATCCCCCATCACCTCTTCAATGATCCTAGTCAGATCAGATAGCAGCTTGGATTGCTCCGTCTTGTATGTATGTTCGACCTCAAGCAGTACATCCATATCTATCTGGCAACCGTTACTTTCGATCTCCAGCAGGAACTCTGTCATTTCTGATGTGAGCTGTAAGACAGGAAGAAGCGATACATTGTCAGGCTCTTCAAATCTGGCTTGCTGTGCTAGGAATATCTCACCGCAGCTAATGACATCAGCCTCGGCATATTCCCGGACTGTTTCGATAGGCATCTCCTCGAACCCGGTCCCCTGCCTAAACATATCATCAACCAGATCACTCTTTTTACGAGTGACGTTATAGCGTTCTGACGTTGCTGATAGAGACAGCTCGGTGCGTTGACCCTTTGCCAGAAGATATTCAGCTTGCATGGTACAGTACCAATTCTCTGGCATATATTCCTTGAAGCCTGTTTCTCTCAGCCAGAAACTGTCGAACTTACGGTTGTGTGCAATACAACCCTTAGCCTTCTTGAGAGCCTTCATTAGCTTTCTGGGATCATCAGGGTGCTTCAAAGCGTGATTCCACACCCCGTAATTCTTCAAGTCCTTGTGATGGTAAAAGTCACTTTTGACCTCGCCCAGACCATCAGCAGTTATCCATGCGTAATGCGCCGATACCATTTTGTTATTAGGGTTCTTTGGTGAGTTATCCCACTTACCATCAATCTTCTGAACTGTGGTTTCTAAATCTAGGACCAGCCATCCTTCATACTTACTGGACATAGCGACTAATCCCCGCCTCTAGAACGACAGGGATAGTTCCATGCCAGCCGGAGAGTTTATTCTTACTAACAGTCAAGAAGCGAGTAGGGTCAGGTTCCCCGCTATCGGTCTCACCTGAGTGTCTTCCTATGCCTATGATCAGGTCAGACTCCGCAGCCTTACCAATCTTAGATCCTTCCATCATTGTATATGACAGCTTAGTCTTGTGCTCGGCATCCGCACTAGCCTGACTAACAGAGATGACCGCAGCGTCATAACGCTTGGCTGTTTCCCTTAACCGCCTGTACAGTTCTCTAAGTCGCTCATGGCCTGCGTTATACTGGCCAGCGATTTGAATCTTATCACCCTGATCTAGTATAATGATATCAGGCTTAACCTTATCGATGAATGCTTCGATACGGTTTAGATCCCAATCTTGAATATCCTTCATCAGCATGTTGCTTTTGATGGCAGTATACTTGCGCTTGGCTTCTTCGTTTCGATCCAGCAGCTCCTGCTCATTCATGCCACACCACGCTTGGTAGGCTCGAACCTTTGTACGTCGAGTTGTTTCCTCGTTTCCAAGGTACAAGATCTTAGCACCTTGCTCACACCAGCCGCCGGGCCCAGCGCAACAGCTCACAACAAATGAACTCTTACCTGTCTCCGGGGTAGCAAATACGATAGCAAACTCCCCCGGACCAATGCCATAAACATTCCTGCTTAGGCTTGGGATGTTGAACATCCATCTATTCCCGTTGCCTGTCTCGGCAAGAAGCTCATCTAGATCATCAGTTGTGAAGTCACCGAAGTCATCAGGGACGTAGCTGCTTATGGTTTCATCCATGATATTACGGATGGTAACCATTGCCTCGAAGTTGCCTTCAGTAGCTGCGCTAATGGCTAGGTCAGCTATCTGCCGGGCGTTCTCTCGCTTCCACAAATCTATGATAGCGTCCTGCGCCACACCGTCAGATATATCAGGCGCATTGCTTATGCTTGTTATAACATCTGTTACAACGCCCACTTCTGCTTCTGTCGAAATAGGATTGTTTATCTTGTACAGAATCAAAAGCTCTTTGACGGACAGATCATGTCCATACTTACTGTGTGCTTGTTCCAGTACATCGAAGAGGTCTGCGCCTTCTTCGGCAAATAGGGCTCTTTTTAGCTTGGCCCTGTTATCATTATAAAATTCGCTCGATAGTAGTTTCTTGAGTATTGCTTGGTCCATTCTCCACCTCTGTTAGTGTAGGGTTCTCCCCTTAATAGTACGATTACTATACACGGCAATGGAAATAAGCAAATAAAAAAGGCCCCACCAAATGGCAGGGCCCTACATACAGTATTTAAGTAGTTCTAATTGTTACGAAATTTCATCTTCCGCAAGTCGGGGGCGTGATCGCCTCTTCTTTCCTTCAAGTCGGTCTGATGATGCACAACATACTTGTTGTCTGTAATAATCATATCTCTTGCTTTTTCGAGTATGTCTTGCATCTCTGCGGCCTCTCTGAATCCGTCGAAATCAAAATCCACAAGAATTATTCCACGAGCTTTCAATGTACCATTCCCTTTTGTTTTACGTCTGTACTGGTATCTTAGACGAATACTTTTTTTCGCAGCCGATCGCCTGCGCCTCTATGTTAAATTGTATATATGTTTAAGAGGGTGGTGCTAAACCAACTACTGGGCTATCCCAGACACTATTGCCAATCCAATCAGATCCAACCCTAAGTATTTTTTTACTTAGTATGCGTAAGGATTTCCTAAAATGAGCCCCGTAAGGTTTTAACAAGTAAGAACCTGTCCACCTGTGGGAAACTAAGGTTTTAAAGTATTGTGTATTTTCAAAGGAAATTAATACCTTTGATCTTTGATAGTCCGTATGTTCTAATTTCCTAGTATTCATGACCTATCAATTCTTCTAACTCAGGCCTATCAAGCCATTTCAAATCTCTTTTCGTCAGCCTTACTCGTACATCAGTATGTAGTTGTAGGGCCTTAGCTATGCGTAATGCCTTAGAACTAGCATCGTTGTCAAGAATAATTGTCACACAGCTAAAGTGTCTAACACGCATTTTAATAGGGGCTGTAAGGTTTGTTCCAAGCATTGCATATCCCGTAAGCCCCGGAACCCTTACTACAGAGCATGCGGAAGCAGCGTCTTCTACCAGAACAGCATGTTTAGTATTACCTACTTGAACACCATCTTGAGTGTCTCCGTAAGACATCCACTTAGGTTTTCTATTATCAAGACATCTACCTACTGCACCTTTGCCCCCATGAGTAAAGTATAGGACACGGTTACTTGCAGGGTCATAGGAAAGTGAGACTAGACCCATCTTGAATGCATCATAGGAATTTACTGATTTAAGATATTCAACCGCACACTCATTGTTATCAACTGATGTTAATACAGATGGTATTGGTTTTATCTTTCGGTCTAGATTTGCCACCTCGCCATTCATTTTATTCTTAATAGCAGAGATCGACCGCCCCGTATTATATGCACCCCTTATAGTACAAGATGCTTTATAACAATTCCAAATAGTCCGACCATCGATCTTACTTATCGTGAACTTCTTGCGACCTAAGCAGAAGGGACAGTCTAAAGTTTTACTGTCTCCGTCTCTAAGAGTAATCGACTTGATTATGCTTATTTGATCGCTTCTGCTATAGTTCATTATTAATACCCTATATAGGTATAGTTCGGGCCCTAACGGCCCCTCACTTATATCGTGTTTTTTAAATCCGTCAACATTAATTGTACGACAGTTATCGGCCTACTATTCCCGATACCCCGTAACCCATTGAAATCATTCAATAGACCTATAACCTGAAGGTCGTAGGTTCAAATCCTACTCCCGCAACCAAAGCACTGATATTACTAAATAAAATACCCCCAAAAGGGGATAAATTTAGTTTTGTTGTCAAAAGTTGTCTTTTTCGGGGATGACTCACAGAATCAGAGCTTTCCAACTAATAGGAAACAAGTCTGACATTTCCTTACTAATCTGATCTGCAACTATACGGGTCTCCGCCTGAGTGTCAGATGCACATCTGAGCTTACACATATCCGCCCACGCATCAAGACTACCTGACCACCACCATTCAGTCATGGTAGAGGCTGGCAGGACCATACGTGCTTGTTCAGGGCAGACATCCGCATCGAGTAGAGACTGATATAATTCGTACTGTAGTTTCTGATAATGTGTCTGTGTCTCGCCAACCAAGAAGTCGGGGTTACGTTTATCGTAGATGTTATACAGCTCTACTGTCCCGGCACTGCCCTGCTTCTTATCTTCACTGCGGCCACGCCACACATCAGGCTCATAAAACTCAGGCTTGTTGTCTACATATCTGCGACTGATCTCATTCCAGCGCAAAAACTTATGCTTGACCAACTGTCGAGCTACGAACATGGGAGCCTTAACGTGAAAGGATGCGAAAGCATGTCCAAAGGGAGATGTATGCTTGTGCTTTGCTAGGTATCTAATCAGCCTAACGTCTGTGTCATGCATCACAGGTATTTTGGGCCCGCCACCAATGCTAGTGTAGCCCAGCGCTTCCTTCTCTTTACCAAAAGAGACCCGGGCTGCATTCACAACTGAGAGATCGGAGCCCATGTGATCCTTATAGGTGGCGTTTATCATTTAATCGTTGCCTTTCTTATCTCGCTTCTAAGTGAGGTGAATAAATCTATTAATCGTTCAGTGAGCTGGGCGCTTTGTATGGCATCGCACCCTATTATCTTCTCCAGCTCACGTTCAAACTCTGCCCGAGCCTCATTTACGTCACGCATTCTGCCACCTCTTCTGCATACCTCGGGATGCGGTCTTGCGAGTAGGGTTCACATATATCTCCAGCATCTGCCGTGATGTGTGTCCTGTAACCGCAGCTATCTCGTCCTCAGTTGCCCCGGACTGCCCCATCTCTGTGGCCCCGCTGCGTCGAAGATCTCTAATCTGTAGGTCAGGATTCAACTTAGCTTCTTTGCGTACATGCTGGGCCACCTTAGCGTACATACGCATGTCGTAGGGCCTGCCTGTGGCCTCGTAGTTAATGATATAATCATCGTCATTGCCTCGTACTATATCAGCAAACCGTTGACCTAGGCGGGGAGATAATTCTAGTACCATCTCGGTGGATGTTTTCTCTTGGATGAAGTCAAACACCTCACCATCAAAGTTATCCCAGCGCAACTTACGCATGTCTCCGGGCCGCTGGCACAGGTCATAGCATAGAAGGGCAAGTGTACCGACACTCCAGTAGCCTAGCTCATCTGCTTTATTAACAAACTGTAAGACTTCACTCTCAGTCCACATAACCTTACGTCTGATGAGCTTCTGTAATCCCATCTGCTGAAACGGATTCGGATGATCATCCCCGAGAGGGCCTCTCCTGCCGACAAACCATATGCGGCGTAAGATCTTAGCCACACCATTAGCACGATGCAGACTCTTGTTGTTCTTCACAGTTAGATACAAGTCATCAGCAACCTGTGCAGTGACATTCTTTACCAGCATACGCCCAAAGTAGTCATTGGACTGACCTACACGCATAGTAGATGCAGTGCGGAACAAGAACTGATACGTTCTTTTACTATTATCAGACAGTTTATGGAATGCGTCCCTGCTAGTGTAGAAACTAAACAGAGCATCGACTGTATCTTCCTCGATGTGGAGCTTCTTAATAGGCCTCTGGGTACGTTTCCATTCGTCAAAGGCTTGCTCAAGTTCGAGGGATCTTACTCTTGCTTCCTCATGTGTGCTGTACTGTTCGAAGCTCACATCTAGAGCTTTCTTAATAGCCCTCGAAGGCGATATCACCCACGAGTATCCCTTCTTCTTCTTCCTCTTAGACAGGTATTTATAATGTCGTTTCATGCTAACCTCACATAGTTATACGCCCGGACAACATAGTTACAACACTTAGTAGAGGTCAAGTAAAATAACAGTTGTGCTATAATTTAGCTGATGTTATACCACTAAGCATAGCCACTCCTCCCCCTGATGGCTATTAACTCCCTGTTGGCGATTGCTCCAACACCTCACTAGGCCCCGCTACCCATACGGCGGGGCCATTTTTATGTGATAGACAAGAAAAAACCCGCCGTAGCGGGTTGGTAACTTAGGCGATAAAACGAAAATGCTATTCGTATACTTTGCAGAT
>Ga0206677_10004735_pt1 | contig 10964 bp, 9 predicted proteins | sample M130m12015metaG_FD_155475 | JGI IMG/M metagenome (GOLD analysis project Ga0206677, IMG submission 155475) | Ammonia-oxidizing marine archaeal communities from Monterey Bay, California, United States - M1 30m 12015 | ecosystem: Environmental > Aquatic > Marine > Intertidal zone | place: USA... | reverse complement strand
TAAGCATCAATGTCCATTGCGTATGCGTCCTTGGCTTTCTTTGATCGTCGAAAGGCACAGAACTTACACGCCAATACACAAACATTGGTTTGGTTCACATGCACATTGCTGTTGAAGAAAGCCTTGTTGTCAAATCTTGCGATTCGCACCTCATTGGCAAGAAGCCCAACCTCGTTCAAGTTCGGATGATGGTAGAGGGTGAGTCCATCATGGAGCGTAAGTTGTTCTCCAGCCGACAACTTTTCCACGATGTTGGTCAATCCCTCACTCCAGTCATGTTGGTGGAGGGATGTGGTGAGGCGTTGACGCCAGTTTTCGTGGCTGCCAGCCATACTTCGTGTTGAAGTCCAGCCTGACATGTCTATTCCTGCGGTGGTTTCCTCTTGAAGATGTGGTTATACCCACATGTAGCTTGAACTCAATTTCCAGGGGTGAAGAAATTTGAATTCACGATAAATTTCCGGAATTCTTCGATGACAAACACAGAGCCAGCGACTGCAAAGATGATAACCCAATCCGTGGAAGATAACGGAATTGTTGTCATGAGTGAACCAATCGCGAGGGACGTAAATGGAATCGTAACTTCGGCGAATTGAACAAAGAACAACAGCAATCCAAGTGACAGCAAGAAGGCCACATTGATCCATTTGTTTGAAAACAAACCAAGTTTGAACGCACTTTCTCGATTGCTCCGACAATTCATTACATTAAACAGCTGATACACAATAAAGACGCCGAACGTCATGGTTTGCGCATAGTCGAAGAGGTCGTTCTCGTATTCATTCGATTTCTCAAGTTCTGCCACATCACCGCTTTCGCACAATGCTACATTGAATGGCGCGTCGTTTGGATCTTCCAATGGATGCAGGTTGCATGAGTCGCCTTTCTCCCATACCCCGCCGCCTGCGAGGAAAAACACGAGAAGGGTCCCTGTGACCATGACTGCACCAAGGAAGAAAATGAGGGCTATGTCACGTGAATTTGGTAACCCTTCATCCACGCGACGCGGTGGTTGGTTCATCACTTCGCCGTGCTTCTTCTCTACACCAAGCGCAACAGCAGGTGGCCCATCCATCAGGATGTTGATCACGAGAATTTGCGTTGCAGTCAAGGGCAATTTCCAACCGAGGATGAGTGTCGAGATGATGATTAAAGCAACAGCTGCGACATTTGTTGATACTTGGTAACGGACAAAATTGCGTATGTTTTGGTAAATTTTCCGCCCTTCTTCAACGGCATGAACAATGTTGGCAAAGTTGTCATCCTGGAGCACCATATCGGCGGCATCCTTTGCTACATCTGTACCGGCAATGCCCATCGCAATACCGATGTTTGCGCGTGAAAGTGCAGGTGCATCATTCACACCGTCTCCAGTCATTGCAACAATTTCCCCTTGTTCTTGGAGCGATGATACAATTCTCATTTTTTGCTCTGGGGTTACCCGTGAAAAGATCGAGGCCTGAGCGGAGGCTTCTGCGAGTTGTTCGTCGTCAAACGCCGTGAGCGCGCTCCCGTTTACGGGCGCAATGCCGCCTTCGGTGATGTTCAGTTCTCGACCGATTGCTTCTGCGGTGTATTGTTGGTCACCGGTAATCATCTTCACGCGAATACCGGCGCGCTGGCAGACAGCAATGGCATCTTTTACTTCAGCCCTAGGGGGATCCATGATGCCGACGAGACCTAGGAAAATGAAACTCGATTCGACGGTGTTGATGTCTTCTATATCTTCATCATCATCAAGACGTCGAGCACACAATGCTATGACGCGCATGGCTTGTCCAGCCATGTCTTTGTTCGCCTGGGAAGCAAGTTCAAAATCAGATTCTTCGATGGGAACAATTTCCCCTTCTTTGATTTTCCAGTCGACCAAGGAGACATAACCACCTGCACCACCTTTGGAAAACACCCAACGTTCGCCTTCATAATCGTGGATGACCGACATTCGCTTTCGAGTGGTGTCGAAGAAAAACTCGTGGAGTCTTGAATGGCGTTGTGCGAATTTCTTGACATCGCCGTTGATTTTCCAACCGAGCACTGCACACGCAGAATCAGTTGGGTCGCCAAGTGCCTGCCACTGACCATCAACCTTTGAAATATGGGAGTTGTGACATAGGCTCAAACATGCCGCAGAGAGCCTAAATGCAAGGTCACTTTGGAATCCTGATAGTTCATCATTCGTAACGACGGTACCATTGTAACTCAAGTCGCCAGCGGGCTTGAATCCTTCTCCAGAGATTGTAAAGGTCCCTTCTGTGGTCGTGAGTTGTCGAGCTGTCATTTGATTTTTTGTGAGCGTACCTGTCTTGTCGGAGCAAATGACTGTTGTTGATCCAAGTGTCTCCACTGCTTTCATACGACGGATGATCGCCTTGTGGCGCGCCATGTTTCGCATGCCAAGGGCAAGCGTGATCACAAGAATGATTGGCAACCCTTCTGGCACAATTGCAACGAAAATGGCGATGGCGATAATGAATTGATCGACAGCCACTTCACGCATGTTCGCAGTGTCATCACCGAGTGCAAAAATAAGTTCAAAGGACACCAATAAGACGGCAACAACCAAGGCGATGGACCCAAGGAACTTCCCAAGTGACTCAAGTTTATGCTCAAGTGGCGTTTTCGGCGATTCAGAACCAACGATGTCACTCGCAATTCGTCCAAGTTCGGTTTCCATGCCGATGTTTACGACAATTCCAATGGCCCTTCCTGTGGCCACACTCGTCCCCATGTAGGCCATATTGTTTCGGTCGGCAAGCAACGCTTCTGCCGGGAGTGCAGGTGTTGTTTTCTTGATGCTATCTGATTCACCAGTTAGTGAGGATTCGTCAATCTTGCACTGGTAGGATTCAACAATTCTTACATCAGCAGGGACATTAATTCCTTCCTCAAGTTTGACAACATCACCGGGAACCAACAGAGGTGTTGATACTTCCTGTTCGACACCATCACGGACAACAATGCAATTCGAAACGGCCATTTGTTTCAGCGAATCCATGGCTTGCTCAGCCTGGCCTTCCTGCCAAAACCCAAAGGTTGCATTGGCTGTTAAAACTAAGAAAATAAAGATTGCATCGCCGGGGTGATCTGGATTAATAGCGAGGGCAATCAATGCAGCACCAATCAACAGAAAATTGAGTGGATCATTGTATTGCGAGATGAAACGGATCCAAGCAGGCGTTTTCTCAGGTTCCTGAAGTTTATTCTCACCGTGCACCTCACGGCGCGCCACAACTTCACTTTCCGTGAGGCCCTCTGGTTGTGTGTTCAATTTCAGAAACGTTTCCTCTGGACTGATGTCATGCCATGCACCTCGTGTCATCAAAATCACCCATGAAGGCTATCACCTTCGTCGCATGGGTTCTATGGAGGACTTATGATAATAATGGTGGAATACCCTGTCGATTCGTTGCGATGTCTTGAACAACCTGTTTGATTTGGAGGACCTAATGAGCGCTGATCATGACCCGTACATCCCGGCGTCTGAATCGCCCCACGAGTTAACGTTGCGCGTTATTATCGTTGGTATTCTTCTTGGCATTCTTATGACGGCAGCAAACGCCTATCTAGGGTTGTATGCCGGAATGACTGTCTCAGCGAGCATCCCTGCTGCTGTAATGTCGATGATCATTCTCCGCTCGTTGTTCAAGGATGTCAGTATCCTCGAAAATAACGCTGTTCAAACAATGGCAAGTGCTGGTGAATCCTTAGCAGCGGGTGTGATTTTCACAGTTCCTGCCATGCTTGTCATCGGTCTTTGGGATGACATTCAATGGCTTGACACGCTCATTATTGCAACACTTGGTGGTTTGCTTGGTACAATGTTCACCATCGCACTTCGTCGATTGTTCATTGTCGAAGAGGCGCTTCCCTATCCAGAAGGGGTAGCTTGCAGGGAAGTATTAGTGGCCGGTGAAGAAGGCGGCGAAGGTGCTCTTGCCATCTTGTATGCACTCGGAATTGGTGGTATTTACGGATTGATGGTGAAAGGATTTGAAGTCACTCACCACACCGTGGAATCTGCGGTAGGTTTCCTAGGCACTCGATTGTACGCTGGAATGGATTTGTCAATTGCTCTCCTTTCTGTTGGTTATATTGTCGGGGTTCGAATCGCGTCATTCATCTTCCTCGGTGGTGTCATCGGATTCGGCATTCTTGTCCCTATGTACGGCCTCATACACGGGTGGCCAAATTCACCTACTTTGGTAGACGGATTCTATGATATCTGGGCTGAACAAATCCGTTATGTAGGCGTCGGGGCAATGGTCGTTGGCGGCGTGTATACACTTTGGTCAATGCGAAAAACAATCATCACGGGACTGTCCAAAGCATTGATTAAAACCGAGGAGGGTACGACAGCACCGCTTCGAACAGAAATCGATTTGCCGTTGGATAAGGTGATCATGTTCTGCGGCGTTCTTGTCGTTCTTACGTTTGGGTTTTACTGGTGGTCAACAGGGTCGTTTGGCCTTGCACTCGCTGGTGCCCTCTTTTTGGCCGTTGTCGCTTTCTTCTTCGCAGCTGTTGCAGGCTACATTGCAGGCGTAGTGGGCTCATCCAACTCCCCAGTTTCCGGGATGACCATCGCAACCTTGCTGTTCACCGTAGCCCTTGTTTGGGTCGTTGGCGATTTGATGCTCGGACTTGGCCGTGAGGAATTGATGTTGGCAACCCTCCTTATTGCAGCCGTTGTCGCATCATCCGCAGCAATTGCAGGCGATGTCATGCAGGATCTAAAGACTGGGCACATGGTAGGAGCAACACCATGGCGGCAACAAGTAGCAGAGATTGTCGGTGTCCTTACTGGAGCCGTTGTGATTGGACCAACGTTGGCCCTCCTCCACGATGCGTTCCAAATTTCAAAGACCGCATGTGCAAACACGAACCTCAACCTCGCTGTGGATGAACAATACGACTGTGCAGATGCATTGTTTGCACCCCAAGCAGAGTTGATCGGTGCCATCATCCAAGGTGCATTTGGTGGGGATTTGAATTTGCAAATGGTTACATTAGGTGCCCTGATTGCCGTGGTGCTCATTTACCTGCGAATGCCTGTAATGTCAGTTGCAATTGGAATCTATCTCCCATTGGGATTGTCCGTTCCAATCATGCTCGGTGGAATCATCTCGTATTTTGCACTCCGAACAGCGCACTATCGTGTGGATGGACGCCTTGACATGGACCCTTCAAAGGAAGCACTGGATGCCGCAAAGGAAGTGGAAAACCGTGGTGTACTGATCGGTGCTGGTTTTATTGCAGGGGAATCGATTCTAGGTGTGTTCATTGCTGTACTCATTGTCCTCGATATTCGATTGCCAGAAATCTTTGGCGTTGTCACACTCAATAATTTACTCTCATTGATCTTCTTCGGATGGTTTGTAGCCGTGTTCATTTGGCTCGCCACACGGGCCCTCCCAAAGGGCAACAATTTATTGAGCGATGCAGTCATTGTCGCAGGTGATGTGGCGAAGAAATTCACTGCAGCCTTGCTTCCACCGGCCAAGAAGTGAGTTTGACCAGCAAACCTCACGATGCACAACCATCAAAGGTCGTCCGTGAAGGCCGTTGATTCGCAGGGGAGATTATGTCCGCAAGCATCGCCGAGGTTGAAGAGATGGCACGAAAGTGTCGCGTTGAGATAGTTAAGATGGTCTACCGTGCTCAAGCAGGCCACCCGGGTGGTTCATTGTCTGAAATCGACCTGCTCGCTGGCTTGTATGCAACTCGTATGCGCGTCCGGCCTGACGAACCAAAGTGGTCTGACCGAGACCGGTTCATTCTCTCAAAGGGCCATGCCTCTCCAGGTATGTATGCAATCCTTGCAGAAATGGGCTTCATTAGCCATGAGGATTTGAAATCATACCGTGTCCTCGGCGGGGTTTGCCAAGGCCACGTCGATATGAAATGGTGCCCCGGTGTTGATTTTTCAGCCGGATCCCTTGGCATGGGTTTGTCATTTGGCATGGGCTGTGCTGTGGCAGCACGCCTCGACAAGAGTGACCGACGTGCCTTCGTCATGATTGGCGATGGTGAAATGCAAGAAGGAAGCGTTTGGGAAGCGGCCATGGCTGCAGCACATCATGAACTTGGTAACCTCAAAGTCATCCTCGACCGAAACAGAATCCAAAACGACGATTTCTGTGAAGCCCAAATGAGGATGTTTGACATCCCCGCTAAGTGGCGTTCCTTTGGATGGAATGTCAAGGAAATTGATGGTCATAACATGGCTGAAATCATGGAAGGCTTAGATTTCCTCGAAGCCGATGAAAACTGCAATGGACCCTCCATTCTTATTGCCCACACGATCAAAGGTGGCGGAATTTCCTACATGGAAAACAATCCAGCATTCCACGGGGCTGCTCCAAACGAAGAGCAGTATAAACAAGCCATGATCGAACTTGGCGAGGTGGAAGCATGACACGCATGGCTGCAACCCGTGATGGCTACGGTCAAGCGTTGCTCGACCTTGCAGACAATCCGAAGGTGGTTGTTCTCGAAGCTGATTTGGGTAAATCTACCAAATCATTGCACTTTAGAAAAGCGCACCCAGAGCGAACCGTCTCCTGTGGAATTGGTGAACAAAATATGCTGCTCGTGGGTGCTGGTATGGCTGCATCCGGCTACATTCCATTTGCCAGTACCTTTGCAATTTTTACAGAGCGCGCCTTTGAACAAATGCGCAACGGCGTTGCTCGACCGAACCTTGCTGTGCATTTGTGCGGTAGCCACGGTGGAACACACACTGGTACGGACGGTTCTTCTGCTCAATCGATTGAAGATTTGGCGGTGTTCAGAACCCTTCCGAATGTCGTAGTCATGCACCCATGTGATGATGTGAGTACACGAGCATTGACCATACAACTTGCCGATACCCAAACACCATCGTACATGCGAACTGCACGAAATAAAACCCCTGTCATGTACGATGACGCAGAAGAAGGCACCATCCAAATTGGAAAGGGCGTTGAACTCAAAGAAGGAACAGATGTTGCCATCATTGCATGTGGCGTTATGGTCTCTGAATCGATCAAGGCTGCAGAAGCACTTGCTGCCGAAGGCGTCAGTGCTGCGGTAATCGATATGCACACGCTCAAACCACTCGACGGGGCTCTCATCGATTCACTTGTGAAGCGATGCGGTGCACTCGTTACTGCCGAAGATCACAACGTCATTGGCGGACTTGGTAGCGCCGTTGCAGAACACCTCGTTGCAAACACGTTTGCACCCCTCGAGATGGTCGGCGTCCCCGACCGCTTTGGCGAATCTGGACAAGCAGATGAGATGCTCGAAGTGATGAAAATATCATCACCATACATCGCAGATGCAGCACGAAAGGCGATCAGCCGTAAGTGAAACGGGAACAACCATTAGCGGTGGGCTGAAAGGCCGACTATGAGCGATGGAGATAGCTTAGCCAACATCATGCAGCAACTTGATTCATTTGTCGCAGAGCGTGATTGGAATCAATTCCACAGCATCAAGAACATTGTTGCCTCGGTGGGAATAGAGGCAGCAGAACTTACAGAAACCGTGCAATGGTCAAATCCCTCTGTCGAAGAGGCAAAAGAAGATCATGAATTGATGCAACATATATCTCATGAAACTGCTGATGTCATGATGTATTGCCTTCGTTTGTGCAGCATTTTGAACCTCGACCCGGTGCAAATTATGAATGACAAATTTGAGATAAATCGCATGAAATATCCAGCCGACATTGTTCGCGGTTCATCAGCAAAATACACCGCCTATGAATGAAAAAGCGAGGCAATCCAAGCGGAGAGTTGAAGGAGCGCATCGGGGGGTGGGGCATCATGGAGTTCTTCCTAGATACCGCAGATGTTGATGAAATTCGAGAAATTGCCGCTTGGGGGATCCTCGATGGCGTGACCACCAACCCATCGTTGATCAAGAAAAGTGGCCGGGATTTCAAGCAAGTTGTTGCAGAAATTGCGTCGATTTGTGATGGCCCTATTTCGGCTGAAGTTACCGCCATGGACACAGAAGGCATGGTCGTCCAAGGACGTGCGCTCAAAGCAGAACTCCCTGAGAACGTCATTATCAAGATCCCATGTACTCCAGAGGGGCTTGCAGCGACCAAAATTCTCACAGAAGATGGAATCCAAACCAATGTGACGTTGATTTTTTCAGCATCTCAGGCCCTGATGGCCGCAAAAGCAGGAGCGACCTATGTCTCCCCATTCATCGGACGAATTGATGATACAGGCCATGATGGAATGAATTTGATTGCCGAAATCATGGAAACATGGAACAATTATCCATCCATCAAGACCAAGGTGCTTGCCGCTTCAATTCGACACCCGACACACGTCTTACAATGCATCCAACTTGGCGCACACACAGCAACCATGCCTGCCAAGACCTTCCGCCAATTGATGACCCATCCGCTGACCGACAAAGGCCTTGCAGGTTTCATGAAAGACTGGGCTGAGGTCGAAAAGGCAGGAAACGCCTGATTTGAACTTCGTTTACACGAGAAGGAGGATTCTTGAATGAAGTCCTCCACGGTTGGAACACAGGGGGGTTTACCATGAGCACATCGCGAGACAAGTTGCAACAGCTGTTGGACGGTGATTTGTCAGCGGAAGACATTGCGGACGATCCAGCTTTGGTTACGCTTGCCGACCGACTCTACGGAATCAAAATCACTCCGGCTCGGCCCAAAAAGGCTCGAGATATGGTTGATGCGCCCGTTGCGGCACTCACAGAAGTGGCTCCCCCAACGGACATGTTGATTGAGGTCATCGGCGACATTGCTCCTGCAGTTCCAAGCACAGCAGAACTACCCCCTCCAGGTGAACTACCAGCCCTCACCCCACTTCCCAATGCGAAGAGTAGATCAAAAGCCCCACTGTTTGGACTTGGAACACTCCTTTTGCTCGTCGTGGCCAATGCATTCGGCCTTCTTTCATCAGTGATGGGCAGTGGTTGCCTTGAGAGTGACTTGTGTCCTTCTGACGGTTACACAAAAATGAACCTTGCAAGTCCTCACGAACTCGGAAACGGCATGGGATGGTCCCTTCCTTTTCCTGATGGCGCATTGGGTATCCCGGACATCGTAGCCGTCATCGGTCTTCTCGTCGCAATGGTTGTCGTGTGGCGCCGTTCGTGATCCCCATGAACGCCGACAGTTTTTCCGAACTTCTTTCCTATGTCGGGATGATTTCGATTCTTCTTGCTTTTGTTCTTGAAACTCGGAACGTCCTTCACAGTAAACAGACAAGTTATCTGATGTTGATGGCTTTCGGTTCAGCGTTATTGGGCATTCGTGCTTTTTTGATCGATGAATGGGCGTTTTTGATCCTTGAGGCAGCATGGTGCGGGGCTGCAATGGTGGCCTTTGTCCAAGTCAAACAACTGGATTCTCCAACCGATAATGATGCGTCATCTTGATGAGCAGGTGTCCACCGAACTCAACCATGAGCCAAGGACCCGGTAAGGCAAAACGCGGCCTGCCTTCGAAGGAAGAGAACTTCAACGAGTGGTATCCATTCATTGTTGAAGCGGCTGAACTCGTCGATAAACGATACCCGATCAAAGGGATGGATGTCTGGCGACCTTATGGCTGGAAGACAATGAAACTCATCGATGCCCTCACGCACCAAGAAATGGAGCGAACCAACCATGAAGAAGTCAATTTCCCTTTGCTGATTCCAGAGAATTTGTTAGAACGTGAAAATGCCCTTGTTGCTCGACTCAAGCGTGCTCGTGAAGAAGGCGTTGATCCGGATGACCTCCGTGACGAGGATGAAGAAGGTGGCTTCAAGAAAGAAGTGTATTGGGTCAAACATGCTGGCGAAAATGAACTGGACATCCCAATGTTCCTTCGACCAACATCGGAGACGGCCATGTACACCATGTTCCCACTTTGGATCCGCTCCCACAAGGATTTACCTTTGAAAGTGTACCAAATGGTCAACACATTCCGGTACGAAACAAAACAAACACGTTCCTTCATTCGTGTCCGTGAAATTCATTTCTTTGAAGCACATACCGCACATGCTGACGAAGCCGATGCAACCCGACAAATCGAACAGGATTTACAAATCGTCGACAACGTGATGCGAGACCTTTGCTTACCCGTGATTAAGGCAAAGCGCCCATTGTGGGACACATTCCCTGGCGCATGGTACACCATCGGCATTGATGCAGTCATGCCAAACGGGCGAACCCTCCAAGTCGCATCGTGTCACCATTATCGTGACCAGTGGGCAAAAGCCTTCGACATCACTTATGAGAACCTGGATGCGCAACAACAGCATGTTCACCAGACCACTTATGGCATGTCTGAACGATTGCTCGGTGCCGTTGTCGGCATGCATGGTGATGAAAATGGACTCATCATGCCTCCTGCGGTAGCACCTTTCCAAGTTGTGATTTGTCCAATGATCAAGAAGAATTCCGAAGTCGATACGGTTGCGGTTGCTGAAGAAGTAGCTCAAACATTGCGAAAGCACGGACTGCGTGTTAAGGTTGATGCGAGAGACATCCGATCTGGACAAAAATACTACGACTGGGAAATCAAAGGAGTGCCACTGCGCCTTGACATCGGCCCGCGTGACATTGCACAGGGCACAGCCTTCGCAGCACGCAGAACAGGTGGCAAAGAACCGTTGCCCCTTGATGACATTGCAAACGCTTGCCATACAGTGCTCGATGAAATATCGGCTGAATTGAGGAAACGATCTCAGGCACACATGTCGGATGTCATTCAACCACTCCCAAGCATCACAATGGTGGATGGTGAGTACATCCTTGACGGTGAAGTCAAGGACGGACACATCTACGAATTGCCATTCGATGGAACGGACGCACATGCAGAGGCAATCGAGCGCTTGACAGGTTTTGCCTTCCTTGGCGATTCCACCGATGAGTATCCAACGGCACGACCATGCCACATGAGTGGAAACCCAACGACACGTCGTGTTTTGTTGGCCAAGACCTACTGA
>Ga0206677_10004733_pt1 | contig 10970 bp, 10 predicted proteins | sample M130m12015metaG_FD_155475 | JGI IMG/M metagenome (GOLD analysis project Ga0206677, IMG submission 155475) | Ammonia-oxidizing marine archaeal communities from Monterey Bay, California, United States - M1 30m 12015 | ecosystem: Environmental > Aquatic > Marine > Intertidal zone | place: USA... | reverse complement strand
CATTTCACAGGTGCCGATCTGGCAGATTTCACCGCTGAAATTGCCAAGAACAAGGCCCGCTTTGCCACACTACTGACGGATGAAATGCTGTCGACCACGCTGGACTATCCCAAGAACCTGACGCGTACTGACCTGCCCCATCTTGCGATCGACGGGTCAGAGGACGGGTTGATCGAAGAGATCGCGCAAGGGTTCGCGGGACAGTCCAAAACCTATCAGAATTTTGCCGCTGATCTAAAGGCACTGAACCTGAAAGCCCCCAGTTGGGAAGATTACGATACGGTGACGCGGTTGTTCCTTTACGCCAATTCCGCGAACCCAAAATCCGTGAATTTCCCGCAAAGCAACCACAAAAAAGCAGTTGAAGCAGCAGAACCTTTTGCCACCGATTTGCATGATTGGATGGACCGCGTCGCGACAGTAAAATCCTATGAATGGGCGCTGGTAGCGGCCGCAAAAACACGCGCGCTGTATGGTTTTGCGACCGTTTTTGTCCCGCTTTATGAGGCACAGAAACTTAGCCTTGGGATGCTGGATTTTGATGATCTGATCGGCAAGACAAACACGCTTTTGACGGATCGGGCGGTTGCGCAGTGGGTGCTGTTCCGTCTGGATGGCGGGATCGACCACGTGCTTGTGGACGAGGCCCAAGACACCAGTCCAACACAGTGGTCGGTGATCCGTCAGCTCACCCAAGAATTCACCGCGGGCGACGGGGCCAAAACGGATACACCACGCACGATTTTCGTGGTCGGCGACCGCAAGCAATCGATCTATTCCTTCCAAGGTGCAGCACCTGAGGCGTTCAACGAAATGCGCGATCACTTTGCCGCGGAAATGGCGAATGTGGATCAACGATTGATGTCACGATCGCTGGATTATTCGTTCCGGTCGTCATTCGCCATTTTGCGAATCGTGGACGAAACATTCAGCAACACCGACATGCGATCAGAGGCAGGCCACCTTGCATTCAAGGAAAAGATGCCTGGACGCGTTGATTTGTGGCAAGTTGAAGAAAAGGCCAATGACGAAGGCACACGCGAATGGTTTGAACCCGTCGATATGCGCACGTCCAAGAACGAAAAGGTGGTGCTGGCTGATCGCGTCGCCAAACAGATCAGACATATGATTGATCACGAAACCCTTCCACAAGAGATTGGGCGCACGGGCACATATAACCACCGCCCCATCACCGAAGGCGATATCCTGATCCTTGTGCGAGGACGCAAGACGGGCCTGTTCGATGAGATTATCCGCGCGTGTAAGGCCGCTGATTTGCAAATCGCAGGTGCGGACCGGTTGCGCGTTGGGGCCGAATTAGCGGTGCGCGATCTGACCGCGCTTTTGTCATTTGTCGCCTTGCCAGAGGATGATCTGTCGCTTGCCGCCGCGCTGCGGTCCCCGCTTTTCGGATGGACGGAACAGCAGCTTTATACGTTGGCGCATCACCGCGATGATAAGCAGTATCTTTGGGCCGCGATGCGCGACACAACGTCAGATGCGAAAACGGTCCTTGATGATCTGCGCGATCAGGCCGATTTTCTACGCCCCTATGATCTGATCGAACGCATCCTGACCCGCCACGACGGGCGGCGCAATCTGCTCGCGCGGTTGGGGCGCGAGGCGGAGGATGGGATCGATGCATTGCTATCGCAAGCTTTGAATTACGAAAGCGGTGGCGTGCCTAGCCTAACCGGTTTTCTATCCGCGATGGCCGCCGACGACCTAGAGGTGAAGCGCCAGATGGACAGCCAGGGCGATCGCATCCGCGTGATGACCGTGCATGGTGCAAAGGGGCTAGAGGCCCCGATTGTATTCCTGCCCGACGCGGCCAAACGCGAAAACAAGATCCGCGATGATTTGCTACCAGCCGATGATCACCTAATCTGGAAAACGGGGTCCAAAACATCGGCAGAGGGGGTCACAACCCTGACCGACCGTATCGCCACCGCGCAATTGGCCGAGGACAAACGCCTGCTTTACGTGGCGATGACGCGCGCGGAAAAATGGCTGATCGTCGGCGCGGCGGGGGATGTCGGCGAAGAGGTGGACGCAAGCTGGTACAACTTGATCGCCGATGCCATAGGCCATGTTGGCGGTGCGCAGGCGAAATCAGGGGCAGAGATCGTTCAGCGCCACACACACATGCACTGGCAGCCAGGTGATATGATCGCCAAGGCTGTTGCGACGCAACCCACCGTCACGCCCCCTGTCTTTCGCGATCTGCCCGAAACAATAGCAACGAAAACGCTATCGCCTTCGAACTTGGGTGGTGCAAAAATCCTAGCCGGTGATCACGCCGAGCTGCCGGAAGACGATGCAAAGCTGCGCGGCACCGCGATCCATCTACTGCTAGAGCATTTGCCAAACATCCCTGTCGCGGATCGCCCGCACGCCGCGCAAACCCTGATCAAAAGCATGGATGCTGGCACAATCGTTGATGACGTCCCCGCCCATGTGGACCGGATTTTGACCGCACCGCATCTGTCGCATTTGTGGACCGCCGATGCGCTGGCCGAGGTGGATATCACAGCCACAATCGGGCCGCATCGATTCCACGGCACCATCGACCGTTTGTTGGTTACAGATACCCGTATTCTGGCGATTGATTACAAATCCAACAAGATCGTGCCATCTGATCCAGCCAAAACACCCGAAGGATTGCTGCGCCAAATGGGGGCATATCACGCGGGCCTGACGGCCGTGTTTCCAGATCACGAGATCAAGGTCGCGATTTTATGGACCGAAACCGCGAATTTGATGCCCTTGGAAAATGATCTTGTTTCAGCTGCTCTCAACCGCATAACCGTGCCTTGACCATTTAGTCGCCGATTCATAGGTTCAGCACCTAATCATTTACGCCAAGGAGACACCCCAATGGCAACAGTAGCCGTCACAGACGCCACATTCGACGCTGAAGTCCGCAATTCCGATATCCCCGTTGTGGTGGATTTCTGGGCCGAATGGTGTGGCCCATGCAAACAGATCGGCCCAGCGCTTGAAGAATTGTCCGCCGAAATGGAAGGCAAGGTAAAGATCGTAAAGGTCGACGTTGACGCCAACCCAAACTCTCCTGCACAGATGGGCGTGCGTGGTATTCCCGCACTGTTCCTGTTCAAAAACGGTGAAGTTGTTTCCAACCAAGCAGGCGCCGCACCTAAGGCATCGTTGGAAAAGTGGATCAACGATTCACTCTAAGTGAAATGCCAGACTGATATTGGGGCGTCCCACCATGGGGCGCCCTTTTTCGTGCAAACCTTGTTCATTCATGTCCACGTTGCCATATAGGTTTCAGCAATCGAAAGGGCGGACAATGGCAGACAACGAATTCCCCGGCTGGCACGGCACCACAATCATCGGCGTGCGCAAAGATGGCCGCGTGGTCATCGCAGGTGACGGTCAGGTCAGCCTTGGCCAAACCGTAGTCAAGGGCACCGCCCGCAAGGTCCGCCGCCTGACCGCAGGTGGTAAGGACGTGATCTGCGGCTTTGCCGGATCGACAGCCGACGCATTTACCCTGCTCGAACGGCTGGAAAAAAAGCTGGAGGCGACACCAGGTCAACTGGCCCGCGCATCCGTGGAACTGGCAAAGGACTGGCGCACCGACAAATACCTCCAAAAGCTAGAGGCGATGTTGATCGTGTCCGATGGGTCCGATCTTTATGTCATCACGGGCGCTGGCGATGTTCTGGAACCCGAGCATGATATCGCGGCTATTGGATCGGGCGGTAACTTTGCCCTCGCCGCTGGTCGCGCCCTGATGGACAGCGATCTGGATGCAGAGGCCGTCGCCCGCAAGGCCATGGCGATCGCGTCCGACATTTGTGTCTATACCAACGGCAAACTGACGGTTGAGGCGATCGACGCATGATCGACCGCGACGACCTAAAGGCCGCTGTTGGCGCTGGTATCGTAAGCGAGGCGCAGGCCGCATCGCTTGCCGGTCTGGCCAACCAGCGCCATGGGGCGCGCAGCGATCTGGATGTTGGCGATGAACCGTTTGAACTGTTCAAAGGCTTCAATGAGATTTTTATCATGGTCGGTTTGCTAATCCTCGCGATGGGTTGGGCTGGTGTTGTCGGCATCGCCTATGCATCCGAGATTTCAAACCCGCAGCAGTCCGCCGTTCTTTACGGTGGGATCGGGACCGCAATCATCTGGGCGTTGTCGGAGTACTTCATTCGCCGTCGCCGTATGGTTGGCCCTGCAATTGCCCTGTCGATCCTCTTTGCGGGCAACACAGCGCTGGCACTAACAATCTATTTCGCGCAGCCATTCATGGTCGCACAACAGGACTACACATCACTACCGCTACCCATGATTTTGGGGACACTCGCGCTGGGTGTCTATTGGTGGCGGTTCCGCGTGCCATTCGCGATGGCGATGATTGCGGTCGGCTGTTTCATCGTCGCGATTCTGTTTGCAGCGACGTCCCAAGGCACCCCCACCAACCCCAGCGACCTATTTCTGCTGTCCGCAGGCGGGCCGTTTGCATGGATCACATTAGTACTGGGCGTGCTGGTCTTTGCCGCCGCGATGGCGTTTGACATGTCCGATCCACACCGCGTGACGCGCCGTGCGGCAAACGGGTTCTGGCTACATGTTGTGGCAGCACCCGCGCTGGTGAACACGCTCGCGCTTAGCCTGCTGGACCGCGACGCACATTGGCTGTTGCTGGCTGTGATGCTGGTGTTCGCGCTGGTGGCGATCATCATTGACCGACGGTCGTTTTTGATTGCCGCGATTGGTTACATCGTCGCGCTGGCTGGCACTGTGTTCGACGGCGAAACCACAGCGCTGACCGTCCTGATCCTTGGTATCATCCTGCTGCTTCTTGGCGCGTTCTGGGAAAGGATTCGCGCCCGTCTTTTACGTGTGATGGGTGGCGTGCTGCCACTGCATCGCCTTCCCCCTTCCAACATCTAAAGGTGTGATATGACAGACCTGACCCCACGCGAGATTGTGTCCGAACTGGACCGTTTCATCATTGGCCAGAACGACGCCAAACGCGCCGTCGCCGTAGCCCTGCGTAATCGCTGGCGGCGCAAGCAACTTGGCGATGACCTGCGCGATGAGGTGTATCCAAAGAACATCCTAATGATCGGGCCAACAGGTGTCGGCAAAACCGAAATTTCCCGCCGCTTGGCAAAACTCGCGCGTGCGCCATTCATCAAAATCGAAGCGACTAAATTTACCGAGGTCGGCTATGTCGGACGTGATGTCGAACAGATCATCCGCGACATGATTGAAACAGCGATCAACGACACCCGAGAACATATGCGCGAAGACGTGAAAACCCACGCCCGCGAGGCCGCAGAGGAACGCGTGATCACCGCTGTTGCTGGCGAGGATGCCCGCGACAGCACCCGTGAGATGTTCCGCAAAAAACTGCGGGCTGGTGAACTGGATGACACCATGATTGATCTAGAACTGGCCGATAATTCCAACCCGCTTGGCGGGTTTGAGGTGCCGGGACAACCCGGCACTGGCATGGGCGGCATGATGAATTTGAGCGAGCTGTTTGGCAAAATGGGCGGGCGCACCACGCGCAAAACCATGACTGTCGCCGACAGCTATGACGCGCTGATCGCGGATGAGGCGGACAAACTGCTCGACGACGAAAGCGTGACCAAAGTAGCACTTGAAGCGGTTGAACAAAACGGCATCGTGTTCTTGGATGAAATCGACAAGGTTTGCGCCAATGCCGATGCCCGCGGTGCCGATGTGTCCCGCGAAGGTGTGCAGCGCGACCTGCTGCCATTGATCGAAGGTACGACAGTTTCCACGAAACACGGGCCGATCAAAACCGACCACATCCTGTTCATCGCATCCGGCGCGTTTCACGTGGCCAAGCCGTCTGATCTGTTACCGGAACTTCAGGGCCGCCTGCCGATCCGCGTGGAATTGCGCGCGCTGACAGAAGACGACTTTGTCCGCATCCTAACGGAAACCGATAACGCGCTGACGTTGCAATACACCGCGCTGATGGCCACCGAAGAGGTCACCGTGACCTTCGCCGATGACGGGATCGCGGCCTTAGCGAAAATCGCGGCAGAGGTGAACGAAAGCGTCGAAAACATCGGTGCGCGCCGCCTTTATACAGTGATCGAACGGGTGTTTGAGGACCTGTCATTCAACGCGCCAGACCAAGCGGGCCAGTCCGTCACGATTGATGCAGCTTTTGTCGATGAACATCTTGGCGCATTGTCAAAATCCACCGATCTGTCCCGCTACGTGCTTTAGGGGTTTTCCAAGTCCAAGTTCTACCGCACAAAGGTGGGCATGGACGCAGGATACATCACCTTCATCCGCAACAACGCGCCCTTCCTTTTGGCGGGCGCGTTGTTGTCATTTCTATCCAGCTTTGGCCAGACGTTTTTCATCGCAATCTTTGGTGGTGAAATCCGCACGGCTTATGGGCTGACGAATGGCGATTGGGGTCTGCTTTACATGATCGCCACCGGCGCTTCCGCCGTGACGATGGTTTTCTCTGGCGGTTTGGCCGACCTGTTTCGGGTTCGGACATTGGGCATCTGGGTGATTCTTGCGCTGGGTCTGGCGTGTATCGCGATGTCCGTGAACACGGCGACAGCGGGGCTGGTGTTCGTGATCTTTGCGCTGCGGTTCTTTGGACAAGGCATGGCGTCACATATGTCGGTCGTGGCGATGACGCGCTGGTTCGTGGCCACACGCGGACGGGCGCTCGCCGTTGCTGGCATCGGGTTTATGATTGGCGAGGCGACGCTGCCGTTGATCATGGTCTGGCTCAAATCATTCACCGATTGGCGGACCCTTTGGCTGTGGTTCGCGCTTGCCTGTGTGGTTCTGTCGATTGTGATCTACAACCTGCTACGGCTGGAACGCACCCCACAGGCCGAGGCGAACGCAACCGCCACCACCGGACTTGGCGACAAACATTGGACGCGGGCCATGGCGCTTTCGCATCCGCTGTTCTGGCTCACGGTGCCGGGCATCGTGTTCTTTTCCGCATTTGGCACTGCGTTCTGGTTTCACCAAGTCCACTTTGCCGAGATAAAAGGTTTCGCGCACCTGTCGCTGGTCGCAGTATTTCCGTTAGGCACTATAGCGCTTGCAATCTCGACCATCATTTACGGTTGGGCGATTGACCGGTTCGGCGTCGTGCGGTTGATGCCGCTCTACATCCTGCCCTATGTCGCAGCCTTTGTGATCCATTGGTATGCGCCCAACCTGATCTGGACCGCTGTTGCTGTTGTCTTGATGGGCATCGCTGGTGGTGGAAATGGCACAATTCTGTCGGCGTGTTGGGCCACATTTTATGGCACACGTTTCATCGGGTCGATCAAGGCAGCGGCGGCAGCCCTGATGGTTTTAGGATCAGCGATTGGACCAGGACTAAGCGGTTATCTGATCGACGCAGGCGTCGGAATTGAGGTGCAGATGCTAGGATATGCCGGCTGTTTCGCCTTTGCTGCGGCAATGATGACGGCAGCGGCGCGATTAGCGAAGGCGACGTAAATAGACGTAATATGCCCCGTGTCCACCGTGGGTCAGATGGGCCGGCGTCACTTGCAAAATCGCAGATGACAATGGCGGCAACGCCATCCACTGTGGCACCTGATGACGTAGGATACCCTGACGCGCAGGCATGGGGCCGCCATCATCGCGCAGCTTTCCCTTGCCCGTGATCACCAGAACAAGGCGACGACCAATCGCTTGCGAATTAAGGATAAAACCCACCAATTCGGGATGCGCCTGATCCATGGTCATGCCGTGCAAATCAATCCGCGCCTCTGGCTTTAGCTTACCGCGCTTCATGCGGGTATAGGCCTTGTTATCCATGTTCAGCGGGGCGCGGGACAGCCGCTCCGCAATACCGGGCAGCACATCATTGGGACGGCGCGGGTCAACCTTTTGACCGACGGAAAACCGTGGCAAAGGATCTGGGGCGATCTTTGGTTTTGGTTTGGACGCAATCACCTCTGGCAGGGGCGCTGGCCCAGCTGGATCAAGCGGCTGCGCCGTATCCGCGACGCGATCCCAAAGGGCGCGTTCCTCATTTGACAGGTGGCGGGGGCGTCTCATTTGATTGTTTCGGGGAGCAATGCGTGGGCCATCTGGATTGGCAGCAGACGGATCATACGGCCACCGTCCTTGATCCGGCCAGCGGCGCGACCAGCGGCATCACCCGTTCCATAAAAAATGTCCGCGCGTTGTGCGCCCTTGATCGCGGAACCAGTATCTTGGGCGACCATCAAACGATGCATCGGCGCGGCGCCCTCTTTTTCGATCCAGACAGGGGTGCCCAGCTCGGTGAATTTAGGATCAACAGCAATTGACCGACCCGTCGTGATTGACCGGTTCATCGCACCAAGTGGCCCCTTGTCGGCGGGAATTTCGCTCACTTCCCGAAAAAACACGTAGGATTCGTTTACCCACAGCAATTCGCGCCCGTCGTTGGGATTATCACGCACCCAGTTGCGGATCACTTGGGCGGAAACCTGATGCGACGCGTGTGTGCCACGGCGGACCAATTCCTTCCCAACAGAGGAATATTCACGCCCGTTTTTGCCGCCATACCCCACGCGCATACCGTCGCCATCTGGCAGACGAATACGACCCGAACCCTGCACCTGTAGAAAGAACAGATCGACGGGATCAGCCAACCAAGCCAGTTCCAAACCCTTACCTGCGAGGTGACGGTTTTCCTCGATCTGCTTGCGGGTCAGATAAGGTTGGCCCGTGACATGGTCAGGGGGCAGCTTGTAAATCGGGTATTGATAAGGTCCCTCTTGGGACCGCGCACCGCGCAACTCGGGTTCAAAGTAACCGGTGAACAACATCGGCTCTCCGTCCTCGATCAAGACAGGCTGAAAAAATGCCTCAAAAAATGCACGGGCATCAGGGGCTGTTTTGGCAAACGCACAAATGGCATCCCATTCAGGATCTTTCAGATCAGCACATGTATCGGTGAATGTGGTCAGGGCCGCGGCGTGATCATCGTCGGCCCAATCGGCCAGATCATCAAATGGCACCAAAGTGTATGTTGGTTCCGCCATCGCCGCCCCCGCAAGAGATAGGCCAAGGGCTGCAGCCCCCAGCCAATTTTTCGTCATTCGCCCGTGGCGACAAGCCGCCAGTTGGGGTCATTCGCATCCATATCGCGAGCAAATGTCCAGACGTCGACCTGACGTTTGACTTCGCTATCGCTGCCTTCGATGACATCACCACCAGCGTCGCGCACCTGATATGTCATCTCGCTTTTGAAGCGCATGGTCATCTCGGCCTCTTTGGTGGTTTCGTCGAATGTCGCCTCTTTCAGGGTCATGTCACTGATCCCGATAAAGTTCGATTCAATCTTCAGGCCCTGCTTTTCGCGGTCATCAACTACGGATGCAAATGCCTCATATACGTCCTCGGAAATGAATGGCAGCACGTCGGCCAGATCACCCTTTTCAAAGGCGGTCAGGATCATTTCATAGGCACCACGGGCACCGCCCATAAATTCGGAAACGTTGAACGATGGATCAACACGCTTCATCGCGGCAAGCGCAATGGCGATGTCGGACCCTTCGTCAGCGTGATCCATGATATCTGGGTCAGGCCCGCCTTCGATCACTTCAAAATCATCGCTGCGGCGCTGGCTTTGTTCAGCTACACGGTCGATCTGCGGTTTTTCATAACCTTCGCGGGTGCCAAGCACAGACCGCAGCTTGAGGATCAAGAAAACAGCAATGCCAGCAAGAACCAGCAGTTGGATCATCGGAGAATTCATCAGGGGCTCTTTCGATAAGGGCATGGAAAACGCGTTTACTTTTCTTATGTAGGTGTTGGGTCGGGCCAAGTCCACTGTCGGCGCCTGACAAGAAATGAAAGGGCCAAGTTATGTGGCTGTTAATTGCATTTGTCGCGGTTCCGTTGATCGAAATCGCACTGTTTATCCAAGTCGGGGGGTTCATCGGGCTTTGGCCAACCCTTGGCATCGTCCTTGTGACGGCGATTTTGGGGTCTTGGCTGGTCCGTAGCCAAGGTGCGCGGGAAATTTCACGACTACAGGGCGCGTTTTCCGATCTGCGCGATCCGACAGAGCCATTGGCCAACGGCGCGATGATCCTGTTTGCGGGTGCGCTACTTTTGACGCCAGGGTTTTTCACCGATGCGTTCGGCTTCGCGCTGTTGTTTCCGCCGTTTCGTGCGGCCGCGTTCAAATGGGCGAAATCCAAGGTCAAAGTGCAACAATTTTCCATGGGCCCCGGCCCTACGCGACCAGCTGGCCCCGATGACCGCGTGATTGACGGAGAGTTCGAGGACCTTGATCACCCCAAACGCCCCACCCAAAAACCATCGGAATGGACAAAACACTAAACCCGATTGAGGGCGGGCCTGACGTCTGATAACAACGCCCGAACCTATTTTTAGCCGGAGCATATAAAATGGCCGATACCCCAGAAACAGGCGCAGAAACCGCTGCACCCAAAGTGTCCAATCGCGTGCTTGCGCAATACGTGCGTGACATGTCGTTTGAAAACATCCTTGCCCAAAAAGGCATCACTGGCGACACACAACCAGAGATCAAAGTTCAAGTGAACCTTGATGCCCGCAAGCGCGGCGTTGATGGCCAGTTCGAAGTGATTACCAAGCTAAAGGTCGAAAGCAACGCCAAGAAATCCGGCGATCCGATGTTCGTGATCGAGTTGGAATATGCTGGCGTCTTTGAGGTCAAAGGTGTGCCAGACGAACAGATGCACCCTTACCTGCTGGTCGAATGCCCGCGCATCACATTCCCGTTTGTGCGCCGGATCGTTAGTGACGTGACACGCGATGGTGGCTTCCCGCCGCTGAACCTTGAGACGATTGATTTTGTAGCACTGTACCGCAATGAGATTTCGCGTCGCCTTGAGGCCGAAAAAGCCAAAGCAACCGAAAACTAAACCTTAGTCACGGTTCCAAAGCACGCCGTCGCCCAAGCTTTCGATGAAAGCATGATGGGC
>Ga0206677_10004730_pt1 | contig 10972 bp, 9 predicted proteins | sample M130m12015metaG_FD_155475 | JGI IMG/M metagenome (GOLD analysis project Ga0206677, IMG submission 155475) | Ammonia-oxidizing marine archaeal communities from Monterey Bay, California, United States - M1 30m 12015 | ecosystem: Environmental > Aquatic > Marine > Intertidal zone | place: USA... | reverse complement strand
GCGGCCGGCATAAATAACCGTCACCGCAATCGTGAGGTGATGAAAGAAAGTATCGAAGATACGGGCCGGCACGTGGTGCATGAGCTCAATCGTTATCTTAATTCTCTGGGCACCATTGCCGCCATCTCACCGCTCCTGGGCCTGCTGGGCACGGTGATTGGCATGGTTAACGTGTTTGCTGCCATTACCACCCATGGTGTCGGTGACCCGGGCGTTTTGGCGGGTGGTATTTCCGAAGCGCTTATTACCACGGCTGCCGGTTTATGTGTGGCGATTCCATCGCTTATTGGTTATCGCTATTTGCGCGGCCGCATCGATGCTCTGGTGGTGCAGATGGAGCGTGAAGCTTTAACATTGGTGGAGTCGCTGCTGCGTAAGCAGTATCTCGATACGCTCGATTCAAACACGATGACTGCGGTGAACGGAGATCAGTAATGAATCTTAGTGCTCCGCGTCAGGATGAACCTGAAATCAATTTAACGTCATTAATCGATGTGGTGTTGCTGCTGTTGGTGTTCTTTATGGTCAGCACCAGCTTTGTGCGTGAGTCGAAAATCGGCATTCGATTGCCGGAAGCCGGCAATGCCTCGCCGCTGCAGTTATCGGTTGAGCAAATGAGTATTTCGGTCACCGCTCAGGGCGCCTACTTGGTAAATGGTCAGGCCTTGATTGATCGTCGTGCAGCCACCCTGGAGGCAGCTGTTGCGAAGTTGGCGCCCGATTTTTCTGATACAGCGATTACCGTAAGCGCTGATGCGAATGCCAGTCATCAATCAGTGATTACAGCGATGGATGTGGCCGGGAAATTGGGTTATCGAGAGATTAGTATTTCTACTGTTAACGCCGATGAGTAATCTTTTGATTGAACGGGCGCCGGATTATGGCGCGCTGTGGGTAAAATGTGTTGAGTGAAAAAAACGTACAAACTGAAAACCCTGAGATGACGGCTGGTGATATTTACGGGCGGTTATTGCGAATTTCTTTAAAGCAATGGCCTATTTTCTTAGCATCAATCATTGCGATGGCAGTGTTTGCAGCATCTGATACAGGGTTTGCGTTTCTCATCAAGACGCTGACGGAAATTATCGAAGCGGGTGATGAGCTCACCAAGCAACAGCAGTTTATTAAGGACTTTTTGCCTCTGGGTGTTTTGTTATTGTTTTTAGCGCGCGGTATCGCAGGCTTTCTTTCTGGCTATGGGCTTGCGGTGGTTAGCATGAAGGTTGTGGGTACGCTGCGGCAGCAATTGTTTGATAAGTTTTTGGTGTTGCCGACCGCCTACTATGATAAAAATTCGTCAGGCAAGCTGCTGGCGAAGATGAACTATGACCTCGGGCAATTGGCTGGCGCAGCCAGTGGTCTTGTTATTGTTGTTGTGCGTGATGTTCTTACCGTTGTTGGCCTTGTTAGCTATATGTTTTATTTGAACTATAAGTTGGCGGGTTTTGTTTTTGTCACGGCGCCTATCATCGCATTGATTGTGCGTTTTCTTGGCGGCGTATTTCGTCGGCACAGTAAAAAAATACAAGGGGCGGTTGGTGAGTTTACCCGGGTGCTGCAGGAGTCATTGCAGGCTGCCCGGATTATTAAGCTTTTTAATACTCAGCGCTTCGAGAGTGAACGTTTTGCCAAGGTTAGTCAGAACGAGCTGAAGCTGGGTTTGCGACTCGCTGCAGTTTCTGGCATGGGAAATGCTGCAACGGTATTTATTACGGCAATGGGGCTGGCTGGCGTCATTTATCTGGTGACTAAAATCACCCCGGGTGTCAGCGAGGTTGGTGGTTTTATTGCCGCAATTGTATTGCTCATGGCACCTCTGAAGCGAGTCACGGGTATCAATGCCACTATCCAGCGCAGTATCGCCGGCGGTGAAAGTGTTTTTGGTATGTTGGACGCCGAAGCTGAACTGGATACCGGCAGACATGCGCCTGACAGTATTCGTGGCGAGGTCAACTTTAAGAATGTGAGCTTTAGCTATTCAGGCGAGCAGGATTTGGTTCTGAAGAATATTGATCTTGCTGTCCCCCAGGGCCAGCATATTGCCATCGTCGGCAGGTCTGGTGGGGGCAAGACCACGCTGGTGAATTTGATTCCGCGTTTTTACAACCCCACAGAAGGCCAGATTTTGATTGATGGTGTTTCGTCTGCCGATTACACGCTGCATTCGCTGCGCTCGTTTATAAGTGTTGTGAGTCAGGAAGTGACTTTGTTTAATCAGACCATTGCCGAGAACATTGCCTATGGTGCCGGGGATGTCACCCTTGCTGATATCGAGAAGGCTGCAAGTGCCGCGCATGTGGATGAATTCACCAAAGATATGCCCGAGGGTATTAACACCATGGTAGGTGATCGTGGTGTCATGTTGTCGGGTGGTCAGCGTCAGCGGGTATCGATTGCCCGGGCCTTACTGAAAAACTCACCCATTTTAATTTTGGATGAGGCCACCTCTGCACTCGACACCCAATCGGAGCGACATATACAGACGGCGCTGCACGAGCTGATGCAGTCGCGGACCACCTTTGTTATTGCTCATCGCTTATCCACCATTGAAAATGCTGATCGGATTATTGTGATGTCGGCCGGCCAGGTGATTGAAAGCGGCAGCCATTCTGAGTTAATGGCTGTTGATGGTGCTTACGCAGCCTTGCATAACATGCAGTTTCAAGAAGCTGAGGCGCAGTAATGCGTTGCGCTACTAAGGCAGGGTAGGTATGCGGACCCGTCTGGCGCGCTGGATAGAATCAGTCTGGTACACACCTAAGGGGCTGCAGTTTGCGGCTCTGTATTTTTTGGCACCGCTAACACTCCTGTATTACCTTTTTACTTCGTTAAGGAGTTTGGCCTATCGCAGTGGCCTATTGGCCTGTGTTGATACCGGCGTATTCGTAGTGGTGGTTGGCAATATCACCGCCGGCGGCACCGGCAAAACGCCCATTGTTATCTGGCTGGCACGACAACTTCAGGCTGAGGGCTTTACGCCGGGGGTGGTGAGCCGCGGTTATGGCGGCAAACGCGTTGATGATGTTATGGCGGTGACCGCGGACAGTTCTCCCGCAGAAGTCGGTGACGAGCCGTTCCTGATTCATCGCGCGACCGGGTTTCCGGTGCAGGTGGGTGCTGATAGGGTGGCCGCCGTAAAGGCGCTGCTCGCCCGAAGTGATGTCGATGTGGTGGTTTCTGACGACGGGTTGCAGCATTACCGCTTGGGGCGGAAAGTGGAGCTGGTGGTTGTTGACTCCAGTCGCGGTTTAGGCAACGGTTGGTTGCTGCCTTCTGGCCCGTTGCGCGAACTGCCGCATCGCTTGAGCAGCGTTGACGCGCTTCTGTTTAATGGTAAAACAGGAGCCCAAGAGCATGGCGACCTTGGTTTGACTAATGCGAAAGACCTGCCTAAAGATATTCCTGAAGGAAGTTTCGATTTTGTACCCGGCCCTGCTGTGAACCTAAAAACGGGCGAGTATCGTGGGCTGGATAAGTTCAGTGGCACAAGTGTGCGGGCGCTGGCGGGTATCGGTAATCCTAAGCGATTTTATGAACTGCTGGCGCGCTTTGATATTGCGTCGCTGGCAATAGATGTTGAAGATCATGGCATGGTGGATATGGCGCCTATTCTGACTGAGGGCGGCACCGTATTGATGACTGAGAAGGATGCGGTGAAATATTCTGCTAACGCTGATGAGAATTGTTGGTATGTGCCCGTGCGTGCAGTGTTTGAGCCTAAGGTGGAGCAGCGGCTGATTCAGACTGTATGCGCTAAGCTTCGGGGCGAGACATTGAAGGGGCGCAAGCAGTTGGCGAAACCGGCCAGCGAGAAAATGGCCAAACGGCAAGCGAAGAAATAGGCAGCGCTCATGAACGAGAATTTTAAAATTGTTATACCCGCACGGCTCAGTTCGTCGCGCTTGCCGCGTAAGGTGTTATTGGATATCGCGGGTAAGCCTTTGGTGCAGCACGTGTATGAGCGCTGTGTTCAAGTGGGGGCATCGGAAGTGATTGTGGCCACAGATTCGGCAGAGGTTGCCGATGTTGTGCGTGGTTTTACGCCGGATGTTGTGATGACCGATATCAATCATGCCTCGGGCACCGACCGCGTTGCTGAGGTTGCTCGTCTGCAAGGCTGGTCGCCTGAAACTCCGGTTGTAAACGTGCAGGGTGATGCGCCAATGATTCCCCCTGAAAGTGTCCGCCAGGTTGCTGATCTGCTGCTGGACAATAGCGATGCAGCATTGGCAACGCTGTGTGTGCCGATTGAATCCGCAGAAGAGTATGCCGATACCAATGTTGTAAAAGTTACCTTTGACCAAACCGGTCGTGCGTTATATTTCTCGCGTTCACCAATTCCGTCGAATGCACGTGAGCCAGACGTGATTCCCACCGCATGGCGTCATTTGGGTTTGTATGGCTATCGTGTATCTGCCTTAGAAACACTTACCAATACACCACCGTGTGACCTTGAGCTGGTGGAGCATTTAGAACAGCTGCGTGCAATGTGGCTCGGAATGGACATCAGAATTGCACCCGCTGTGGTTCCAAACGGGCCCGATGTCGATACCGAAGCCGACCTTGAGCAGGTTCGGCGTTTACTTGCTTAAAACCGGACAGAAATGCATGAAAATACTCTTCGTGTGCATGGGCAATATCTGTCGGTCACCAACCGTTGAGGGCGTGTTCCGTGATTTGTTGCAACAGCATAATGCCTTGGCGGACATTGTGGTTGATTCGGCAGGCACCCATGCTTATCACGTCGGCGAAGCACCGGACCCGCGCTCCACAGCAGCTGCCAAGCGCCGTGGTATTGAGCTGGGTAGCCTTAGGGCAAGGGCGGTATCCGATTCCGATTTTAAGTATTTCGATTTGATCCTGGCAATGGACCAGGGCAACCTGGATATTCTATTGCGCGCAAGCCCTCCAGAGCATCACCATAAGCTGCGGTTGTTTTTAGACAACGTAAGGCCGGATACCGAGCTGCCCGATCCGTATTACGGTGACGAAACCGGGTTTGAGTTGGTGCTGGACTTGGCCGAGCAGGGCTCCCAGTATTGGTTGTCTGCGCTGCTCAAGTAAATTAAAGGTGACACCTTAATTCTTAAGCAGCTTCTTGATCGCTAATAATTACGTCGGTTTCCTCAGGCAGGTCATCGATTATATTGTCTGGCTTATCTTGCCCCTCAATGGTGGGTTCTTCACCATTTAATTGGGTGGTGAGTCTATCAAGCCCTTCGATTACAGCTTCAATCACAATGCGTTGCTGCACACTGCGTTTAATGCCCGGTTCCCAGGCTTCTTCGTAAGAGCCGCCATCAAATGAGCCGTAGTACATGTGCTGACCGCCGGGAATAAGCACCTTGGGCGTGCCCTCCGGATACAGGTTGTCATTGTCGATAAACTTTTGATCCTGTGAGCCATCAGCGCGCGCGCGTTCGAACAGCAGCATCGGCAGGTCTGAATCGGCGAGACTGTGGGTGGCGGGCGGGTAGGAGTCAAAGACTACCAGTCCTGCCAGGTTATCCTGATTTAAAAAGGCATAGCGGCCTGCCATTGCTCCGCCCATCGAGTGCCCCGAAATAATCCACTGATCGATTTCAGGATAGGCGGCACGAACCTCATCGGCAATGTCTGGCGCGAAGATCGAGAAGTCGAAGGGCATGGTGGGTGCAACAATCAGATAGCCGGCGGCAGCCACCTCTTTCAGCATGGGCGCATAACCACGCACATCACAATAAGCACCAGCGTAGAACACGATACCAGTAGTGGGCGTTACCCTGGCAGGCTGCATGACCAGCCAATCATCCATCGTGACAGTCACGGCAGCGTCGCTTTGCATCGCTGCCATGGCCTCTGCGGCAGGAGCTGCGTTATTTTGTGCTGTGGTGTAGGCGAGGTATCCGTAGATGCTTACGGCTATAAGCATTAGCGCAATGCCGAAACCTTTAAGAATTTTTTTCATCGATTTCATCCCCCCTGAGTGAGCATTACTGTAGTGCCCCAATCATACACTGAACCCCAATTGTTTCTTAGCGGTTTGTTATTTTTCTGATGATGCACTGAGTTTGACTATCATGCAGAGGTCTGCATAAGGCGATGTGGTTAGATGCGTTCGTAAAGGTCTCGTTGACGGGGTTTAATCTTCAGGTCTTTAGAGCCTCACTTTGTAATCTGCTGACTAGTTTGTTTGGTGTCTGAGTTATTAGGGATCGAGGTAGAAGTCATGAACTGCGTTAGCAGTTGCTTGGAGATACGCATAGCCATATTTCCTGTCGGGCTCAAGATAGGTGCCCTCAGCCCATTCATTCCAGGCGTTGATAAACACAAACTGCTCTTTTGGGTTCTTAGTTGATACGACATACTTTCCTGCATCGCTTAGCCATTGTTGATAAATGGCGGGACTAGCGCCGTAAAAAACACTGCCCTGGCCAGGTTTACGTGCTTCGTTGTCCCACTCCATCATTACCGTGGGGAAGTGGTTTTTTTCTGGATCGAGAGCCTCGAGTGCTTTCTGCGGAATAAGGGTGTAGTCATGTATGTGGCCATTGAAGCTAAGGTTATAGAGTGTTTTGTAAGCCTTTTTTTGCTTAATGTTGTGAGGTGGAAATTGAATAAGCGCGTCAAAGCCGATTTTTTCGTAGTCATGGAAGCCGAAGGCTGCCGTTGAAGCCAGATATAACTCGCCGATACCGGATTCTCTTGCATAAGTTCTCCAGCGTTCAGCCGTCTTTAAAGCATCTGGTAAGAGTTCCGGACGATATAAGATGAGCAATGGTCTGCCATCGATGCGAATGTAGCGCGAATCTTTGAGTGCTGGCTCGATGTCCTTGATGAAGGCAATGTCATCTTCAGCGGAGTGTTCTTGGGAAAGCAGAACGTCTTCTTCGGCGCCATCCCATCGCCGTGTCCAGTTCTCATTTGCCCAGCACAAACAGAACGGTAGATCTAAGTCATGGTTGTCCAGCACCTGCTGAAAAGGAGCCTCCATGATCCGTTTACCATGAAACCAGTAGTGGTAATAGCAAAAGCCATGGATACCGTACTGACGGGCAAGTTCTATCTGCCTTTGTTGCACCTCTTTAAGGCGCAGGTCATAGAAACCAAGTTCGCCGGGAAGGCGCGGTTGATAGTGCCCTTTGAATTGGGGCGTTGCCTTACTAACGTTTGTCCACTCAGTAAAACCTTTGCCCCATGCTTTATCATTGACTTCAAGCGGATGAAACTGAGGCAGATAGAACGCTATTAGCTTTAGAATTGATTTGTCTGCATCTATATGTGTTTCCGAGAGCGGGACATAGACATCTGTTTTGGTGGAAAAAGCTGCATTTAGGTAGTCCCGGTAAAGGCGTTTCAGCGGAAACAGTCGCAACAAGACTGGAGACAAAAAACGCGCTACCAATGAGCGTAATTTGTTCGAGGATTTGTATATTGATCGCTTTAGGCCCATAAACTTTGTTCCGATTTTTGATGCAGAGGATCCTATACTAAGCGCGGCTTCTTGCATCGAACTTTGAGGCAGCGAAAAAAAGGCTGCTAGAAACTTTACTCTGTTGGAGGCTAAGTGGAGTGCTTCAGGCCCATTTGTTTTGGTGACCGCCTTGGCCGAATTGATCTGTACAGTCTTTTGAGCTTCGATTCCTGTGATCTCTGGTTTCTATGGCTATAGGAGACAGAGTAGTCGGTATGATCATTACTCGGGTTCAGGTCTGCTGATCCAAAGAAGGTCTCGCATTTGACGTTGGTTTGCCAAAGGCTGAAACAAAAGCTTAGCTGATCTCTTTGACTAAACTGTTGGATATAGTTCCACCACATTTCCATAAGTTCGATGACTTCCGGGTCATTATGGCGACGTATCATGATGCCCATCTGAAATAAACCATTGTTGGCCGGATATTTGTTTTGTTTAATGTGTTTTAACCAGCGCTTTATTTTTTTGGGATCATCCTTGTTTTGAGCCAGGCATGTCTCAGCCTCTTCATAAATGCAGTTCCTTTCATAGTGTGGCACTGGAGATATTTGTATGTCTGATGAAATAAATGCTTTAACAGCGTTCTCGAGGTGTGGGCCCTTGATATCCCAGTTGCCATCGACCCAAACACTGTAGTCGTGATCTGGAAATAAAAGGTGAGGCATTAGCTTGTAGTACTTTGCCTGTCGATTTGGATTAGGGTCCTGAAACGCGTTTTGTGGTCTGAGTTCCCATAGGTCTTTATCGGTTTTAAGCGGGGGGTCGTCATAAAAAAACACATAGTCAAAGTCTTTGCTCGCATATGTGTGAGTGACTAGTTTGTCGCAGTTGCCGGTGATGGCAGTGTATAAAACAACCTTGGGCTTTTTACGGGTGGGTTGAGGGTTATTCGTTGCATTCATTATGTTGGCTAACCATCGTTTTTAACCTACTAAAATTTTGTGCATTGCAGTTCTTGCATTATAAGCTAAAAGCCTGCCGTTAGGTTGCAGAGTCTGATTTGCTGGTCACAGCGGTAGCGCCTTCTTTTGGTGCAGAGGATTTTACACTATAAAAGTATTTTCTAAAGGACGTTCCCGGGTAAATTGCACAGCGCCAACAAATAGTGGACGCTGCCGTTGATATAGTCGCCCGTGGGTTATTAAGTAGTATGTAAATATTTGACTAGCGTATGCCGGCTTTAATTGGAGTGGTTCAGTATGAACAATGTTTTAAGTAGAGTTTCCCGCCTAGGTTGGTTATACACCTGCTTATTGGTGCTCGCTTCATTCACGGGGGTTGCCGCACAGGCTCAAGAGGTTATCGTGCTTGGCAGCACAGAAGCCGTTGTCGAATGGATGAATGCCGAAAATTTTTGGGGAGAAGAGAACCGGGGCGAGCACTTGCAAGTGCCCCGTGCCATGATCACCGGTATTACTCCAACCTGGGCAGAGACTTCGGCGAAAATGCCTGTCGCACAGAAAAAAGAAATCTTTTATCGCTTCATGCTGCCGTTGGTCATTCATGCCAATGACATGGTGCTGGACAGTCGTGCAAAACTGCAGGCAATGGATGCGCGCTTAGCTATGGGTGAAAGTCTCAGGCCCGATGAGATCGAGTGGCTGGGCGAGGCGGCTTATCTGTTGCGAATCGTGAACCAGGGCGACCAAGCCAAGAAGTCCGCAACTGAGTTGCGGCAGATTATTTCTGAGGCGCTGTATAAGCTCGACATCATTCCGGTTGGTTTGGTGCTGGGGCAGGCGGCGTATGAAAGCGGCTATGGCACTTCGCGTTTTGCTGCTGAGGGGAATGCGCTTTTTGGTCAGTGGGTCTATGGAGGCCAGGGTATGGTGCCAGACCAGCAGCGCAAGAATTTAGGCGATCATCGCATTGCCAGTTACGAGTGGCCCTTTGACAGTGTCCGCAGTTACTACATCAATCTGAGCAGTCATCCCGCATACGAAAGTTTTCGTAAACTGCGTGCTGAGGCGCGTGCTGCGGGCAAGCCGCTGTCGTCTATTGAGCTTGTCCAGGGCCTGACAAGTTACTCTGAGCGAGGGCAAGAGTACGTTGACACTCTGCGTTCTATTATCCGGGTGAATAAACTCGATAGTGCTGATGGCGCGGTATTTCGTGATGAGCCAATGCGATTTATTGTTGGCGCAGATGGGGACGCTGCCGCGGTCGAGCTCGAACAAGAAATTGAACAGCTGCGCGCTTCCGGGCAGCTTGACACAATTATTGAACGGATGCGTCTGGAGTAATTAGGCGCTAGGAGGCTTTGCTGCTCTCGTGCTTCCACAGAATAAGCCCGGCGATAAGCACCAGGGCATTTGCCGCACCAATGGCGATAAACGGTGTGCCGGGGCCAATCAGATCGAACATATAGCCGCCGGTCGATGAGATAAATAAAATACCCAATGCGCCAAAAAAGTTTTGCATGCCAAACACGGAGCCGCGGTATTTAACCGGCGATTCCTGACCTAGCATTACGGTAGAGGCGAGTGCGGTGCTTGATTGACCTACACCCACAAACAACAATGCCGGTATGGTTTCCGAAAACGATTCGACATGCGTGAGAGTGCCGAGCCAAGTGTAGCCAATGGCCGCAAGTCCGAAAGCAATAATCATTGCGGTCAGGCGATTGATTTTGTCGGAGATGATGCCAAAAACCGGCGCCCATAGAACCGCAGCCAATGACGTAATGCCCACAAACATGCCCGCGCGAGCTTGTGCCTCACCCATAGTTAAGCCTGCAGCATTGGAGGCGTTAACCACCCAGAGCACTAAAAACAGCGTAATAATAATCATGTCGGCACGCGCAGCGAAGGCGCCAAAATAAGCCAGCCCAATGCGCCTATTTTGCGCGGCCTTCAGCGCCTCACGAATCAATTGCGATATGGGCGTTTTCGGCGCAACACCTTCGGGCCGTCCGGGTTTAAGGCCAATCATTACAATTGACGCAATAAAGCTGAGTGCTGCGGCAAATAGAAAGGCGTAGTGACCGGACCAGAGTTCATCCACCCCATTTTTCTGAAAGATATCGGGCAGCTGATTAAGCCCGGCAAAAAAAGCCACCGCACCAAGGCCGTTGAGAATAAATGCCATGCCGGTAAACTTGCCCCGCGATTGTTCCGAAGGGTAATCCGCAAGGATGGCAGAGAGGCAGGTGGTGCTTGCGGCAATGGCCAGGGCATAGATAACCCTAAAAGCCATAAGCTGCGGTATTGAAGTGGCAAATGAATAGGTCAGGTACGCCACGCCCATGATGAGCCAACTGATGATATAGATAGAGCGGCGACCAAAGCGATCCGACATCGCTCCCCACCAGCTGATCGATAAAATAACGACGATTTCCTGCAGGAACTGCAGGTTGCCCATAAGTCGGCCTTGTTCGGCTTCGGGGATACCGAGGTTTACCGTCAAAATATACGGTGATAGCGATACCAGATAGGTAAATAAACCAATGCTAACGCCTGCAGCAAACAGGTAGCAGGCAACGTGGCGGCGGGAAACGCCAGGCGCCAACAAAATGGGCCA
>Ga0206677_10004729_pt1 | contig 10972 bp, 7 predicted proteins | sample M130m12015metaG_FD_155475 | JGI IMG/M metagenome (GOLD analysis project Ga0206677, IMG submission 155475) | Ammonia-oxidizing marine archaeal communities from Monterey Bay, California, United States - M1 30m 12015 | ecosystem: Environmental > Aquatic > Marine > Intertidal zone | place: USA... | reverse complement strand
ATAAAATCAAAGCTGACTCGATAACTTCCTGCCAAGGCTAGGATTGCCCGACGATCCTTCTCGATTTTGGATCCTGCCTTCTTTTGAAGATTTTCCCAGTGTTCCGAAGGCTTCTCATCGAGCACAACGTCTTGGCCTCGACTCGTTCCGCCGCGAGGTTGCATCTTCTCAATATCTGAGAAAGGCCAAGCAAAGACATGACCGCGAACAGTCTTCTCCTCCGTTTTTTCAACTTCTTGAGCGTGGGAAAACAGAACAAAAATAGCGCTAAACAAAATCAACCGACCCATAGGGGTAACATTTATGAATTTCCCCAAAATGCAACAGACCAAAATCTCAATGATTTTAAAGTCTCCTCATTATTTAAGGATACTGGGAACGAATAACGAATCATCTCACTCAAAAACAAAACGAATTCCCCAAGAAATCCATAAAGGCATTGTCACGAGGGCCACGATCGAAGTCACGATGACACCCTGCACGGCAACCCCCGGACTCCCACCGTAGTGACGCGCCACAATAATCGGGCCCACCGCAGCCGGCATTGACGCCTGCACCAAAAGCACCTGCTTTAGCTCTGGAATCACTGGCAACCATTTGGCCGCGGCTAGAAAAACGATAGGCATTATGACGATTCGCACTAACAGCGAGCCTGTCGCCACCTTCTTAGAAATTTGCTCCTTTCCAATCAAATCATACATCATCGCTCCGATCAGAACGAGTCCCATCGGAAAAGCACAAACTCCAAGCCATGAGATCATCTGGCGGACGCCAGCGCCCACGATCCCTCCTCCTGACTCCTCAAGAAACTGCCAGCCCCCCGTAGAAGAGAGTAGCACTCCCAATACAACCGAAACCGTCGGCCCATTTATCAGGAGCTTGGGATTACCAAAAACCGACCCCGTCATGATCATCACCCCGACCATCCACAACGCAATTTCAACACCGAGGCTGTGAATAAAGAGGACCCCATAAACCTGCTCGTTCCCATTCATTGCCACGAACAGTGCTCCCAGTAGCGGGATCGCAATATAGCCATAATTTTGGGTTCCCACCGCAACACAAAACGTCCTTCGCCCATTCCCAGGCTTCAATCCGAGCCCAAGCCCCATCAAATAAGCGACCGCCATACCTAGAATGACTAGTCCAAATCCCAACCCTACTCCCCATGCCAAAACATCAAACTGTCGAACCAAATCGTTACCCAAAGTTTTATCCAAAATTAAACAAGGATAGAGACAATGAATTACCATCTTCAACATTCCCTTTTCCATTTCCGGAGTCACCACCTTGGCAGCCCTGAGAAACAACCCTACTCCGACTAGGAGGTAGACTGGAAGGATCGCCTGTAAGATAACCGAAAAACTCACGCTCTTATTTGCATCGTTGCCGCTTAATCTGCAAGCAGTATGAGGAGAGCCTGACTCGAGCAGTCACGTTAGGGCTCTTTCTTTCGTCTCTTCATTGCCGCGCCCTCTGCTTATTCGATTTGGCTTCTTTACGAGCTTTTTTACGCACTTCACGCTTTGCTTTTCTTTTCGCTTTGTCGTCCGGAGTTGGTTCATCGGTAACTCCCGGATCTTTCTTTAGCGCTTCCGGCACCGTCACCTTTTTCCCTTTGATTTCGAGTTGTTTCACGATGGCGATTTGTTTGTCGATTTGGCCGGGTTTAGCGGCGTTCCCTCCGGAAATGAACTCTCCAAAGGGACGGCCAATGGCTTCTAGGTCCTGCTGCATGAGCTTGCGCATCTCTTTCATGCGAGTGGCCTGGGCTTTATTGTAAGCCACGTTCTTCATTTCCTTCGGATCCCTCTTCAGATGGTAGAGTTGATCTTCCTCAAAGAAACCGGGGCGATCAGCCCCTCTCACTCCGATACCAAGACGCCCAATGTAAGACATGGCTTTGGGGAGGTTTTGCGGCGTCGCTTTCTTGATGGCTGCGATCTGTTCTTTGGTGTGGCGAACAGCAATGTAAGACCAGTCTTTGGTGACCGTTGCCCGTGCGGCTCCCATTTCGAGATAAAGATGATCACGCCAATCATTGGCTTTTCCGTTTTCGAAAAGAGGAGCGAGGCTCTGCCCATCGATTTGGTAAGACTTCGGTTTCTCCGCTTTCCCCAGTTCGAAATATGTCGGGACGAGGTCGACGTTCTGCACAAGCTCTTCACAGATCTTCCCTGCGGGGATACCTTTTGGCCAGCGCATGATCATGGGCACCTGACAACTCCCGTGTGAAAAGACGGAGGCCTTGCCATCGCGACCATGATCGGGCGCGAAAATCACGAGCGTGTTGTCATCGATTCCGAGTTCCTCAAGCTTCCGGAAAATTGCCCCAAGCGAATCATCGATCCACGCTTCACCCGCGACATTGCTGTCAGGATCGAAACCTTTTTCCGTAATCGTTTTAAGAAGCTCTTTACGAGGTGTCATGACCTCGGGAAGACTTTGAACTTCCCCTTCTCCCGTAACGAGCGGATGGTCCATAGACTTTCTCCATGACCGATCCGGCCCGTGCAGCAGGGTGCTACAAAGATGAAGATAAAAGGGACCGTCCTTGTTCTCTTCAATAAACTCCAGAGCAGCCACCGTCGTCCACTCCGGGTTATGCTGGGAATAGGGCGAAGGGGTATTGCTCGGGTAGACATTCTTAGCCCATGAAAATCCGAGTTCCTTGAGGTAGCGACGCATCCAGCGTTCGTTGTGTTTGAACTGAGCCGAGGTTTCTGGCCCGGGCTTCGCGTTTTTAGGAATGTTGATCCACTTGTCTTTCCCTTTGTAGAACTCCGGAAAATCCAAACTGGAAGTGAGGTGGTATTTCCCAACAAACCCGGTGGTATAGCCGGCCTCACGGAGAATATTTCCAACGTTCATCTTGTCGCGTTCCAGAGCGACATTGAAATTGGGAAGCCCCTGATTCTCTTTGCCGCCGACCGCGTCGGCGTAGAGTTTACTATGCGAATTACCAGCGAAGCGACCGGTCAGAAAACTGTATCGGGACGGGGTGCAAACCGAGCTACTAACGTAGGCACGGGTGAACTTCATCCCTTCCTCTGCCATGCGGTCCAGATTCGGCGTGTACGTATCGCCCCCGAATGCCGCGATGCTCGATGGGTTCTGATCATCAATCAGAAACATAATAATATTGGGGCGCTCTTCGTGAGCTGCGGTAGCAAGCATTGCCAACAAGAGGAGCAAAAATGTAAGATGAGTTTTCATGGTGAGATTGATCAAGTGACATGCGATCCACGCCGGACGGGTCATTTAGAGCATTCTGAAGATTGGCTGCTCTTCTTTGCTTTGCGCTCCTTCATGCGCTCAGCTTTCTTTTTTTCGCGGGCTGCCTTCTTCTCTTTGTTCGACATTTTTTGGGCGGGTGCACCACCCTCGGAATTCCAGCGTTTGGCCTGCTTGCTGACCGGATCGGCCATTTCATCGAGCCATGCGTTGTATTTGGCGGTGAGTTCGGAAACGACCTTCGGGTGTTTTGCCGCGAGGTCTGTTGTTTCGCTGAGGTCTTTTTTAAGATTGAAGAGCTCAATGCGCTTTTTCTCTGCAACAAGTTTCCAATTCCCGGAACGAATGGCCCACTTTCCTTTTTCACCCGCAGAGCTCCAATAAAATTCGTCGTGGAGTTTCTCGGTTTCACCTTTGAGGGCGGGCAGAATGCTTTTGCCATCCAGAGCTTTTTCCTTTGGCATGGGAAGGCCAGCGGCATCGAGAGCGGTGGCAAATAGATCAATCGACCACATAGGGACTTCGCACTTTTTTCCACCTTTCAATTGAGCCGGCCAAGACACAATGAAGGGGACATGAACCCCACCTTCGTAGTCCATCTGCTTGAAACCGCGAAGCGGGGCATTATTGGCGCTCATAGTCTTGGAACCGCCATTGTCTGTGAGAAAAATCAGAAGCGTGTTATCAAAGATGTTGTGTTTTTTCAGCGAGCTCACGATTTCCCCCACTCCCAGATCAAGATGTTTGATCATGGCCATAAGGGTGTCCCGTTTTTTGTTTCCGGTAACATTTTTTATATCTTCATCGGGAGCCTCCGGCGGAGAATGAACAGCGTTGTAAGCCACATAGAGAAAGAAAGACTCCTCTTTATGACGATTGATAAAGCCAACCGCTTCCTCGGTGATTCGAGTGGTAAGGTATCCTTCTTCTTTGATCGGCTTAAGCCCCCGATAAATAGGGTGGTCCATATCTGAATGATCAAAGTAGGGATGTGCTCCACGTCCCATAAATCCATAGAATTCATCAAAGCCTCGATTCATGGCATGGTATTCTTCAGTCAGTCCAAGATGCCACTTACCTAAGGCACCCGAGACGTAACCAGCTGGCTTTAGTCGCTGGGGAATAAACACCTCATCGAGCGGAACGCCCGAGCCACCTTCCCCCGCTGTATAAATTCCAAATCGTTGTTGATAGCGGCCTGTCATGAGTCCGGCACGAGTCGTCGAACACACGTGTCCACTGGTATAGCCTTGAGTGCATATAACGGACGAATGAGCAAGGGCATCGATATTCGGGGTCCTAACCTCTGGCGGAGAATGCGGATTGTAGCTGACGTCGGCATATCCCTGGTCATCTGTAAGAATGATGACGATGTTCGGTTTGTCTTCTGCCGAAATAATGGAAGGTATTCCGAACAAGCTGAAGACTAATGTATGTAGGATGTATCGAAGTCTCATGATTACTTTTGAAATTTAGTTGGATGGAGTGATATTAAAAAGATGGTCGATTTGTTCCCTGGTCAGAGCGGATCCGAAGAAGGCAAGTTCGTCGATCCGTCCGTGCCAGAAGCCCGATCGCTGATTTCGCTTCCTGCCGTCGGACTTCCTAGGGGTTCCCCCGATACTGAAAGGCTTGTGAGCTTGTGATTGAAACCCATACAAAGGCTCTGAGGAAACGAGAGCTCCGTTTCTGTAAAGCCGCAAAGCCTCATTCGTCTTGACGACGGCAATATGCGTCCAGTCTTCGAGAGACAAGGGGGATGAATCCACTACTTGTAAAGATCGATCTTCATTGGCGAAAGTGAGACCTAAATGCCCATGATCACCAACAAGCCCCAAGCGAAATGTTTCGTCGCCCGAGAGATTCATGTCTGAGACAAGAACAGCATCCCTTGGAAAGGTCTTGGTGCGGATCCAAGCCATGATGGTGAACTCTGTTGGGAGTTCGAGGCTTGGAGAAATCTGTGCATACCCTCCTCTTCTGGGCCCATCCAACCGAAGAGATGAACCAATACGGCCCGGAGCGAATGGCTGGCGCCTCTTAACACCTTTCACTACTGAGGCCGTATGTTTCCGGCCTTTGGAAGCATCCTTCAAGGTCTGGCCATCATCGATGACCGCCATGCGATAGTAGGCAAGCGGCAGGAGTTCACGAACCTTGCCACTGTAAGTTGGGTCCGGCTCATCGAGGTTTCTGAGGAATCGCTGAGCGTCTACGGAGATGCCGAGAGGAATAAACGTCGAGTGATCGATGCGGGTCGCTTGATTGGTGACCAGACGGACCGGATCGATCGAAGGGTCTTCTTCCTTGGGTCGCACTTCCACTTCGCCCTTGAAAACATGGACCTCACTGCTGCGTTCACCCACGACCTCAATCGCGAATTCCGTGCCAAAATCAACCACTTCAGCATCCGGGGTCTCCACGGTGAAGCCGATCCCCTCTGGCGGAACATTCGCAGCAAGGCGCCCTTCGTTTAAGATCATGAACCCAGGGCTATGAATTTCGAATGAAGCCGGTGCTTCAATCAGCACCTCGGCACCCGACTCAAAGGTAATTTCAACAAGACCTTCATCGAGTTGGTAGCTTCCGGCTCGCACCGCGCTTCCATTTCGGAAGTCAGATGAGACACCAAACAGTTCGAGACTGGCGGCCACATTTCCGGTCAGGGCACCGACTATTTCACCCGGTTTCATTTTGGAAGGCGTCCCCCACTGTGACCACAGTGCCACTCCGATTAACACCAATGCCGCGACCGCGGCTAATGGTTTCCATAAACTAAAGAAGTTCGAAGAAACCTCGGATTCTTCTGGAGGCTTGGGCATCTGTAACTCACTCAAAACACCGTGTTCCCAGGCAAGCATGGTGTGAATCTGACAGTATTCGAGGTAGTATTGTTTTGCCTCAGGATGCTGGCCCATGATCTCCATGAACCGGCGGCTATGTTCTGGCGACAGCTCACCTTCCGTCAATTCCATCAGGAGAGGCTCCAGTTTCTTTTTCTCGTCCTCCGTCATACTGCTTTCTCCCGACGTTCGCGTTTGACGCACTCGATCAAAGCGGCGCGTGCTCTAAAAAGGGCCTGCTTGATTGAGTTTTCTGACTGCCCGCTTTGGGCAGCGATGGATTTCACAGTCGCGCCTTCGGTATATCGACAGCGGATAAGTTCCTGATACCGCTCGTTGAGTTTTTCGATACAGTCGCTCAGAAGCCGTTGTTTTTCTTCCTGTCGCTCGCAAAGCTGCTCCGCATCTTCGGCAATCTCTTGCAAGAAGTCATCGTCGAAAACAAGACGATCCCGGGTGAGCTTCTGCCGGTGTGCCATGACCTGAAAATAAGCAACTTTGAGCATCCAAGCACCGAAGTTGGAACCGAGCTCGAAGTCATGCGCCTTACGCCAGAGAACAGCATTGGTCTCCTGCATGACATCCTCCGCCTGAGTCCGGTTGCCAACAAGCGACAACACATAAGCGTAGAGCCGGCTCTGATGGCTGGTCAGAAGCTGAACAAATTCAAAGGATGACTCTGGTCGTTTTTCGGGCATTTATCTCCGTGCTCAATTTCAGGTGGTTACTAGGGATATAGCACGAGAGAGTGTTTTAGTTACGGTAGAAATAAAAAAAGCAATAAAGCGCGACTAAAAGTATCACCCCCCTTAAATTGAAACCCCATTCCAGCGCTTAAGAGCATAGCAAAGGATCTAAGGTCAGAAACACCTCAAAAGGTCTTTTCTAGGCAATTATCGAAATCGTTTATGTGAAGACTGGAGAAATCGAATCCGCGCCAGAAATTGGAGCGATTCGGTTCGTTGTTAAAGACCGCGTCGATTCCACCGACGAAAACCCTAGACTCAAATCATACTGAGAGTATTTGGAATATGATCTCAGGGGATCGGTCCTCAGGGAAAATGAAAGTGTAGATCCAATTTTTTGGAGCGATCAGGTCGATTCTTTCTTACATGTAGAATTCCCGCCTTTCTTGGCTCCAAATCCTCTCTTATAAATGAGCCAATACTCGTATGAATGAAATCAGCTGCCCCCACTGTAACAATGCTTTTAAAATCGATCAGGCCGGATATGCCGACATCGTCAAACAAGTTCGAGACCGTGAATTTACGAATCAACTCAATGAGCGACTAGAATCCGCTGAGAGAGAGAAAGAAAGCGCCCTAGACTTGCTCAGGCAGAAGACTCTAAACGAGATCCAGTCAGCAGCCGTCGAAAAAGAAAAGGCCCTTCATAATCTTCAGGCTAAGCTCAGGGAAATGGAAGTATCCCAGAAACTTGCGGTCACCGAGGCAGTGAAACAAGTGGAACAGGAGCGAGATGAGTTCAAGAACGGTTTGGAGCAGGCCCAACTCAAGAAGGCCCTGGAGGAAAAAGCGCTTGAAGAGCGCTATCAGGTCCAACTCAAGGACCGTGAAGAGCAGATCGAGCGGCTCAAAGACATGAAAGCAAAACTTTCAACCAAGATGGTTGGTGAATCATTGGAGCAACACTGTGAAACCGAGTTTAATCGAATTCGGGCTACCGCCTTCCAGAACGCCTATTTCGAGAAGGACAATGATGCCAGTTCTGGAAGTAAGGGAGACTACATCTTCCGCGACATGGATGAGGACGATAATGAAATCGTCTCCATTATGTTTGAGATGAAGAACGAAAGCGATACCACCGCCACTAAAAAGAAAAACGAAGATTTTTTTAAGGAACTAGACAAGGACCGCAACGAAAAGAAATGCGAGTATTCAGTATTGGTTTCGCTTCTCGAGCCAGATAGCGAGCTCTACAATACGGGGATCGTTGACGTCTCCCACCGCTACCCGAAAATGTATGTGGTCCGCCCCCAGTTTTTCCTGCAAATCATCTCCCTACTGAGAAACTCCGGAGTGTCGTCTCTCGCCTATAAAGCGGAGCTAAATCTGATGCGAAAGCAGAACATCGACGTCACCAATTTCGAGACCAAGCTCGAAGAATTTAAATCTGGCTTCGCCAAGAACTACGACCTTGCTTCCCGCAAGTTCCATTCCGCGATTGATGAGATCGACAAGTCGATTACGCACCTTCAGAAGACCAAAGAGGCGCTCCTCAGCTCCGAGCGCAATCTACGACTCGCCAATGACAAGGCGGATGCCGTCACAATCAAAAAACTCACCCGTAGCAACCAGACTATGAAACAAAAGTTTAAGGATGCTGCCGATTAACTCTAATATGATCTAGGGCCCACCATACTCTTCTCCTCGTCACAGATAATGGGACTGAAGGTCTCTACTCGCTAAGAAAGAACATGATAGCTCATCGAAATCCCCTCCGGTGTCATTTTTCGGTTTTCATGTGCCCGTGTTTGAATTTTTTCAGCTAATTAGACTTTTTCTTTTCTCCTGTTTCGGCTGTCACCATTTCTTTTTCCCCACACGACACAGCCGACAGCCAACATCATGACCACAATTATCATTGGTGAAGTTTTCACCGTTTTTTGACAAGGTTAGAGGGTTTCATTCATCTTAGTGACCGTATCGACGCAAACGACCCGAAGGCATTACAATCTAAGAAGGCATTTATACCGCCTAGTAAATAGCGCTGCTCTGCGGTTCATGCGTGTGAAAGGGTGAGATTGTGTCATCAAAAGCTAGGGATAGGGCAGAATTCCAAGTCTTTCCTCCATCCTGAAAGAAATTTAAATAGATCGTCAAACATTCAAGATAATCGCTGCAACATATTCATTCATCAACGAGTATTCAGATGATGCGATCAATCGATTTCACGAAGTATGGCACCTTACTTCTGACCTGTGTCTTCATGACTGCTATGAGATCTCCTCTGCTTGCAGAAGATCGGCCTAGTTTCCGAGGTCCGGCTGGAATGGGATTAAGTTCAGAAGAAAATCTACCCCTAGAATGGGTCGCCCCTGAGTCTGGCGCGGTTCACTGGAAATTCCCCAGCCACCTTCGCACCTCCCTTCTGCATCTCCCCTCCCCCCTTAACAACAGGTTCCAGCAATCCAGCCAAAAACTAAATTCCTAACAGCCAAACATTATGAAAACGAAAAGAGAGAGATTGAGAAACGCAAGTGTCGCTGCTGTAGGGATTTTGGCTTTTAGTTCCATGAGCTTTGCCGAAGTGACTATTGCTGGGGGTATTGCCGATACCTATCAAGCTGAATATAAAAAGTTGAAACCGGAAGTGGAACTTCTCGAATCCAAACTTAAAGGTTTAGCGGCGCTAGCCGAGTCGAATCCAAAGGCTGTCGACGCTCAATTTGTTTCGATCCAAACTGAAACAGAGTTTAAATTAAAAGCGATTCGGCCTCGTTTGAAATATTTGGCTCTTGCGAATTCCCATTTGGTCAAAGCCGACAAAGCCAGTGCAACGGTAAAAAATGACGAAACACTTGAGTCTATGTTTTCCACCTTAAATGTAGCCCGGATTTCTGCTGAGAATCAAGTTGCTCAAAGCAAAACTAATCAGAATACCGTCATCACCATTGCGATTTCTGAAAAGCCCGCTCCAAAGGCAAAAGACATCAGTAAAGACGTTGAAGAGCTGTTACTGAGTCTTTCAGGTTATTTAAAAGACCATGAGTATAAAATGAACAGGCTGAGATCTTCAGTCGCTTCTGAGCTGGGCATACAATTTGAGGAGGCCGATAAAGATGATCCCGTTACTCAGCGCCAGGCTGATCTAGTTGCTTTGATTGCCTACGGTAACTATTTCAAGCCAAAGGGTGAGGCAGGGTTCTCGGCGAATATTTTTGGGGTGGACTACGGAGCGGTCAGAAAAGAAGGCTTCATTGTTGAATCAGACAAAATCAGTGAAAAAGGCCGAGCGGTCTTCCTTTCACCTGTCAAATTAGTTTGGGGTGATTGCAAGTTGAAGATCGGGAAATGGGGAAACAGCACAATAAAAAGGATCACCCAAAAGGTAATCACCGAGGCCTCTATAGTTTACTCATTTGATGGTTCAAAAAATTGGGAGGAATTGACTTCAGATTGGAAATTAATCGGAGTCCTCAACGAAATTTCCGCCCTGATTAAACAAAATGAAAACTTAAAGCGCTTGGATAAAACTGCTCTGAAGGCTTGGAGTCAAAAAGTTGCTGAATCTAAATACGTCGACGGATCTATTCAATCTTTGGACGGGCAAGCTTTACAGGCAAAGATTTTACTGGCTCGTCAAAAATCACTAGTTGAAGGTGTTGCATCAGCGAATGAGTATTTCACCTCGCTAAAAACTATTTTAGAGACCAATGCCCAAGCAAAAGTAAACTTGTTTTCCTTAGCATCTAACGCCACCAAATTATCAGACGCGGCTCGGGCAATCGGACGCGCTAAAATGCTGACAGGCAAATTGAAGTGAGTTAAATAGTCGTCTGTTTTTCATTAGGAATTCCTTCTTTCCCGGTAAATAGAAAGATAGCGAGGTAGATTTATAATCTGTGGGCCTCTTAGCTCTCATCAAGAGATTTTAAGGTTAGGTCGTCCCAGTGGTAGACATAGTCATTATTCTTGGTGAAGATGCCCCTCTTCCGCCAATGAAAAATGAAGGACACATCAAAGAATCCAAGGTCCGAAGCGCCTTAAAAGGCCTTTCCTGGAGAATCATCGCGACCTTGACTATCATCGCAATCGTCTACGTGAAAACCGGTGAAATCCAATCCGCGCTAGAAATTGGTGCGATTGAATTTGTGATTAAATATCTACTCTATTTCGCCCACGAACGAGCATGGGCACAAATCCCATTTGGCT
>Ga0206677_10004721_pt1 | contig 10991 bp, 7 predicted proteins | sample M130m12015metaG_FD_155475 | JGI IMG/M metagenome (GOLD analysis project Ga0206677, IMG submission 155475) | Ammonia-oxidizing marine archaeal communities from Monterey Bay, California, United States - M1 30m 12015 | ecosystem: Environmental > Aquatic > Marine > Intertidal zone | place: USA... | reverse complement strand
ATGCGCTCGCCGTTAATGCGTAAGTTTTTAAGCAGCGCGTTTGCCTGCGCACCCTGTGCGCTTACGCTGAGCTGTGCGTGGGGGCTGCGGGCGGCGCGGGTTTCTTGAGAGCCACTTTCTTGAGAGCGGCTTTTGTTAGCAAGGGCTGGCTCACTAGCGCTTGGTGATTTTGGCAGCGACGCCGAGGCAGCGCGGGTGAGCGCAAGCTCTTTACGCAGACTACCTCCACCGGAGCTAAGAATCTGGTCGCTATGGGTAAGGCTGCTCGCTAGATGCTGCTCGGCATTACTACTCGTTACTGGCGCGACGCGCGCAAGCTGTGTTTTTAGGCCGGGCAATTCGCTCAGCGTTGAGCAAAGTACTATCTGCACGTTTTTGCTGTTCGCTACACGACTGACCATGGCGCTTAGCTGCTCGTTTACGCGCTGCCGAATCGGTGCAAGCGCAACGACTAAACTCTCAAAGGGCAGTTTTGCATTATGCACCGCACCATCGGCGGTCAGCTCGAGCAGTAAACTGCCGCTAGACACGTCGGCGGCAAGCCATGTGGGCAGCGCGTTGTATAACAGCTGTTCGGTCGCCGCGTCGTGCTGCGGATTAAACCGGCACTGATCGATAAATAATTCGGTGCTGAGCTGCATGAGCGAATCTATAACATTCTGACTACCGCTCGATGGCAGCGTCACAGAGCTGTCGACTTTTAATACGCCCTGATGACAACTCACCTGCGTAAACAGTATTTGGTGGAGCTGTTGCTGCACCACGATTGTGTGCTCGCTCGCCTGCAGTGTTTGAGCACCGGCCGCGGCGATGAGCGCCGAGTCGACAAGCCCTGCAATAGTCAGCGGCGTTTGTTTTGCGATGCCCAGAAGTATGCCCAACTGCTGCCGCGAAAAACTGCCGGGTACGCTCAAAATCACCTCACCGGCAGAAAATTCGGACTCGGCGGCGAGGCTATTGAGGTGTGCGTGAGCGAGGTCGGCGAGGTGCCGGTAGCGATCGCCGGGCAGGCGACCTGCAGGGAGAGGATCAAGGCTTAACTCTTGCCAATAGCGACTGTGACTGTCGTTAGGATGAAGCCGAGACTGCGCTTGAGCCTGCGCGCCAACCACAAGCGATTTATCGCGGGCGAGCGCAAATCCTGGACTGACAAGCCGAATGCCCTCGGCATCGCCTAGGGTAATTCCGTGGTCGTTAAGCTCTAGAATTTGCGGCGCCATGTTGGTCTCAGGTTGTTGCAAGTTTTACTAAGCGATGAGTTCGTTATCGGTTCGGCCATTGGCCACGCGCAGATGCCGAATCATGCGTTCGTCGCAGTAGGTCTGACAATCGAGCACGAGTCTGTCTTGCACGAGCTGCAGCTGATGTAAGACAAACATCAGCACGATGCTCACCACGAGCGCGACAAATGTCGAATTAAACGCCACGCCAAGGCTTACGGTCACCCCGACAATATCGCCGTTTACCGCTTGATACGCTTGCCCTAGCGCGGTGCCGATTCCGCGGACAGTGCCGAGGAAGCCAATAGACGGAATTGCCCACGCGATGTAACGCACAATCGCCAGTTCGGTTTCCATGCGATCGGCCTCGGACTCGCAAACATCTTTGACGGTAGTGGAGACGTCTTGAATATTTTGCGTACTCTGAAAACGATGTAGGCCCGCGATAAGCGCGCGCGGTAATAGCGTAACGCGCTCGTCGTCGCTAAGCGCCTGCAGCGGCCGCGCAAAATTGCGCGCATCCTGCGGCAGAATGCTTGTCCCCTCGGTGACTTGTAATAGATTACGATCGAGCAGTTTGCGGTCACCTAGTGTCTGCTTGGCCTTAAGGCCGATGATCGCAGTTGCCCACAAAAAGAGAATGATGCAGGTCTCTTGTTCGAAGTCACGCAGCACCACATAAAACGAGCGCTCGGGCGTGTAGTCGGGATCGGTCTGCTGCAGATACTCTTGCTGCTGCGCCACGATCTCGGCATTGGGCCTAATGACGGCGACATAGGCCATGTGCACAATGATGACCGAAGTGATCAGTGCAGCGACTTGGAAAATCGCGCCGTTTAACAAACCCTGTCTCATAGTTGTTCCTTTTTGCTGCTTTTCGTCGTGGTGCTGCTAAATTAAATGTCGACCGGAAACGATACGCCAAAATCTTGCGATATCTCTTCGGTTGGAATAAAGCGTGCGCCGGATTCTTCTTCGCTTTCGGCATCTTGTGCGCTTTCAGCGCCGGCCAATTCAGTGTCTTGCGCAGGCTCCTGCTGCTCGGCCGCGCTGGCCTCTTCTGTTTCGACTGCCTGCGCCGCGCTTTGTTCCGAGTCTTGCGCGGCTACGCTAAACACCCACGCACACGCGATCAGCATCGCTGCGCGGGTTAGGTAGCTGAGTGTTCTAAATGCTGCCATGGATAGGCGTTTGCCAACTCCGATTAGTCTTCGAGATAACGCGCGACGCGGAAACCAACATCGTCACGCGGCTCTTCACCAAAATCTCGGAACGATAGACGCAGTTCGGTAATCGTTCCGTGCGCCCAGCTCGACCCGCGAATGACTCTAAACTGACCCGCTTCAGGACCCAGCGGATCGCGCTCGACACCGAGACTGCCGCTCGCGCCATAGTAGTCGTTAACCCATTCGGCAACGTTGCCCGCCATGTCGAAAAGCCCATGCTGATTCGCGCTGTAAGTGCCCACCGTGGTGGTCACCGGCGACCGGTCGTTGTAGTCGAAGAGTATGTCGCCGAGAAATGCACGGGCGCTCACGTCCGCAAGATTGCCTGCACCGTCGGGCGGGGGTAAGTCGCCGTCCCAAGAAAATTTTCGCAGACCGGAAGGGTCTGCAATGTCGCGTCGCGCCGCCCATGCCCACTCGGCCTCGGTCGGCAAGCGGTAGCCGTGGCTTTCGGCGTCAAACCCGACAACAGCGTCATCAACAACCGTGTAAAAAGGGGTCAGACCCCCTTTCTCGCTGAGCCAGTTGCAGAACAGCGCCGCCTGTTGCCAGGTGATGCGCACGACCGGCTGGCCCTCGTTATTAAGGGTCATGCCGTTGCTCGTGCCGGAACTGTGCTCGGAGTCGAACTGGCGAAACTGCGAGTTGGTAACCTCGGTGAGCGAGAGATAGAACGGTCTTTCGAGAACGATGTCGCGGATTGTTTCGTTCGGCCGACGCCCCGCTTCGCGGCGTGACGCACCCATCTCGAAACGATCGGGGTTGAACAGCTTTAAACGCTGTCCGGCTGCGTTCGTGATAAACGGCTTTATTGCAGCGATGCGCGCCTCTTCGAGCGAGGTAAGGTTTACCCGAATCTCTTGCTGCAGACCACGGCGCGGTGTGAACTCGGCTTCGTAAGGCACGAAGCCCTCTTTGCGAATTTCGATGCGTTGGCTAATCGCCATGAGAGCGAGCGTTTGATTGGCGCTGCCGCGGCTCACGCCATCGATAAATAATTCGGCGTCGCTTGGCGTCGCCACAACCACGACATCAGACAAAACTGGATCGAGCGAGACAGCTAACTCGCGCGCCTCGTTAGGCTGTGTGGTTAGGCTTGTCTCTTTTGAGGCGTAGCCGTTTTTGAAAAAAGTCAGGGTGTGATTAATGTTTGGTGCGAGCGCAACCTCGAGAGGCGTCTGGCCCTTAAACTCACCGCCTATTGTCACGCTCGCGCCGCTGGGCTGCGACTGAATAAACACAAGGCCGTCGGCGGGTTCGAGCTCGACACGCGGAATGATGAGACTGGTGCCGGCATCGAGATCGAGTCGCTCTTGCCACGCCTTATGGCCGGCGAGTTTGAGCGTGACTTCGCGTCTGCCTTGCAGAATTTCGGCATTGAGCGGCGTCGTGCCTGCGCTTTCGCCGTCGACAAACAGCTCGGCGCCGACGGGTGTCGTCGTAAAACTGACCGTCGCCCACGCCGGTGCGAGGGTTAATTCGAACGCCTGTTGCTGGCGTCGTCCTTCTATGTCGATTGTTTGCGTCGCCGGTAAATAACGCGCACGCGTTATGCTGATTTCGTGCACGCCCGGCTCGACATCAATCTCGGCAAGCGGCGCGACGCCCACGTCGACACCATCGATGCGCACACGGCCGCCCTCGGGGGTAGACTTTATAGTCACAATGCCCGGTAGTTTGCGCATGGCAAAATTATGCGTTTGCGCCGCTTCGTCATCGATCACAAGGGTTATGAGTTCGTCATGAAAGCCAGGATTACTCAGCGCGACGCGGTAATCGCCCGACCGCATTAGATAGCGCGCGCCTACCCTCAGCGCAAAACCCTCTTTGATCTCGATCTGCGCGGTAATCGGATTTACCTCAACCAGAACCGATCGTGCGGTTAACACAAACCACGCCGAGAGCAGCGCGGCTGCGCCGAACACCGCAAGAAAGGCGTGCAGCCACCGAAAGCGATAGGAGAAGCCGCGTTTGGTTTCGGTAACCGGCTCGAAGTCGATGACTTCGATTTCGTCGTCGTGGAGTTCACTCATTCTTTAGCGTCCTAGCGCAGTGCTGATTGCTTCGTTGCAGCGCACGATCACCACGGCGGGGGTTAAGCCAAAACCCACAGTAAATTCTTCGCGTACTTCGCGGTAGCCCGCACGGCGGCCGACCGCCGCATAGGTGCCCGGCTTAAGATCCAGCCTCGTTTGTTCGAACGTGCCGAGTTCTGTCACGCGTAACACAGTCACGTCGGTGAGGCCGTCGGAGATGAACCGGATCGATAGCGGTACCTGCGAATTTTCGAGCAGCGTTTGTAGTTCATCGAGCTGGGCGATTAACCGCGGGCCAGCGTCTTCGATTGCGCGGCCGGTAAAGTAAATATCTCGTGTCTCGTCGAATACCGCTTGCTCGGCGAAACGCTCTGGCGTGTCGAGTGCGGCGATTAACAACGCATCGAGCCTCGCGCGCTTTTCTGCATAATCTAGCGCGCGATTGATTGTTGGCAAGTTAGCATCGATAGCAACAATCGCATCGTAATCTTCGACGGCCTCTTGCCACGCTTCGCGCGCCTCGGAATCAAGTGCGCGTCGCTGCAGCGCGGCTATTTTTGCGTTAGTGATTTCGGTTTCGGTCTGCGCGATCGCGGCGCGAGCTTCGTTCTCATTTACGCCGAGTGTTGCTGCCGCTTCGAATCGGGCGATAGCCTCTTGCGGTGATCCCGCCTGTAGCTGCATGTAGCCCTCGGACATCATCGCCGCAAAGCGCTCTTGCAGACGATCTGCGCGCGCTTGAGCGAGCGCTTGCGTCGCTTCGGTGCTATAGGGATCTAAATTAACTGCTTGTTCCAGTATCTCGACTTGCCGCGCGGGGTTTCCTGCGGCGCGCTCTGCTGAATCGAGAAGGTCGATTAATTCTTCTAACGCTTGTGCACGAGTAAGACCAATCTGTGCGTCGTTGCTCGCAATGCCGGCCGCAAGGTCGACAAGTGATTCTTCGAGTAATGTAGCGAGCTCATAGTTGGCAATGGCGGTTGTCGCATCTCGTGCAATAAGCGCCTGCTCGCCACTGATAAGCGTTTGTTCAAGAACAGTCGGCACCGAGGCGAGTGTAGCGCTTAACTGCGCGAGCGCCTGCTGATAGGCGTCGCGTGCGCTGCCAAATTCTTGCACTCGATAACTTTCGTCGCCCTCTAAAGCTAGGGCAAGCGCTGAGTCATACGCCATTTTTGCCCATTGCTCGACCTGCAATGCATCGAGCTCGGATTGGGTGTCGAGCAGTTCGGCGAGGACGTCTTGCGCCTCTTTACGTTCGCGTGCGCGTTGGGCTTCTAAAAAAGGTGAGACACCCGTTTCGGCGCGTTGCTGCGGCGCAACCGGCGCTGTCGCGAGTGACTCTTCGACGCGGCGCTCGAGCGGCAGTTCATAGTCTTGCACAATGCCCGGCAAAACGAATATGACAAACAGCGCAAGCAAGACAAGCGCGCCCATCCCTGCCCAAACCCAGGGCGGCTGTCCCGGCTTTTGCGGCGAGAATTGGTCGAGCGGCGGTGGTGGCACCTGCTCGGTAGGCTGCGATTGCACGGCGGCATTGCTCTCGGCAGCGCCGCTTTTATCAGCACTCTCGCTAAGGTCGCCGAAGCGGTCGTTGTGGTCTGGCATCGCTGTCTTCTTTGGCTGTACGGGGTTATCTAAAGCTGGCCGGTTTCGGCTGCGTAAATGTCGGCTAGTATCTCACGCCACTGCGCGTACTGCTCCTCTACCGTACCCGTAAGCGTGATGGTGCGATCTTCGAGATCGATGACACGCGGCGCAACTTCGTTCTCGAGCGATTCGCCGAGTTCTTGCAGTGACTCGAGATGCATCTTAGCCTCGGCCAGTTTGTCGAAGCCGCTTTTAATCACATAGGCACCGGCACCCACACCAATCGCGCCACCTGTTTGCGTCACATAGTCTTGACCGTTGGCTGCCGCGGCGAGACCGCCCAACACAACCGCAGTACCTGCAATGAAACGGCGACGTGCCGAGCCCTGAAGCTCGCGCAACGTGAGCGTGGCATCGTAGCTTTGCTCACGCCACGAGTCGTAGGGCACACGCATTTCGCGCGCGTAGGTTGCGTAATAATCTTGCACGGTATCGATATACATAAAGTCGCGCTCGCGGATGCTGCGTACGCGATACAGAAGAGGATCGTTTTCGGCTGGCAGCGCGGTTATCTCGTACTGCCCATTTCGATTTTGGGTGAGATATTCGTTAAACGCATCGGGGGCGAAACTGCGGGCAAACCTTAGCTCCGACACTGTGCGGATTTCGGTGATCTCAGCGGGCTCGATGTTGCGCTCAAGATAGACTAACAAGTCATTCGCGATCGCATTATAGATTACCTGAAAGGGATCATTTTTTTGACGCTCGCCGGGCTCGTAACTAAACCGGCTAACCACCTCGTCGTAGTCTTTGGTGTACCACGCGCGGCCGGTAGAGTCGGACACGGTCACTTGTAATGTCATCGCCTCGCCGTCGGAGTGCAACACCATGCCGTTGACGACAACATCGATAGGGCTTTGGTCGTTTGGCAACACCCTTACGATGCCCCAATTACCCGAGCGCTGCAGCGTTTCGGCGAGCATGTAGGGTGCGTAGCGCGACTCGGCAACGCGGATCTGCGCATTGGTCGTCTCTTCTTCGCGGCGACTAAGGTTGTCGAGGCCGGGGTCGAATATCGCAACGCCAATGTCGAGCAAAAATTCTTCGGCGACAGTTTCGGTGGCGCGCTGAATCGGGGTGTACGTTGTGCTCTTAACGGTGTGTGTTGCGCAGCTAGCTAGTAGCAGCGCGGCCATGGCGATTAACGCAGCTCTCAAGTGTGAGTGTAAGTGTAATTGCAGTTGCAACGGTGCTAATAGACGCCGCGTCGTGGCCGCCAGAATCGAAAAACCTGAATCGCGCGCGATGGCGCGAAGCCTCGGACTGCTCGCGTTCATTGTGTTTGTTTTCATCTCTCGATTCCTATTCATCGGGTTCTGTTTATGAGTTTCTGATTACGAGATCTCGGTCTATCGGTTCCTGATTAATAAACCGGTGATTTATTTCAGTTACCGCCGAGGCCGGTGTAATTTCGGTATTCATCCCACAGCGCTTCGCGCAGCTCGGGATCGGGCTCGCTCATCGCCGCCTCACGGAGTTGGCGCGCGACTACGTCGTCATCGCGGCCGCTAGGAATGTCTTCGGGTGGCGGGAATGACTCTGTGTTTTGCGAACCCGGCATTGGTGGCGACTGCGTTGCAACCTGAGGCATACCGTTAGCACCCGGCGCGCCGAGAATTTGCGGCATCTGCCCACCACCGCCGCCACCGCTTTCTGCGCCCGGCTGTTCGCCAGAGCCTGCCTCATTACTCTCGGCTTGCGCACGCTCGCGCTCGCCGAGAATAAACCCATCGAATGTTTCGTAGCCGCGGCGCAGCTGCTCGTCTAGGATCGCGGCCTGCTCCGAGGTTGTCATCGCGCCGGTGCCGCGCGTGCCCTGACCTGTGCCCTGACCAGTACCAGTGTCGCGACCAGTGCCTGCGGTAGATCCGCTTAAGTCGCCGTTATCACCAGAACCGTTGCTAGAAGAGCCGTCACGAGACGAGCCTCTACCACTTAGCACGCCATCTGGCAGCGTATCTAGGCTGTAATCTCCACTTGGCGCCCCTAATACCGAAGAACCCGAGCCTGATTGTCCACTTTGTCCTCCAATATCGCCGGTCGAACTATCTCTTCCTGCCGGGCTTGCTGACGAATCAGTGCCTGGGCTCGGGCCATCGGCACCCGGTAAACCGTCACGGCCTGGCAAGCCCACGCTGACGCTAGGCATTCCGCCCGACTGTCCCGCGCTTGATTGCGAGCCTGCGGTTGCGCTGGACGAGCCTGCGTCGCCGCTCGCGCCTGCGGGCATTCCCGCACTCGACGGTGAGCCTGCGGACGAACTAGAGGCCGAACTAGATGACGATGACGGCATCGACGGGCTGCTGCTGGAGCTGCTCGAGCTACTTGGCGGAGACGGATTGCTTGGCGAGCTGCTCGACGCGCTAGAGGGACTGCTCGGCGAGGGCATCGACGACGACGACGAACTTTGGCTTTGCGACTGACACGCGGCTACGAGCAGCCCAACACCTATTATTAGGCTATTGCGCACGCTCGCGCGAAGGCGGTTTGTGGTTACTGACTGCTGCGCTGGTCGTTTCATGTTGCTGTCCTTGGCTTGTGAAGCTCAGTGTAGCGCCTCCGCGGGAAATTGTACGGCACGAGGCGATAAATCCGTCTGCGGCCAACCCTACTTTATAGACTGATTATATTTCTCTCTCTGCTCTACTGCCGTTGGCGCAACCTTTGACACGAGGTTTACCACAACCAAGCTGAAGAGAGGCTTAATACCAGTACCGATACCTAAATACATTGTTTGCGGAACGCTGCGGAACCCCATCGATAATGATGGGCCGAAAGTGCGAAGTGCGAACTACGCGGCGTAGGCGACTTAGCTGGTTTTTGTTGTCTTCGGTTTCGGTCGAAAGCGATCGCACATCGCGCAACTCGCCGGTGTCGGTCACATCGAAAATAAGATCGGCGTAGTCAGAGTCTAACGGTTCGTCTGTCTGCCGAACGGCATCTAACTCGTAGCCCTTTTTCTGCTCGCCCACAAAACTTGGCATTGGCACGACGCGCCCGAAATAGGCTTTGTGTAGGGCGTCGGCATTGGGCTGATTCGCAAGGAGGCGCCACGCGTTGCCGTACTGCTCTTCGGCCGCGCGGCGGCGACCGAAGAGGAGATACCAGTCGGCAAGATTGGTGAACGCATCGGCTAGCGCCAGAACATCGTCGCGCTTTTCTATCTCGTAGCGGAGAATCTCGGTCAGCGCTTGCGCGCCGCTCGCGAATCCTTTGGACTCGTAACTGCTAGGCTGCCCTAGATGAACTCGGTTGATCTCCATTTCGTTACGAAATTGTGGTCGACCAAGATCGGCCATCATCTCTGGATTGCGCGACAAAAGGTATGAAGAATTAGCGATGCCGCGCAGGTAAGTCACAAACCTTTCGTCCTGCGGCCCGAAATGCGTTTTCACCATTATTGCGGCTGCATTCCAAAACATTAGCGCGTTATTCAGCCGCATGCCGAGGGCTTCGCCGTGACCTAGATGAAAGGCACGAAGATTCCATTCGGCAATACTGTTCAGCACCGGAATAAGCCGTGGGTCGCGCGTGCCGTAAGCACGTCGCTGAATATAATACAGATACTCAAACGTGAGGTCGGCGTCTTGCCATTGGTCCAGCGCAAGATAGCTTTGGATTTTACTCTCGATAGCGGACACCTGTTCAACAGTGTGCAAGCCTAAATTAATCCGATTAATATGAATCGCTCGGTCGAAAACTTTTATCGCCTCTTCGTGCGAGCCTTGTTGCTGCAATAACGTGCCCAGCGAGGTGAGCTCTTCGACTAAACCGCCGTTCCACGCACCCCCATCGCCCTCTAGGTCTGCGATGACCGCATTGTAGTTACCGATGGCTTCTAAGCGGGCTATCGCCGCTTCCGACTCAGCCGCCATCATCTCTGCCAAAGAATCTGCGCGAGACGCCTCCTCTTCAAAAGAATCGACTTGGTTTGACGAGGTTGCTAGAAGCACTTGATTCGCTAACCTGACGCCAACGCCGCCGCGAATGAGAGGCGAGCGGCCTGCAATAGTGTAATCGCGTGCGGGGTTTTGAAAACTGCGTTTGAGTGTCCACAGCCGAGTCGAACTCGCCAAACTAGTCGCAAGGTCTACGGGAATATTGCGCGGGAAAGGGTTCGCCATAATCAGTGGCTGAGGGTCACTTATATATTTTAATTCTGACTGCGCACGAATTTTTAGTGGCGCTGGATTGTCTTGCTCGGCGCTTTCTAGACTGGCTAGCTCGCTCAGATTGGCTGGCTCGACTGATTCGGTCTGTTCTGCTAGTTGGGTTTTTTCTAGTTCGGCGCTGTTGTCCGCGCCAGACGCTGCAGACGAGGCTTGCGCTGCGCCTTCGGCGGTTGCTGCCGCGCTAGACTCCTGCGCGATCGCGATACTTGCGGCGCCCGCTAGCAACAAACCCACAGCGGCTGCGCGCAGAACCACTGTGGCTCCGCTGATCAATCGGCTGACGCGAACCCGAAGGCCAAACACGTCCCCAGCCCTTGATGATAAGGACAGCACAGTGGTTTGCTCGAGTCTGGCGAATAGATTCAGCATTGGAGGTTTTTTACCCTGCCTCAACTTGGGTTGGTTACTTTGTGACTGTCTAGCGATTACGACCAAGCGCAGCGCTGGGATCAGCAACCGCAATTCGATTTATCACTCGTTTTCTTCAGTCTTTTATACACTTAGGGGATTTAGGTGTAAACGTCAGCCTTAGCGTTTGCGTAGCTCGATATTCCCGATCGCGTCGCGTTTTGCGCACCATCCGGGTGCAACAAAGGTGGTGGCGGCCAACTCGATGATCACCAACGGTCCTTCTCGTTCGTGCTCGTCTAATGCCTCGCGTCGAATACTCGGATAGGCGCCGCTGCC
>Ga0206677_10004715_pt1 | contig 11001 bp, 9 predicted proteins | sample M130m12015metaG_FD_155475 | JGI IMG/M metagenome (GOLD analysis project Ga0206677, IMG submission 155475) | Ammonia-oxidizing marine archaeal communities from Monterey Bay, California, United States - M1 30m 12015 | ecosystem: Environmental > Aquatic > Marine > Intertidal zone | place: USA... | reverse complement strand
CTTTCATGCGGTCCATCCTTTTGGAATGCGAGCCGAGCTCCGCAGGATGAGAGGCCCATCCAACGCCACACGGCGGGGTCGTGTTTCGGGGTCAGCCAGCCGGTCCATCAGAATTTCGACTGTGGCAGCGACCATCCGGCATGCAGGTTGTCGAACAGTCGTCAAATCGTAACTGGGCCAGGCCGACAAGGTCACATCGTCATAGCCCACCACGGACACATCGTCAGGCACAGACAGCGCAAGTTCGTAGCGCAGCACATCCATTACAGCGAAAGCCATGTGATCGTTGGCCACAAACACTGCATCTGGCCGATCTTTAGCCTGAAACATCGCCCGCGCGACAGTTTTGGCCTTGTCAAAATTGAAATCAGCAGCGGCACGGGCTGCAAGCGTCTGTCCTGCATTCTTCAGACCCGCCACAAATCCCGCCTCGCGGTCCCGCTGGGTCGAAGCGCCGTCCCAGCCAGCTATGTGTGCGATCCTCGAATGCCCTCCGGCCACAAGAAACTCGGCAAGCTTGCGACCCCCGTGATAGTTATCCGATGTCACAGCCGACAATCTGTCATCATCCTGTGCCCGGTTGAACAATACAATAGGAATGCCCGCCGCCTCACAACGCTGGGTCAGATCATTGGACATGCCAACGCTGGCAACAATTATGCCATCAACCTGATAATCAAGCAGCTCTTCCATCACCTCATCAGCTTCTGCGCCAGAATTCGACGCCATGAAAACCAGTACGTGATAGCCGCGTTCCTGAAGGCTTCGGCTCAGCCGCTCAATGGCTTCGGGATAGAATTGGTTTTCCAGATAAGCGACGACCAGCCCGATGATCCTACTGCGCCCAGTGATCAAGCTGCGCGCAAGCACATTGGGCCGATAGCCCAAGGCATCTGCGGCCTGTCGAACCTTATCAGCCGTGCGCTTTGATACGGAGGCACCTGGTGTGAACACCCTACTAACCGCCGAGCGCGAAACACCCGCCTGCTCTGCCACATCCAGCGCTGTCACTTTTTCACCCATCAGTCTGCTGTCCAACCCCCATCGATCAACATCGACGTGCCCGTCACCATCGCCGATGCATCTGAGGCCAGAAACTGAACCGCCCCCATGATGTCAGACACCTCGCCAACGCGTGGCAGTTTGATTTTGTCCATGATCCACGCCAAGCGCTCAGGGTCACTAAAGGTGGGCTCGGTCAGAGGCGTTCGAATAAATGTTGGACAAACCGTATTAATACGGATGCCCATCTTGCCCCACTCGATGGCCATCGCTTTGACCATGCCTTCCACCGCATGCTTGGACGCGCAATAGACCGCCCGATCGACCCCGCCAACATGGCCCATCTGGCTTGAGATGTGGATAATCGAACCAGAAAGCCCCGCCCCCATCATTGACTTTGCCGCATGGCTCGAAAGGAAATACGCTGCGCGTACGTTTAAGTTCATCACGGCGTCATAATCTTCGGGTGCCGTATCAACCGCTGCAGAGTGTCGGGCCAACCCTGCAGAATTTACCACAACATCGAAGGGGTCGGCAAAGGCGTCAGCGACCGCCCCAACATCAGTCTGGTCCAATACGAGGGCATCTGCAGACCAGCCTTGGCCCTGCATAGACGTGACCGCATCTTGCAACACTTCCACGCGGCGCGCAGCACAGACCACATGCGCACCCGCTTGTGCGAGAGCCACGGCACAGCCCAACCCGATGCCCGAAGACGCGCCCGTGACCAACGCCCGTTTTCCGCGCAAGTCAAATGAGGGGGTTCGGGGCAGTGCGATCATGCTGCACGTCCAGTCACAGGATCAAAACCTGACCGCGCCTTGTTGAATTCGCGCATCCGGGCAAACACATCCACCCCAATTTGATCATACACATGCAACAAATCCACCAGCACCCAATTTTCGCGAATTAAACCTTTTTCGACCCGCCAGAAATCCAGAGACCGCATCTCGATTTTCTGGCCTACAGGCGGAATACCCATCCAGCCACCGTGGCTCAGCGTCTGGTACATATCAGGCCAGCCGGTCACGGCGGCATATGCGTGATCCCCAAAGAAATGATACGTGATTTCATCCACGAAAGCGCCCCTGTCCGGCATAGCATTCAGAAAGGGAATTTGGTGCCAGTCCCGGAACCCGGCAAAGCCACGCCCAGTTCCGATACCCGACGGTCCATACCAAGACATCTTGGGATGCCAAAACTTTTCCATCTCCATCACCTCCGGGCCACCCTGGCTGGGATGCCGCTTGAGATGCTCCAGCATATCCACAATGGTCTGACAGGTTTGACTGCCTAATGTCGGATCATAAGGCCCTAGCACCAACCCGTCACAGGTGGCAGGGCCCGGAACATGCCATTCGCGACCCAATGACGGTGCCATCGGCCAGGCGCAGGCTTGCATCATAACCTCAGGAATGTCCCAAAGCGCCTGCATCTCGACGATCTTGTCACCATCAAAGCGGTAAAACTCATGAAAGCGCATGTGGACAATCTGCCCTGTCGGCGGAATGTCCAACCAAGGCGCCGCAAAGGTACCCGTATAATAGCCGCAGCACCCAACCCAGTTTTGTTCTTCTGCCGTGGGCCCCGCAATCACAATGCAGTCGCGTCGCTCTACGTCAGGTAAAGCATTTAGAAGCGGCGCATACGCAGCCTGTACATAAGCGTTGATCCCATCAATCGTTTCGAAAGGGAATGCGAGACGGAAAACAACATCAGGGGCGCACAACGCATGAAGCGCTGACCGAAGCGCCGTGAGGTCGAAGTCGTACATAGCCGCCCGCAACGGCGCGATCAGCGCTTTGTGTCGGGTGTGAACGTCGATCATTGTTGCTGCCCCAGTACCTGTCCGAAGGGGGGTAAACCAATAGGCGCATGCACGTGCCGATGGATCATAGGCTGTAGTAGTGGAACCGCAACATAGAGGTTTCTGGCCAACCGGTCCCACAGCTCAAGAAAGACTTGTTTATACCTTGGGTACAGGTTCATTGAAAATTCTCTATCTTTTGCTGCTTCACGCCCAAGCCACCCTATTCTGTTGCATCCCGTGCCGGAGCGCCCTCACCATAAGGCACGTTGACCCCGCCATAGCGCCGAACCCTCAGGTTGCACTGTTCGGCATGCCCAACAAAGCCTTCGAGCATACAAAGCCGTGAGCCATATGCCGCGACCTCTGCTGCAGCCTCGTCCGTCAGAACCTTCTGATACGAATGAGTTTTCAAGAACTTCCCAACCCACAGACCACCCGTATAGCGCCCCGCTTTTTTGGTGGGCAGCGTATGGTTGGTTCCGATGACCTTGTCGCCATTGGCGACATTGGTCCGCGGCCCTAAAAACAGCGCGCCATAACATGTCATATGCTCGAGGAACCAATCGTCACGGTCTGTCATCACCTGCACATGCTCAGAGGCGATGTCATCGGCCACCGCCAGCATTTCATCATATGTGTCGCAAACGATTACCTCGCCGTAATCTTCCCAGGATTTTGACGCCGTATCCGCCGTCGGCAGGATCTTCAGGATCCGATCAATCTCTGCCAAGGTTTCGTGTGCAAGTTTGCGGCTGTTGGTCAGAAGTACAGCAGGCGAATTATAGCCATGCTCGGCCTGCCCGAGCAAATCAGTGGCGCACATTTCTGCATCGACAGTTTGATCTGCAATCACCATGGTTTCGGTCGGGCCTGCAAACAGATCAATACCCACGCGCCCAAACAGCTGACGCTTGGCTTCGGCGACAAACGCGTTTCCCGGACCCACAAGCATATGCACAGCTTCAATAGTCGCAGTTCCCAGAGCCATTGCACCAACCGCCTGAATACCGCCCATCACGTAAATCTCATGCGCGCCGCCCAAGTGCATCGCTGCAATGACAGCCGCATTTGGTTGTCCCCGAAACGGAGGGGTGCAGGCGATGATGCGCGGCACCCCTGCAACAGATGCGGTAGCCACCGACATATGTGCCGACGCTACCATCGGGAACTTGCCACCCGGAACGTAGCACCCAACGGATTGGACAGGGATATTCTTGTGCCCGAGGATAACACCCGGCATCGTTTCGACCTCGATATCCAGCATCGAATCGCGCTGTGCCTGAGCGAAATTGCGAACCTGTTCCTGCGCAAAGCGGATGTCCGACAGTTCGCGCGGGGTGAGTTGCGCGATCAGTGCATTGATTTCTTCTGCGCTTAAGCGAAAGGAGGCAGGTGAATAGGAATCAAATTTTTCCGACATTGCCCGCACGGCGACATCACCACCGGCCTCGATCTCGGCAAGTCCGGCTTCGACGATAGCACGGGTCTGGGCGTCATCTTGGGCACGTTCCGCGTCAGGCTTTCCGCGTTTGAGATACTCGATTGTCATGTCATCCCCTTCATGTTTGTGGACGCGGCGCAACCTTGTCGCCCCGATCAAAGGCTTCCCAGCCTTCGCCGTTGAACACGTCAACACCCAACTGTGCCAGAACATGTGGAAAATCGACCATAACCCAATTGTCCGTGATCCGGCCGTGTTCGACTTTCCAAAAGTCCATATATCTGATTTCAATACGCTTTCTCGTAGCAACCACGCCCATAAAATCACCCGAGTGCGTCGCCTCTTGACGGCCGAATGCCGCCGCCCATTCCCCCATGTACAGCCGTGCCTCATCAATACAGACTTTATCGGAAAACGCGGCCTGAAAGGGGCGTTGCCAATTGTCCTGGAATGCCTGCAGACCGTTTTTTGTACCGCATCCCTGATTGCCCATCCAACGAAAAGACTGGGCAAAAAACTGGCCTATATCATCAATTCGGTGGTCATTGAGACCATCGACCATACCTTCGATCACCGCACGTGTTTCATCCGTTTTGGACATGTCTGTATCGCGTGAGAGTACGGCCTGTTCGGGGCGTGTGCCTTTCATTATTTGGTCCTTGTAAAAGATGTGAACCGGAGTGCCGCTTTGCGAGCAAAGCGCAAGCCGCGCACATGGATAGTCGCAAATCCTTGCAGCCGCACCAGCGATGTTTGGCTAGCGCCTGCAGGGGCCTTTGACGAAGGCGGCATAGGATCACACAGTTTGATGCTCATCCTTTGACAGCTCCCGCCGTAAGACCCGAGACAATCTGGCGTTGGAAGACCATGACCAGCAAGAAAAGTGGCGCGGTGATCGACACTGCGGCGGCCACTGCCTCCACCTGATCGGTGGTTGTGGTTTCACGGTTAAAGTAACCCGCAATCGCAGGAACCATAGTCTGGTTCTGAGCATCCAACAAAAGCGAAGTCACAAGGAAATCATTGTAACCCAGCAAAAAAGAGAAAAGACCGGTTGTAATCACGCCCGGCCACATCACCGGCATGATCACCAGGCGAAAGGCCTGAAAATGCGAACATCCGTCGACACGCGCGGCCTCGTCCAATTCGGTCGGGATGTTTTGGAAAAAACTACGCAGCATCCAGATAGTAAAGGGCTGGTTTATCGAAACAAGCACTGCAATCACAGCCCACGGCTGGCCGTAAAGTGTCGGGCTGAGTTCGCCAAAGATTGGGCGCAAGATTTCGGCTGAGTTGATGAACCATGGCAAGTAGCCAGCAACCAGTACCGAATGCGGCAGCGCACGAAAAACTAGTGCAAGGATCAGCAGCCAGAATGCAAGGTCTGAACCAGAACGTGCCAACCCGTAGCCAGCCAGTGTGCCCACAGTCAGCGAGATTGTTACAACACCAGCCGTCACAATCATCGAATTCATGAAATTTCTGTAGAATTCGTTTTCCGCCCAAACCGCCACGTAGTGCTCTGTGGTCAGTCCAAGAATGGGGGTGCCAAGTGGCCCTGCGATATTGTTAACCCCGCCCATCAGCACAGGCAAAACACCAAAAAAGATGACAACAAATAGTATGGCATAGACCGCTGATCCTATCAGCCAGCCCAGCACTCTTAGTCCTGCAGGAGAGAATTGCGTGACAAGGTCTGGCACCTTCGTAAAGGCCCAGCGGATGGCAAAATACAGCGTGGCGAGACCAATCAAAATATCCAGCACTGACAGCCCGTTGCCAGAAGCGCGGGTAACCGGCCCAATAATGACATCCCACGGTGAAGCGGCAAAAGCATCACGCGGTGACTTGAAGCTCATCACTGCGATCCAGACAATCGGGAACGCCGCAAGCAGGCACCAGAACGCAAGAAAGGCACCCGATACAACTTTGAGCGATAACGGCTGAGCGGTGGCACGCGATGCCATCAGTGCACCCCTCTTTTGTGGTCACGCCACGTGCGGCGTAAAGGCAGAACAAGCAAAATCACAATCCCAATCATAGTGAGCATAGCACTTGCGCTGGCCCGGCTGATCGCACGGTTGCCCGCATCATCGGGCGTAAGAAAGTCATAGGTCAGCCACTGCAACGAGATCACATGCGCCTGAGAGCGAAAGCCGACGATTTCTTCGAATACGCGGTAGCAATCCATCAGATGGATAAGCCCGATAAAGATTATAAGCGGCATGAGGTGAGGCACGATTACATGTCGCAGCCTTTCCCAGCGCGAAGCACCATCAATGATCGCGCTTTCCAGCGTATCCATATTCACGGTTTGCAGACCTGCATAGAAGATAACAAACGCAAAGGGCGCCACGTGCCAGACACGATAGAAATACATCAAAAGCTCTATCGTCCATGCCTGAGCAAACATGGCAATGTCCTGTCCGGTCCACCGTTCCATCATGGCCGTCAGAATACCATCACCGACAAAAAGCCAGTAGATCGACAACGATCCGATGACCGGTGTGATAATGAAAGGCAAAAGCGAGATAAAGATGACTGGTCCGCGGATGGACTTGGCCGCATTATTGACCGCAAGTGCAATAGCCAGACCCACACCAACAACCAACGGCAGCGTTATCAACGTAAACATCAGTGTAAATCGCAGGGCTTTCCAAAAGTCTATTTGCAGAATTTCGCTTATACGGCCCGCCCCCATCGCGGCCCAAACCTTATCCATTTGCAGCACATTGCTATAGCTTTGCAGCCCAACCCAAGCAGTTGCAGTTTTGACCTTGCCCGTGACTTCATCAATGATCGGCACCGTCTTTAGCTCGGTTGTGCACGTCTGGGTGAGGAACCCCGGTGTGCAGGTCTCAACCTCAATCTGTTGCATGATCGGCTGAGTAATCTGGAAACTTTGCACAAACACAGAAATCAGCGGTGCCGCTATGAACAACACCATCAGCAAGACAGACGGGCCCACGAAGGCGGCGAAGGTTTTGAATTTCATCGTCTGTCCTTCCTGTATGGTGTGAACCGCTTTGCGCAACCGTATGCAAAATACGGTTGTGCAAAGCGGCTGGCCGGGCTTTTTCCCGGCCAGCACTTTTAGTAGATTAGAGTACGCCCGCCTCTTTCGCAGCGGTTGTGTATGCGTCTTCAATGGCTTGCAGGGTAGCAGCTGCATCTCGTTCACCGGTGAAGAAACCAGACAGTTCACTGCCAAATGCCGTGTGCAGCAGGCCCATCTGTGTTGTCGATGGATAAGGGGCCGCAGCAGGTATGGCCGTTGCCGTAGCAATGGCACCTTGCGCCATTGGACCAGGTACAAACCCATCAACCAACCAAATTGCAGCAGAGTTGGCCCCCTGAACCATCTCGGAATCCAGACCTTCCATCGCTACACGAAAGGCGGCGTCTGCCTCTTCATCCGAGATGTTGGACGCGATCACGATACCGTCCCACCAAAGCGTTGTAGCGGGTGCGCCGCCTTGCATCGCAGTCGGTGCACTGGCCATGGTCACTTTGCCCACAACCTGGCTTTCGTTCGCGTCATCCATGGCCCCTGCGCGCGTTGCCCACAGGTTCGCCATTGCAATTTTGCCCTGCTGGAACTGCTGCTGCACATAGGTGGAATCGGACACAAGGTATTCAGGATCCATGTAAGCGGTCATCGCCATCATGGTTTCCAGCGCTTTCATTCCCGCCTCGCCATTGACAGCCGTTGTGTTGTCATCGTTGAAGAAGGACCCACCATAGCCCAGGAACATATTGTTGAAATCCTGCGCAATATTCCAGCCGGCTTTCATCGTAGCACCCAACGGGTAATCGACAACACCAGCGTCTTGGACCGCTGCGGCCGCCTCAAGAACTTCGGCCCACGAGCTGGGTGCGTCGATGCCCAAGTCGGCTAGAATATCACTGCGATACATCAAGTGCTGGGTGTTGACCATCATAGCCACGGCCATTGTCTTGCCGTTGACCTTGATCAACTGGTTAGGCTTCAGGTTTTGGCCATATTTGGCGACCAAATCGTCCAGCGGGCGAATTGTGCCCGCATTGAGTAGCGGCGTAACCGTACCGTTCGACACACCACCGATGTGGTACAGGGCTGGGTTGGCCTCAAAAGCTGCAGGTTGTTTGGTTCGGAATTCTTGATCCAACTCAGCCTGGAAATTACCGCACTCAGACATTGCATCTGTCACAGCTTTCCACGCGTCGAACCCTGCAGTCAACGATTTCAGCGGAACCGAATTTTCAAAGGCGCAGCCAGCGAAAGCCGATGTGCCCATAAGCGAGACAGCGCCCGCCAGAACCAGTTTCTTCAAATACATGTGCAAACTCCCTGTTGCGTGTACGCCAATACATCATCAAAATCTGCACTGGCATCTTATTAACCTGACCGGGGGTCCCGGTCAGGCAGGTTTTCAGGCGATACGTTCGCCAGATTCTTGATCGAAGGCATGACAAATTTCTGCCGGTATATTGAACGAGACAATATCGCCGATTTCCGCCCTGTATTCCTTGTGAGCTTTGACCGAAACCAATTGGCCGCCTGCGCGAACAGTTAACATGGTCGCGTCTCCTAGTAGCTCAATCGTGTACAGCGGTGCAGTAATCTGACCACCTTGTGCAACCACCGTTGCGTCTTCGGCGCGAAAGCCCAAAGTGACCTTGCCATCCTGCGTTGACAGCCCCGCAATCGAGACCCTGTCGCCCGCAAAAGTGCCATTTGTGATCTCGCCTTTCATCAGATTCATAGCCGGAGACCCAATGAAGCTGGCCACGAACGTATTGGCAGGCCGATCATAGATTTCAGTCGGCGTGCCAACTTGCCTCACTTTGCCTTCTTTCATCACCACGACGCGATCGGCCAACGTCATTGCCTCGATCTGATCGTGGGTTACGTACACTGTTGTCACCTTAAGTTCGTGGCTGAGGTTCTTGATCTGGGCCCGCGTGCTGACCCTCAACTTGGCGTCAAGGTTGGACAGAGGCTCATCCATCAGGAACACATTTGGCTCACGTACAATAGCACGCGCCAAAGCGACACGCTGGCGCTGCCCTCCAGACAATTCCGCCGGTTTGCGGTGTAGAAAATCATCCAGCTCGACCATGGCCGCAGCGCGACGTACCCTCTGGTCATGTGTGGTCGGGTCTGCCTTGCGCACCTTGAGCGGGAAGCGGATATTTTCATAAACGTTCATGTGCGGATAAAGGCCATAGGATTGAAACACCATGGCGACGTCGCGGTCCTTGGGATCAAGATCGTTGACCCGCCGTCCGTCGATCATGATATCGCCCTCGGTCGCGTCTTCGAGCCCTGCAATCATCCGCATCGTTGTAGTCTTGCCACAACCTGACGGGCCAAGCAGAACGACGAACTCTTCGTGTCCAATGGTAAGATCAAAATTTTCAACCCCGACGAAAGACCCCCATCGCTTATTAATATTTCGCAACTGGATTTCAGCCATCTGGGCCCCCGCACCATTGTGACACAAAGACTAATCACCGTCAGGCTACCTTGGCAATAGTTTTTTGCACACGTGTGCAAAACATTTATTCATGACGAAAGTCGCCATAATCAGGAGCGGCAGGTTTAGGATCAGGGGCTTTTCAAGCCTAAAACTCAAGGCCCGTCAGCGTCTTTTAGAGCAGTCGCCGCGACGCGGATGCCATCAGAAGAAGGCATCGTCGCTGCATAGGCGCGCCCCGTGGCAATGAAGCTATCCTCAGCAGTGTAGCGCGCAAGATGCCGGTGACCTGCCTCAAACATCGCAGACATCACGCCTTCGGCAACACCACCTGATCGCCTTGTTTCGTCCACAATCAGTACGGATTCACAGTCTCTGACGGCATCCAGAAGCGCATGAATTGGCAGTGGAGCAAGCCAGCGCAAATCGACAATTCGGGCCCCTTTAACTTTGGCCTGCTCCGCCAGATACCGTCCATTTCCAAATGTTACGATGGCAATCTCAGTGCCACTGCCATGGACGCCGACGGCTCCGAGCGGGATGCGCTGATCCAGGGTCGGATAAAGACGCATCCATGCACCGTCACCCGTATTCAGATCCCGCATTGGATAAAGCGCGATCGGCTCCACAAAAACGCAGACCCGATTTTCCTCTCGTGCGAGCCGATGACATTCTCGCAGCATTTGCACAGCTTCTGCCCCGTCTGACGGGCAAGCGACGATCAGGCCGGGGATATCACGCAAAACAGCAAGTGCATTGTCGTTGTGGAAATGCCCACCAAACCCTTTTTGGTACCCAAGCCCCGCGATGCGCAGCACCATCGGGTTGGCCCACTGCCCGTTGGAAAAAAACGGCAAGGTTGCCGCCTCTCCACGCAATTGATCCTCTGCGTTGTGCAGATAGGCAAGGAATTGGATTTCCGGCATCGGGATATAGCCGTTATGCGCCATGCCGATGGCAAGACCTAGGATCGATTGTTCGTCCAGTAGCGTATCAATGACGCGCGCAGGCCCGAAGCGACCCTGCAGTTTCTGAGTAATACCATAGACACCACCCTTGCGCCCGACATCTTCGCCCATGATGACGGTTTCGGGATATGTCAGCATCAGGTCGGTCAGCGCCCAATTGATCAGCCGCGACATCGGCTGCGGCTGGTCCATCTGGGCAAGATCGCTGCCAAAGGCGTCAGAACGCGCAGCAACGGCTGGGCCGTTTGATATGGAATGCGTGCGGGCTGGTGGTACGATGGCTGCCATTACTGCGCGTGCGTTCTTCAAAGGCGCAGCACG